>JABAHQ010001515.1_pt1 | contig 42657 bp, 38 predicted proteins | sample 7062091 | NCBI WGS metagenome assembly JABAHQ01 (sample SAMN14534359, study PRJNA622989) | marine sediment metagenome | biome: marine biome [ENVO:00000428]; feature: marine pelagic biome [ENVO:01000023]; material: deep marine sediment [ENVO:00002113] | place: India: Gulf of Kutch | collected... | reverse complement strand
GCTGCCCTGCAGCGGAGTGAGATCGGGCTCCGGATCGGCGAGCAGGCGCTCGACGTAGGCCGGCCGGAACAATCCGCGCCGCCGCGCGGCCTCGCTGGTGAGCACCTCGCGCATGAACGCGAGAAAGGGCCCGCGCACGTATTTGAGCGCCGGCACGGGGAAATAGCCCTTGGGGCGATCGATGACCGCATCGGGCAGCCGGCCGCGGGCGATGCGGCGCAGGACGTATTTTCCGCCCTCGGCGAGCTTGAGCCCCGGCGGCATGGACAGGGCGAGCTCCACCAGCTCGTGATCGAGGAACGGCACCCGCGCCTCGAGCCCCCAGGCCATGGTCATGTTGTCGACCCGCTTGACCGGATCGTCGACGATCAGCGTGGTGACGTCCGCCCGCAAGACCCGGTCGATGTACTCCTCGGCGCCGGGGGCGGCCAGCAGGGCCTGGATCTTGGCCCCCGTGTAGTCGGGCCCGTGGAAGCGCGGATCGACGGTGTCTAAGAGCTCCGCGTGGTCGCGGTCGAAGTAGTAAGGGCGAAACCGCTCGAGCAGGTCGCCCGCGGCGGCCGCCATCCGCGGATACCAGAAATACCCGGCGAATACCTCGTCGGCGCCCTGCCCGCTCAACACGACCTTCACCCGCTGCGACACGCGCTCGGCGAGCAGATAGAACGCCACGGCGTCCTGGGCGACCATGGGCTCGGCCATGTGGTCGACCGCCTCGGGCAGGCGCTCGAGCACGTCGGCGTTGGGGATCTGGTAGCGGGCGTGGCGCGTGCCGTAGCGCTCGGCGACGGCGTCCGAGTACTCGAACTCGTGGCCGCGCTCCTCCGGGGCGTCCTCGAACCCCACCGAGTAGGTGAGGATCTCCTCGTGCCCCGCCTCGGCGAGCATCGCCACCAGCAGGCTCGAGTCGAGCCCGCCCGAGAGCAGCACGCCCACGGGCACGTCGGCGGCGAGCCGCCGGCGGTGCACGGCGTCCTTGAGCGCGCCGTGGACCGCCTCGATCCACTCGCCCTCCTCCCGCGGCGCGTCCGGACGCTCGGCCCGGGGGAACCAGTAGCGGCGCGTCGAGCGCCGCCCGTCGGCCTCCACGGTGCACGTATGGGCGGGCGGCAGCTTGCGCACCCCGCGCAGGATCGTGCGCGGCGCGGGCACCGCCGCGTGCAGGGTGAGCTGGTGGTGCAGCGCCACGGGATCGATGTCGGTCGATACGCCCCCCGCCGCCAGCAGGGCCTGGGGGCTGGAGGCGAAGCGCAGCCATCGGCGGTCGAGCGTGTAGTACAGCGGCTTGATGCCGATGCGGTCGCGGGCGAGGAACAGGCGGCGCCGCGGCCGCTCCCAGAGCGCGAAGGCGAACATCCCGTTGAAGCGCTCGACGCACTGCTCGCCCCAGGCGGCGTAGGCCTTGAGCACGACCTCGCTGTCGCCGCTCGAGACGAACCGATGCCCCGCGCGCTCGAGCTCGGCACGGAGCTCGCGGTAGTTATAAATGGTGCCATTGAAAACCAGCGCGAGCCCGAGGCCCGAGTCGACCAGCGGCTGGTGCGCACGGTCGGAGAGGTCGATGACGGCCAGGCGCCGGTGGCCGAAGGCGAGCGGGCCGTCCACGTAGCGGCCGGCGTCGTCGGGCCCGCGCGGGGCGAGCACCGCGCTCATGCGCTCCACCGCCGCCGCGTCGGGCGCGCCGGCGTCGAAGCGCAGTTCACCGCATAAGCCGCACATGCAAGGACCGGAGATCGGGGCGCGCGTCGGGAGCGCCGGGGCCGCACTATAACGCAGGGTCGCCGCGGGCTCGACGTGCCGTCGCGGACCGGTCCCTCGCCTCGAGATCATACGGGGCGCGACGCGCGCCCGGGCCGGCGGCGCTCGCGCCGGGCGCGTGAGTTAATAGTAGTCGCGGATCACGCGCAGCTCCGACACCACGTCCCGCACGCCCGTCACGCCGCGCGCGAGCTCGATGGCGCGCCGGCGCGCGTGCGGGCTGCCCACGCGGCCCTTGAGCGTGACCACGCCGCCGGAGGTATCGACCGTGATGCGCCGCGCCTCGACCTGCGAGTCGCGCGCCAGGAGAGCCTCGACCCGTGAGGTGATGGCGGCGTCGCTCTCCGCCTGTCCTTCCGGGCGCGCGTCCGGGCCCGCGTCGTACCCGCCGGGGGCCGCGCCGCCGACCACGGCGGCCGCGCAGCCCTGCAGCCCCACCGCCGCCGCCAGCACCGCCCATCGCAACCGCAGCCGTCCCGTCATCGTCCACCTCTCCGGGAAGGCGGGACTATAGCGCACCGGCGCGCCGGGCTCGAGCGCCGGGCCACGCGCCGGGACGGATCCGGCCGGTGGCCGCTCAATCCGCCGCGCCCCAGCCGCCTCCGCCCCCGGTGAGCACGGTGAGGCGGTCGCCGGCCCCGACCTCGAGCCCCACCTTCGGCCCCACGGGGCGGCCGTTCAGGCGGTTCTCGCCCGGGCGCCCCGGGGCCCCGCCGGCCAGGCCCCACGGGGCGTGGCGGCGTCGGTCGGTGAGCAGGGTCACCGTCGCGGGTGCCAGGAACTCGAGCTCGCGCACCACGCCGTCACCGCCCGGGCGCCGGCCGGCGCCGCCCGAGCCGCGGCGCAGCGCGTAGCGGCGCACCCGCAGCGGATAGTATTGCTCGAGCACCTCGATGGGGGTGTTGCGGGTGTTGGTCATGTGCGTGTGCACGCCGGAGAGCCCGCCCCCGCGCGGTCCGGCCCCCATGCCGCCGCCGAGCGTCTCGTAATAGTCCCAGTGCCGGCCCCCGCGCTCGCCGCCCATGGCGAGGTTGTTCATGCTCCCGTGGCTGGCCGCCGGGATCCGCTCGGGCACGGCCTGCGCGAGGGCGCCGGTGATCACGTCCACCACCCGCGTGCTGGTCTCCACGTTGCCTGCGGCCACCGCGGCGGGGGCAACGGCGTTGAGCAGGCACCCGCGCGGCGCGGCGAGGCCGATCGGGCGGAAGCTGCCCGCCGCGGCCGGCGTCTGCGGGGGCATCAGGCAACGGAAGACGTAGTACACCGCGGCCGCGGCCACCGACAGCGGGCAGTTGATGTTGCCCTCGACCTGCGCCGCGGTCCCGGTGAAATCCACATGCACGCGCCCGGCGGCGACCGTGACCGCCGCCTCGATGGCGATGTCCTCGTGGCCGTAGCCGTCGTCGTCCATGACGTCGCGGAAGCGGTAGGTGCCGTCCGGGATCGCCGCCAGGGCGCCCGTGGCCAGACGCTCGGCGTAGGCGTTGAGCTCGTCGAGCGCCTCGCGGTAGCCGTCCGGGCCCAGCGTGGAGATCAGCGCTCCCAGGCGTCGGGCCCCGATGCGATTGGCGCTGATCTGCGCGGCGAAGTCGCCCCGATTCTCGCGCGGGCTGCGCGTGCGGGCGGTGACCGCCTCCAGAACCGCCTCATCCAGCCGCCCGTCCCGCACCAGCCGCGTGGGCGGGATGACCAGGCCCTCCTGCTCCAGACGGCGGGCGATCGGCATCGAGCCCGGGGTCTGCGCGCCGATGTCCGCGTGATGGGCGCGGTTGGCGACGAAGCCGAGCCGCTCGTCCCGATGGAACACCGGGGCGATGACCGTCACGTCGGGCAAGTGGGTGCCGCCCCGGAACGGATCGTTCAGGATCACCATGTCGCCGGGCGCCCATTCGCGGCCGGCGACCAGGTCGGCCATCGCGTACGCCATGCTGCCCAGATGCACCGGGATGTGCGCCGCCTGCGCGCACAGGCGCCCGTGGGCGTCGAAGACGGCGCAGGAGAAATCGAGGCGGTCCCGGATGTTGGGCGAGAACGCGGCGCGCGTGAGCACCGCCCCCATCTCCTCGCACACCGCCGCGACGCGGCTGCTGAACAGGCTGAGCGCGATCGGGTCCATGAGTCGACCGTTAGGCCGCGACGGACGAGCGGGCCGGTTTGAATTATCGGACCCGCTCGCCTATTTTAAGCACGATAATAACCAAGTTTTCCGATAGACTTAAGACCCACGGAACGGATCAGCCCATCCACCCGAGGAGGAGACGACCGTCATGAACCCACTCGACTCCATCTGGGGCACGATCATCTCCGGTCTGGTGCTCGCAGCCATCCTGGTGTTCATCATCAACGCCATGACCGGCTGACGGCCTGCTCGACAACGACCAACGATCAAACTCACCACCCGAGGGAGAGTGTCATGGAGTTCGCACCGCTCGATCGTCTGCTGCATTTTCTGTCGGGGATCGCCTGGATCGGTCTGCTGTATTACTTCAACTTCGTCCAGGTGCCCGCCATCGCCAGGGCCAACGCCGACAGCGGCGGCCCGGGGCCGGCGGCCATCAACAAGTACGTCGCCCCACTGGCGCTCGCCTGGTTCCGCTGGGCGGCGCTGGTGACCTGGCTGTCGGGCATCGCGTATCTGATCTGGAGCCCTAAATACGAGTTCTGGAACGTCGTCGCACTGGGCCTGCTCACGGACCCCGTTCAGATTGGCGCGACCACGATCGGCTTCGGCGGGTGGCTCGGCACCATCATGCTGCTCAACGTCTGGGTCCTCATCTGGCCCAACCAGAAGAAGGTCCTCGGCATCGTGGAGGCGACCGACCAGGAAAAGGCCAAGGGCAAGCGCATCGCCTTCCTCGCCTCACGCACCAACACCCTGCTGTCGATCCCGATGCTGATGTGCATGGGCGGCGCCAGCCACGGCCTGTCCTGGTAATTTCGCATACACCGTCGTCATTCCGAGGAAGGCCCGGCTCCGCCGGGCCTTTTTCGTTCATCAAGGTCTCGGGGACCTTTCCGGTCGGGGCCGTGCGTCCCCGCGAAGCATAGGGTAATCAAAGAGCGGCCCGACACTTTTCCTTGGCCCCGGTTGAAGACATCGAGCGTCGTCGCCATCTCCCTCTCCACCCGCGATCCCGGTGAGCCACCGGGCGGGTCGATTGAATATTTACTAATGTACTAATACATTTCTCACGTCCGCACTTTCACTTTTCTCCCTTTCAAGTAAGGAGGTTCGATCATCATGGAGCACAAGCTGCCCGAGCTGCCGTACGCCAAGAACGGCCTGCAGCCGCACGTCTCCGAGGAGACGCTGGAGTACCACTACGGCAAGCACCATGCCACGTACGTGACCAATATCAACAAGCTGGTCCCGGGCACCGAGTTCGAGGACGCCTCCCTCGAGGAGATCATCAAGAACGCCCCCGCGGGCGGGGTCTTCAACAACGCCGCCCAGGCGTGGAACCACACCTTCTACTGGAACAGCCTGAGCCCCCGCGGCGGCGGCGAGCCCAAGGGCGACCTTCTCTCGGCCCTCGAGCGCGACTTCGGCTCGGTCGAGGAGCTCAAGGACCAGTTCACCCGGAGCGCCACCACGCTGTTCGGCTCGGGCTGGACGTGGCTGGTGCGCAAGGCCGACGGAACGCTGGGCATCGAGAACGGCAAGGATGCCGACAACCCGCTGCGCGACGGTAAGACGCCGCTGCTGACCTGCGACGTGTGGGAGCACGCCTACTACATCGACTACCGCAACGCCCGGCCCAAGTACCTGGAGGCCTTCTGGAGCCTGGTGAACTGGGACTTCGCCGAGCGCAACCTGCAGGGCTGACCCCAGGCCCGCCGGCCACGGACGGCGCGCGTGTTTGCCAGGGGCGGCGGTAGGCTATAAGCTTCCTGTTTTCCCAAGCCTTTTCGGCGCGGCGGCCGGCCCGGTCGCCGCGCGTTCGTTTTCTCGCCCGGTCCTCTCCGGGCCGGGTCGGCGCCAAGAAGGATGTCGGACGCACTGATGGCAACCTACGCACGCCTGCCGGTCGCCTTCCGCCGGGGCGAAGGGGCCTGGTTGTGGGACACCGAGGGGCGGCGCTACCTGGACGCGGTGGCGGGCATCGCCGTCTGCGGGCTGGGCCATGCCCACCCCGCGGTGACGCAGGCGGTGTGCGAGCAGGCGGGGACGCTGATCCACACCTCGAACCTCTATGGCGTCCCGCTGCAGGCCGAGCTGGCGGAGCGGCTTTGCCGCCAGGCCGGCATGGACGCCGCGTTCTTCTGCAACTCCGGGGCCGAGGCGAACGAGGCGGCCATCAAGCTCGCCCGTCTCCACGGGCACCGCCGCGGCCGGGGCTCGCCGCGGATCGTGGTCACCGACCGGGCGTTCCACGGCCGTACCCTCGCCACCCTCACCGCCACGGGCAACCCGCGCATCCAGGCCGGCTTCGATCCCCTGGTCGAAGGGTTCGTGCGGGTGCCCTATGACGACCTCGCGGCGCTCGAGCGGGTGGCGGGGACCGAGCCCGAGGTGGCGGCGGTGCTGCTCGAGTCGATCCAGGGCGAGGCGGGGGTCATCGTGCCGGACCCGAATTACCTCGCCGGCGTCCGGGCCGTGTGCGATCGCGAGGGTTGGCTCATGATGGTCGACGAGGTGCAGACCGGCATGGGACGGACCGGACGCTGGTTCGGGCACCAGCACGCCGGGTGCCTGCCCGACGTGACGACGCTGGCGAAGAGCCTGGGCAACGGCGTCCCGGTCGGGGCGTGCCTGGCGCGGGGCGACGCCGCGTCGCTGTTCGGGCCCGGGTCGCATGCCACCACCTTCGGCGGCAACCCGCTGGCCTGCCGTGCGGCGCTGGCGGTGGTCGAGACCTTGGAGCGCGAGGACCTGATCACCCGCGCCGGCGATGTCGGCGAGCGGATGCTCGCCGACCTGCGGGCGCGTCTCGCCGGACGCGCCGGGGTGAGCGAGATCCGCGGTCGGGGCCTGATGATCGGCGTCGCGCTCGAGCGCCCGTGCCAGGTGCTCGCCGAGCGCGCGCTCGAGCACGGACTGTTGATCAACGTCACCGGGGAGCGCGTGGTCCGCCTGCTGCCGCCGCTCGTGATCGGCGACGACGAGGCCGAGCAGATCGTGGAGACGGTGGCCGCCCTCGTGAGCGGGTTCCTCGAGGGGGAAATCGCTTGAAGAGGCTTATGATGAGCGGTCTACTGGCGGCGGCACGAAGCCGAGAGTCGACGGCGAAGGGCTTTTCGGCAAGGCTCGTGATCGGAGTGGACCCGGCGAGCACGGCTGATCAACACGCTTTCTTGCTGCCACCTGACTGGTAACTGGGAACCTCGATGCGACACTTCTTGACCTTGAGCGACCTCACCCCCGACGAGCTTCGGGGGCTGATCCGCCGTGCCGGCGAGCTCAAGGCGATGCAGGCGCGCGGCGAGCTCTATGAGCCCTTGAAGAACAAGGTGCTCGCGATGGTGTTCGAGAAATCCTCCACCCGCACGCGCGTGTCCTTCGAGGTCGCGATGGTGCAGTTCGGGGGACATGCGGTCTTCCTATCGCCGCGAGACACCCAGCTCGGCCGCGGCGAGCTCGTCGAGGACACGGCACGCGTGCTCTCGCGCATGGTCGACGGGGTGATGCTGCGCACGTTCGAGCACGAGATGGTCGAGACCTTCGCCGCGCATGCCGGTGTCCCCGTCATCAACGGCCTGACCGACCTGTGCCATCCGTGCCAGATCCTCGCCGACATGCTCACCTACCACGAGCACCGCGGCGACATCCGCGGCGGCCGGGTGGCCTACATCGGCGACGGCAACAACATGTGCAACTCCTACATCAACGCCGCGCAGCAATTCGACTTCGAGCTGCGGATCGCGACGCCGCCCGGCTACGAGCCCGCCCGCGAGCTGCTCGAGGCGGGCGGCGAGCGCGTGAGCCTGACCCATGACCCGCTCGAGGCGGCGCGCGAGGCCGACCTGGTCACCACCGATGTCTGGACCAGCATGGGGCAGGAGCAGGAGAAGGCCCAGCGCATGCTCGACTTCGCGCCTTTCCAGGTCACCCCCGAGGTCATGGGCACGGCGCGATCCGACGCGCTCTTCATGCACTGCCTCCCCGCGCATCGCGGCGAGGAGGTCACGCCGGAGGTCATCGACGGGCCGGCGAGCGTGGTGTTCGACCAGGCCGAGAATCGACTGCACGCGCAGAAGGCCCTCCTCGAGTTCCTGCTCACGGATGTAGGGGGGTAACGCTCGGTCATCAACGCCAAGGACGCAAAGGCGCAAAGAACGCAGAGAAAACAACGCAAACGTACAGATAACGGCAACAAGCAGACTCGCTCGACCACCGGGACGCTGCTGCTTTCTGCTGTAATCTTGTATCTGTGGACTATTACCTGTCTTCGCCTGCGCGTCCTTTGCGTTCACCAGCGGAGCCGGAAGCGGGCACTTGTGCGATGAATAGGCTTGGCACCGTGCTCATCGCCGCAGCGGTTTGGACGGTTTCGGTGTCGGCACACGGCGCCGATGTGCTGGTGGCGTGCGCGGCGAACTTCACGCCGACCCTCGAGCGCATCGCCACGCGCTTCGAGTCCGAGACCCGGCACAGCGTGCGCATCAGCACCGGCTCGACCGGGACGCTCTACGCCAAGATCCGCAACGGCGCACCGTACGACATCTTCCTGGCCGCCGATATCGAACGACCCCGCCGCCTCGAGCGCGAGGGCACCGCCGTGGCGGGGACGCGCTTCACCTACGCGATCGGCCGCCTCGTCCTCTGGGCCCCGGGACAGCAGGCGGTCGGTCCCGCGACCCTGAGCCGCGCCCGCCCTCACCGGCTGGCGATCGCCAACCCCAAGACCGCGCCCTATGGGCGCGCGGCGCGCGAGACCCTGCGTGCGCTCGGGATGTGGGAGGCGCTCGCGCCGCGCATCGTGCGGGGCGAGAACGTGGCGCAGGCCTTTCAATACGTGGCGAGCGGCGCGGCGCCGATGGGCTTCGTCGCGCTATCGCAGGTACGCCAGCACGAGGGCGCGGGCAACGCCTACTGGATCGTGCCCCAAGACCGGCACACGCGCCTGGAGCAACAAGCCGTCGTGCTCGAACCGGGGCGCGCCAACGCGGGCGCCCGGGCGCTGTGGGCATTCTTGCGGGGCGAGACGGCCCGCACGATCATTGCCGAGGCGGGCTACGATGCGCCGTGAAGGATCGCGGCTCGGATGCACGGGGAGCACGGCGGCACGTCGAGGAACGTCGAGAGGCGCTCTAGGAGCGAACGTTCCGCGCGGCGGCGTATGTCGTGGCGATCGATTTTAGGCGGGTGATATGCCGGATCCCGGGATCGACCTGACGCCGCTGTGGCTCACCCTCCGGCTCGCCGCCGTGTCCACCGTGGCGCTGCTGTTGATCGGCACGCCGCTGGCGCTGTGGCTGGCGCACACGCGCTCGCGCCTGCGCGTGCCCGCCGAAGCCGTCGTCGCCCTGCCCCTCGTGCTGCCGCCCACCGTGCTCGGCTTCTATCTGCTCATCGCGCTCGGCCCCGCCGGCCCGGTCGGCAGCGCGCTCGAGGCGCTGGGCGGACACGCGCTGGCGTTCACTTTCACCGGCCTGGTCATCGGATCGGTGGCCTACTCGCTGCCGTTCGTCGTCCAACCGTTGCAGACCGCCTTCGAAGGCGTCGGGCGCCAGCCGCTGGAGGCCGCGGCGACGTTGCGCGCCGGGTCCCTCGATCGTTTCTTCACGGTGGTCGTGCCGCTGGCACGCCGTGGGTTCCTCTCGGCGGTCGTGCTCGGCTTCGCCCACACCGTGGGCGAGTTCGGCGTCGTGCTCATGATCGGCGGCAACATCCCCGGCGAGACGCGCGTGCTATCGATCGCTGTATACGATCACGTCGAGGCGCTCGAGTACGGTCAGGCGCATGTGTGGTCGGCGCTGCTGCTGGCGTTCTCGTTTCTGGCGCTGCTCGCCCTCTACGCGGCCAACCGGCGCTGGCAGGGTCGCGCCTCGTGAGCGGGCTGGCGGCCCGGCTGCGCCTGCCGCGCGAGGCCTTCGTGCTCGAGGTCGCGTTCGAGCTCGAGGGCAAGGGCGTGCTCGGGGTCTTCGGGCCCTCCGGCGCAGGCAAGACCACGCTGCTTCGCTGCCTTGCGGGTCTTGAGCGCGCGAGCGGTCGCGTGCAGATCGACGGCGAGTGCTGGCAGGACTCCGACGCCGGGCGGTTCTTACCCGCGCATCGGCGCGCCGTCGGCTACGTGTTCCAGGAGGCCCGGTTGTTCCCCCACCTCTCGGTGCGCGGCAATCTGGGCTTCGGCATGCGCCGCGTCGCACCGCAGCAGCGCCGGCTCGACTTCGGCGAGGTGGTCGAGGCGCTGGGCGTCGGACCGCTCCTGGGTCGCACGCCGGAGACGCTCTCGGGAGGCGAGCGCCAGCGCGTGGCCCTCGCGCGGGCCCTGCTGACGAGTCCCCGACTGCTGCTGCTCGATGAGCCGCTCGCCGCTCTGGACCAGCCCGCCCGTCGCGAGATCATCCCCTATCTCGAGCGCCTGCCCGAGTGGCTGGCCGTGCCGATCGTCTACGTGAGCCACACGCTCGAGGAGGTCACGCGCCTGGCCGAGGAGCTGCTCGTGCTCGAGCGGGGCGCCGTGCGCGCCCACGACGCCACGCGCGAGCTGGTCACCCGCCTGGACCTGCCGCTGGCGCACGGCGATCCCGCCGCGGCCGTGCTCGAGGTGACGGTCGCCTCGCACGACGAGCGCTACGCGCTCACGCACCTGGATTTCGACGGCGGCGGCCTGGTCGTCCCCCGCCGCCCCTGGCCGCCCGGGCGGCGGATGCGCGTGCGCGTGCCGGCGCGCGATGTCAGCCTGGCGCTCGAGCCGCCCGGGCGCACGAGCATATTGAACGCCTTCCCGGCGACCGTGACGGACGTCGTGGAGGAGAGCCCCGCGCAGTGCCTGGTCCGCCTGCAGATCGGCGCGAGCGCGCTGCTGGCCCGCGTGACCCGCCTGTCGGCCGAGCGCCTGGCGCTCGCGCCCGGCGTGCACGTTTACGCTCAGATCAAGAGCGTCGCGCTGGACGATTAGAGCGAGGCGCGCCGGCGCCTCGGGGATGAGCGCAGATCGTGACGGTAGCGCTGATGGCGGAGCTGCTGAGCGTCGAGGGGATCACCTGCCGTTACGACGGCCATCCGGTCGTGCGCGATCTCGGGTTCACCATCGAGCCGGGCGGCCTCGCCTGCCTGCTGGGCCCCAGCGGCTGCGGCAAGACCACGGTGCTGCGCGCGGTCGCCGGGCTCGAGCCGCTGGTGCACGGCTCGATCACGCTGCGGGGGCGCGTCGTCTCGCGTCCCGGCTATACGCGCGCGCCGGAGAAACGCGGCTTGTCGATGGTGTTCCAGGACTACGCTTTGTTCCCGCACATGACCGTGGCCGAGAACGTGACCTTCGGCCTGCGCCGCCATGGTCCGCGGGAGCGGCGACGATGCGCGAGCGAGGTGCTCGAGCTCGTGGGGCTCTCGGGCCTCGACCAACGCTACCCCCACGAGCTCTCCGGTGGTCAGCGACAGCGCGTGGCCCTCGCCCGCGCGCTCGCCCCGCAGCCCGACCTCGTGCTGCTCGACGAGCCGTTCTCGAGCCTCGACGTCGACCTGCGCGAGCGCCTGGGGCAGGACGTTCGCACGATCCTCAAGCAACAGCGCATCGCCGCCCTGCTCGTCACCCACGATCAGCACGAAGCCTTCGCGGTGGCCGAGAAGATCGGCGTCATGCACGAAGGGCGTATCCTGCAGTGGGACACGCCCTACCACCTCTATCACGAGCCGTGCTGCCGCTTCGTGGCCGATTTCATCGGTCAGGGCCGCTTTCTGCGCGCGACCCTGCTCGGCCCGAACACGCTGGAGACCGAGGCGGGGCTGGTGCGTAGTCATCGCGACCTGACGTGGCGGCGGGGCACTACGCTCGATATCCTCGTGCGCCCGGACGACATCGTTGCCGATCCGGAGAGCGCCCTGCGCGCGGAGGTGATTCACAAGGCATTCAAAGGCGCGGAGATCCTCTACACCCTGCGCCTGCCCACGGGCGGCACCGTGCTCTCGCTCTTCCCGAGCCATCACAACCACGAGATCGGCGAGCGCGTGGGCGTGCGCATCGAGGCCGAGCACCTGGTCGCCTTCCCCGCCGAGGCGCCCCGCGGCCGGGAGATCGCCCGCCGCGGCTGACGAGGGCCCGGATCACTCCACCGGCTCGAGGAGCGCGAGCGAGAAATATCCGTCTGGCGGCTCGAACAGATGCTCGATCCACAGCCCGGCGCGTTCGATCAACGCCCGCAGGCTCTGAGGCGTGAACTTGCGGCTGATCTCCGTTCGGACCGTCTCACCGGCCTCGAAGCCGATCGTCGCATCGAGCGCGCGAAGCCGCACGCGCTGCGCCTCACGTGAGACCAGATGCATCTCGATGCGCTGGGCCTCGGCATTGTAGCTCGCGCGGTGCTCGAAGGCGCCGGTGTCGAAGTCGGCATCGAGCTCGCGGTTCAGCACGTCGAGCAGATTGAGGTTGAACGCCGCCGTGACGCCTTCGGCGTCATTGTAGGCGGCCTCCAGGACCTCCACCGGCTTGGCCCGATCGACCCCCAGGAGCATCCGGTCGCCCGGCGCGATGCGCCCGCGCACATCGACGAGGAACCGGATCGCCTCGGCCTCCTCGAAGTTGCCGAGCGTGCCGCCGAGGAATGCATAGAGCGTGGGTCCCTTGATCGCCGGCAGGTCGTCCAGCCCGCCCAGGTAATCGCCCACCAGCGGAGTGACCGCGAGCCACGGATAGGCCGCCTGCAGGCGCAGCGCGGTATCCACGAGGATCTCCTCGCAGACGTCGAAGGGCCAGTAACGCGGATGGCACCCGAGCGCCGCGCAGGCGTCGAACAGATGCGGGGTCTTACGCGAGGCGCCGGCCCCGAGCTCGACCAGATGCGCCGGTCGCACCCGCTCGACGATGTCCTTCGCGTGGCGCTCGAGCAAGGCCGCCTCGACCCGCGTGGGATAGTATTCCGGCGTGTGGCAGATCCGGTCGAAAAGGTAGGACCCCCGCGCGTCGTAGAAGTACTTCGGCGACAAGCGCCGCGGGCGCGACAGCAAGCCGGCGCGGGCGTCCTCGAGGAGTCCGGGCACGTGGCGGCTGGGGCGGACGTGGCGACAGTCCAGCGCCGGCGTCATGCCGTGCCGAAAGTGGTTGGAATCCTCCATGCCGGCCCCTTCGGGGTGCGCCCTGGAGCGCCATAGGCTACCATCTCCCCATTCTTGCCGGAAACGCCGCGGAGACCGCTCGCTACCGATGTGCCGCCTGGCCGCTTACATGGGTCCCGAGCTGCCTCTGGCCCAGTTTCTGTTCGCGCCCGCGCACGGCCTCGTCGAGCAGGCCTGGAATCCGCAGGAGCTGCTCTTCGGGCGCATGAACGTCGACGGCTTCGGCATCGGCTGGTACGCTGACGACGACCGTCCGGCGGTCTACGTGAGCGCCCTGCCGATCTGGGCCGACGTCAATCTGCCCCACCTCGGGCGCAGCCTCGTGAACGACCTTTGGCTGGGCTCGGTGCGCAGCGCCACCTCGGGCGCCTCCACCGATCCGGTCAACAGCCAGCCCTTCTGCGACGAAGAGCTGATGTTCATGCACAACGGGCTGCTGGAGGACTTCGGCCGCCGCGTTCGCCCCTCCCTGCGTCAGCACCTCAGCCCCGACATCGAGGCGGGCGTGCGCGGCAGCACGGACTCCGAGTACCTCTTCGCGCTGCTGCGCCACCTGCTCGCCGACGACGAGGAGCTCTCGATCGAGGATGCCCTGGCGGACATGTCCGGCCTGATCGGCGAATGGGCGGGCACCGGCCAGGCGCTGCTCAACGTCGTCGTCACCGACGGCGAGCGCCTATACGCCACGCGACACGCCCTGAACCATCGCTGCCCGTCGCTATACTACACCACCGACGACGAGTCGTTCCCCGGCGCGCAGCTAGTGGCCTCGGAGCGTTTGACCGACGCTGCCTTCTGGCAGCCGGTGCCCGAGCACCACGTGCTCGTGCTCGACCCCGACGAGCCGCCCGAGCTGGTCGCCCTCTGATCTCCGACCGCGCCGGCCAAGACGGGCCTCCCGGCGGCCGGGGACCAGTCCCGGACGCGAGCCGAGAAATACGTCGCGTCTGCGCCGCCGCACGTCCGGACCCGCCGGTAGGCCGGCGTTTGGGCGCCGTGGTATAAAAGCCGCGCTCCACGACCGGTTACCGACCGACGCGATGGATTACGGGCTGTTCGAGCAGATCCTGGTGCTGCTGGCCGCGGCGGTCGTGTCGGTCGCGCTCTTTCGGCGGCTGCACCTGCCCCCGATCCTGGCCTACCTCGCGATCGGCGTCGCCGTCGGGCCGCACGGCCTCGGCTGGATCCCGAACACCCCGGAGACGCACTTCCTCGCCGAGTTCGGCGTCGTGTTCCTGCTGTTCACGATCGGGTTGGAGTTCTCCTTGCCCCAGCTGCTGGCGATGAGGGGCGCCGTGCTCGGCCTGGGCGGCACCCAGGTGGCGATCAGCACCGTCTCGGTCGCGTTTCTGGCGTGGCTCGTGGGCCTGAGCCCCGATGCCGCCTTCGTGGTGGGCGCCGCGCTGGCGCTGTCGTCGACGGCGCTGGTCACCAAGCAGCTCGCCGAGCAGGTCGAGCTCAACTCGCGGCACGGCCGGCTGGCGGTCGGCGTGCTGCTGTTCCAGGACGTCGCGGTGATCCCGTTCCTGGTGGTGATCGCGGCGCTCGGCGGCGCCGCCGACGGCGTCACCTGGCCTCTGCTGGTCGGTCTGGGCAAAGGGGCGCTGGCGGTCGCTGCCCTGCTCGCCGCCGGACGCTGGCTGCTGCGCCCGCTGTTTCACGAGATCGCCGCGGCGCGCTCCTCGGAGCTGTTCACGCTGGCCGTGCTGCTCGTGACCCTCATCGCGGCGTGGGGCACTCACGCGCTCGGTCTCTCGATGGCGCTCGGCGCGTTCCTCGCGGGGATGATGCTCGGCGAAACGGAGTTTCGGCATCAAATCGAAGCGGACATCCGTCCGTTTCGTGACGTCCTGCTGGGATTGTTCTTCATCACGGTGGGGATGCTGCTCGACCTCCATGCGCTGCCCGACGTGTGGTACTGGGTCGCCGCCGCGGTGCTCGGCATCATCGTGCTCAAGACCGCGCTGGTGACGGGCCTGGTCATCGTGGGCGGTCTCGAGCGTGCCGTCGCCCTGCGCACCGGCCTGGTCCTGGCGCAGGGGGGCGAGTTCGGCTTCGCGCTGCTCACCCTGGCGCTGCAGCGGGAAGCCATCGGCGGGCGCGCGGCCCAAGCGGTGCTCGCGAGCATCGTCATCAGCATGGCGATCGCCCCGCTAATGATCCGCCACAACGGCCGCATGGCCAAACGGGCCTTCGGCCCCAGCTACGAGCGCGACCGTCAGCTCATGGAGACGAGCATCGAGTACGAGTCGCACCATCTGTCCAATCACGTCATCATCTGCGGCTACGGGCGCATCGGTCAGAACGTCGCGCGGCTGCTCGAGCAGGAGGACATCGACTATGTCGCGCTCGACCTCGATCCCCTCGTGGTGCGCAAGACCCGGGCCGCCGGCGACATCGTCCACTACGGCGACTCCACCCGCCGCGAGATCCTCACCGCGGCGGGCCTGGAGCGCGCGCGTGCGTTGCTCGTCAGCTTCGACGACACGCCGGCCACGAGCAAGATCCTGCAGCACACGCGGGAGCTGAGGCCCGACATGCCCGTGCTGGTGCGCACCCGCGACGACACGAACCTCGAGCGCTTCCAGGCGGCCGGCGCCACCGAGGTCGTGCCCGAGACCCTCGAGGCGAGCCTCATGCTGGCCTCGCACCTGCTTTTGCTGCTCGACGTTCCGGTCTCGCGCGTGCTGCGCTACGTGCGCGACGTGCGCTCCGACCGCTACACGCTGCTGCGCGGCTTCTTTCACGGCGCCGAGCCCGAGCCGCTCGATCAGGCCGATCGCTTCCGCAAGCGCCTGACGACCGTTACTCTCCCGCCGGGGGCCGGCGCGATCGGCCGGCGATTGCAGGATCTCGACATCGAGGATGCGGGCGCGGAGGTCACCGCCGTGCGGCGCGGAGGCATACGCGGACCGCAGCCCGAGCCGCATACCGAGCTGCGCGCAGGCGACGTGCTGATCCTCTACGGCACGCCGGAGGCGCTCGAGCGCGGCGAGGCGAAGCTGCTCAAGGGCAAGTCCTGAGGAGGCGACCGTGAGCACACCTGCCGGCGACGGAGGCGAATACACCGCGCCCTGGGAGCGCGCCTTCGAGCGGATACTGACGCCGTTCGAGCGGTTCGTCCGCGACCAGACGGCGGGCGGGCTGGTCCTGATGGGCTGCGCGCTGATCGCCCTCGTGCTCGCCAACTCGCCGCTGGCGGCCGGCTATCACGCCTTGATCGAGACGCATCTGACGATCGGCATCGGCGAGTGGGCGCTGGACAAGTCGCTGCATCACTGGATCAACGACGGCCTGATGGCGCTGTTCTTCGTGCTCGTGGGGCTCGAGATCAAGTACGAGCTGCTGGTCGGCGACCTCGCAAGCCCCCGGCAGGCCGCCCTGCCGATGCTCGCCGCGATCGGCGGCATGCTCATCCCCGCGGCGCTCTACATCGTCTTCGCCGCGGACGGCGCGGCGGCCCGCGGCTGGGGCGTGCCGATGGCGACCGACATCGCCTTCGCCATCGGCATCCTGCTGCTCCTCGGGCGGCGTGTCCCGGCCGGGCTGATCACCTTTCTGGCCGCGCTGGCGATCGTCGACGACTTGGGCGCGGTGATCGTGATCGCGCTCTTCTACACCGAGACGCTGTCATGGCCGGCGCTGGGCGCCGCGGCCGTGTGCCTCGGTATGCTGATGATTTTCAACATGGCCGGCGCGCGGCGCCCGCTGCCGTACTTCCTCGTGGGCGTCCTGCTCTGGCTCGCGCTGCTCAAATCGGGCGTGCACGCCACCCTGGCCGGCGTGCTGCTCGCCTTCACGATCCCCGCCTACGCCAAGTACGACGCGGGCCGGTTTAGCGCTCACGTACGCGAGCTCATGGACCGCTTCGACGCAACCGCGCGTCGTGATCCGAGGGTCCTGACCAACGAGGAGCTGCATACGCTGGTGCAGACGCTCGACGACGGCGTGCGTCACGTGGAGACGCCTTTGCAACGCCTCACGCACGGGCTGCACCACCCGATCGCGTTGCTCGTGGTGCCGATATTCGCGCTGGCCAACGCCGGCATCCCCATCGAGCTGGGCGCCGTCGATCGTCTGCTCACCGAGCCCATCTTTCTCGGCGTGGCCGCCGGCCTGCTCGCCGGCAAGCTCATCGGCGTGGCCGGCGTGACCTGGCTCGCGCTGCGGCTCGGCATCGGGAGTCTGCCCGCCGGCACCACCATGCGCCATATCGTCGGCGTCGGGCTGATCGCCGGGGTCGGCTTCACCATGTCGATCTTCATCGCAGAGCTCGCCTTCGCGCGGCAACCGGACCTGCTGCTGACCGCCAAGACCGGCATCCTCTTCGCATCGATCGTCGGCGGCACGGGCGGCTACCTGTGGCTTCGGCTCGTCGTATCCGACGCCGGCCGACGATGATCGAGCGCACGCCCGAGACCCCCACGCCCTGGCACGCGCTCGACGTCGAGCACGTGCTCGAGCGTCTTCAGACCACGCCGCAGGGACTGGGTGAGACGGAGGCCCGCGCCCGGCTGGCGCGTCACGGCCCCAACCGCCTCCCGCCCCCGCCGCGCCAGGGCCCCATCGCGCGCTTCGCCGCGCAGTTCCACAACGTGCTCATCTATATCCTCCTGGCCGCCGCGGTCGTCACCGCGGTGCTCGGTCACGCCGTCGACACGGGCGTCATCCTCGGGGTGGTGGTCATCAACGCCCTCATCGGCTTCGTCCAGGAGGGCAAGGCCGAGCGGGCGCTGGAGGCGATCCGCGGAATGCTCTCGCCCAAGGCCGCCGCGCTGCGGGACGGGCAGCCCGTCACGATCGATGCCGAGTCGCTCGTGCCCGGCGACGTCGTGCTGCTGGCCTCCGGTGACCGCGTGCCGGCGGACCTGCGCCTGACCCACACCCGCGATCTGCGCGTCGACGAGGCGATCCTCACGGGCGAGTCGGTGGCGGTCGAGAAGCGCATCCCGGCCGTGCGCGCCGACGCGGCCCTGGGCGACCGCAGCTCGATGGCGTTCTCCGGCACGCTGGTCGCGGCCGGACGTGCCACCGGCGTCGTGGTCGCCACCGGCCGGGCGACCGAGGTCGGCGCGATCAGCGAGATGCTGGCCCGCGTCGAGCCTCTGACCACCCCGCTGCTGCGGGCCATGACGCGTTTCGGCCAGCACCTGAGCGCGGCCATCGTCGCGCTGGCGGTGGCGACGTTCGCGTTCGGGACGGTGGTGCGGGGCTACAGCCTCGAGGAGATGTTCCTCGCGGCCGTCGGCCTCGCCGTCGCCGCGATCCCCGAGGGCCTCCCCGCCATCATCACGATCACGCTGGCCATCGGCGTGCAGCGCATGGCGCGGCGCAACGCCATCATCCGCCGCCTGCCCGCGGTGGAGACGCTCGGCGCGGTCACCGTGATCTGCTCCGACAAGACCGGCACGCTGACTCGGAACGAGATGACGGCGAGGTCCGCCGTCACGGCCGAGGACGCGTTCGAGACGACCGGCGTCGGCTACGATCCGCACGGCGCGTTCGAGCGTGCGGGCGTCGTCGTCGAGCGCGGCGGAGCACCGGACCTCGAGGAGCTGCTGCGCGCGGGCCTGCTGTGCAACGACGCGAGGCTGCGCGAGCACGAGGCTAACTGGACGCTGCATGGCGATCCGACCGAGGGCGCGCTCATCGTCGCCGCGCTCAAGGCGGGGTTCGACCCGGCGCTGGAGCATAAAGAGCGCCCGCGCACCGACACGATCCCCTTCGAGTCCGAGCACCGCTTCATGGCGACGCTGCATCACGACCACGCGGGACACGGGTTCATCTACCTCAAGGGCGCGCCCGAGCGCGTGCTCGGCATGTGCCGCTGGCAGCGCCGCGCGGGACAGGACGAGCCGATCGACCGTGAGCTCTGGCAACGGCATGTCGAGACCCTGGCCGCCGACGGCCAGCGCGTGCTCGCCGTCGCCTTCGCCACGGCAGGGGCCGACCACGGCGAGCTGCGCTTCGAGCACGTCGAGGAGGGTCTCACCCTCCTCGGGCTGTTCGGGCTGATCGACCCGCCGCGCGAGGAGGCCGTCGAGGGCGTGGCGCGCTGCCGCTCGGCCGGCATCGCCGTCAAGATGATCACGGGCGATCACGCGGCGACCGCGCGGGCCGTGGCACGCCGGCTGGGGGTGGACCGGCCGCGCGTCCGCTCGGGCCCCGATCTGGACGCGATGGATGATGCGGAGCTGCGAAGGGTGGCGCGCGAAACGGACGTCTTCGCCCGCGCGAGCCCCGCGCACAAGCTGCGGCTGGTGCAAGCCCTGCAGGCCGAGCGCCAGGTCGTCGCCATGACGGGCGACGGGGTCAACGACGCTCCCGCCCTCAAGCGCGCTGACGCCGGCGTGGCGATGGGGGTGAAGGGGACCGAGGTCTCGAAGGAGTCGGCGGAGATGGTGCTCGCCGATGACAATTTCGCCTCCATCGTGGCGGGCGTCGAGGAAGGACGCACGGTCTACGACAACATACGTAAGACCATCTTGTTCATCCTGCCGACCAACGGCGGCGAGGCGTTGACGATCCTGGCGGCGATCCTGCTCGGCTTTCACCTGCCGATCACGCCGGTGCAGATCCTGTGGGTGAACATGATCACCGCCGTGACCCTCGGGCTGGCGCTCGCCTTCGAGCCGCCGGAGAGCGCGGTCATGCGCCGGCCGCCGCGCCGTACCGGCGAGCCCCTGCTCTCGCGATTTCTGGTGTGGCGCATCGCCTTCGTCTCGGTGCTGCTCGTGATGGGCACCTTCGGGCTGTTCTTGTGGCAGCGCATGGGGGGCGCCGATCTCCAGACGGCCCAGACGGTGGCCGTGAACACCCTCGTCGCGTGCGAGATGTTCTATCTGCTCAACGCCCGATTCTTCACCGACGGTGTCTTCGGGCTCGAGGCGCTCGTCGGCAACCGTTACGTGGCTGGGGCGATCGCGCTGGTGATCGTCTTTCAGCTCCTGTTTACCTATGCGCCGGCCATGCAGGTGCTGTTCGGCAGCCGGGCCCTCGCCGCGCCGACGTGGGGCGCCATCGTCGGCATAGGGTTGGCGGTCTACGTCCTGGTGGAGATCGAGAAGGCCCTGTTCCGCTACACTAGGAACGGCGCCCGGCGCTGACTCGTGCACGACAACCAACAACAACAGGAGGCCCCATGGAGCAGCTGAACGAGCTCTTGCAGACCATCAGCGGCTACCTGTGGACGCCGGTCATGCTGATTCTCCTGCTCGGGACCGGCCTGTACCTCACCATCGGCCTGCGGGTGATGCCCGTGCGCCGGCTCGGCTACGGCTTCCGCATGCTGTTCGCCGGGCGCGATCCCGCCGTGCAGAAGGGGGAAGGCGAGATCACGCCGTTCCAGGCCCTGATGACGGCGCTGTCGGCCACCATCGGCACGGGCAATATCGCGGGCGTGGCCACCGCCATCTATCTCGGCGGGCCGGGGGCCGTGCTGTGGATGTGGGTGACGGCACTGGTCGGCATGGCCACCAAGTACGCCGAGGCGGTGCTCGCCGTGCGTTATCGCGAGGTCGACGAGCGCGGCGTCTACGTGGGCGGCCCGATGTACTACATCCGCAACGGCCTGGGCTCCGGCTGGGGATGGCTCGGCGCGGTGTTCGCCCTGTTCGCAGCCATAGCGGCGTTCGGCATCGGCAACACGGTGCAGTCGAACTCGGTCGCGCGGGCGGTGGACGAATCCATGGGGATCCCCTACTGGATCACCGGCCTGGTGATGGCCGTGCTCATCTTCGCCGTGATCATCGGCGGCATCCGGCGCATCGCCAACGTCGCCGAGCGCCTCGTGCCCTTCATGGGCATCGTCTACGTGATCGGCGCGCTGATGATCCTGATCGCCAACTTCCAGGACATCCCCGCCGGGGTGGCGCGGATCTTCTCCGATGCCTTCACCGGCACGGCCGCCGTAGGCGGCTTCGCGGGCGCGGGCGTGATGATGGCGATCCAGTACGGCGTCGCCCGCGGGCTGTTCTCCAACGAGGCGGGGCTCGGCAGCGCGCCGATCGCCCATGCCGCGGCGCGCACCAGCGATCCCGTCCGCCAGGGCGTGGTGGGCATGCTCGGGACGTTCATCGACACCATCATCGTCTGCACCATGACGGCCCTGGTGATCGTGACCACGGGCATGTGGGACAGCGGCGAGACGGGCGCCGCGCTCACCACGCTCGCCTTCAACAAGGGGCTGCCGGGCCCGGGCGATTTCGTCGTCGCCTTCGGTCTCGTCGTGTTCGCCTTCACGACGACGTTGGCCTGGGCCTACTACGCCGAGCGCTGCATCGAATACCTCCTCGGGGTGCGCGCAATCCTGCCGTTCCGTTACGTCTGGGTCATCGCCGTGTTCGTCGGCGCGATCGCCAATCTCGACGTCATCTGGAACCTGGCCGATATCACCATGGCGTTGATGGCGATACCGAATCTCCTGGCGCTGGCGCTGCTCAGCCCCGCCGTGTTCCGCATGACGCGCGAGCACTTCGAGCGCGAGGCCGCCGGCCAGACGTCGGTCTGACGCGACGCCCTGCCGCGGACCGAGAAGGGGACATTCGCCTCTTGGACTAGGGTCGACCGGCGGACGGCGCCGCGACGCAGATGCGTGATCCGAAAAAAAGCGGAGTGGTTGCCCTTCCGTGGTCCCGGGCACGGGGTCCGTGGCGATCGCCGCGCTTAACGTCCCCGCGCGCGCGTGGTTAAATGAGCGCGTCGACCCGCGAGCCCGAGGCCCCTCATGCCGCTGCCGGGACGAGAGCTGCCCGCCACGCTCCCCTCGGACATCGACGAGACGGTGGCCCGCGCCTTGGCCGAGGACATCGGCCCGGGCGATCTGACCGCCGATCCGATCGAGCCGAGCACCGCCGGCCGGGCGGCGATCGTCGCCCGGCAGACGGCCGTGCTGTGCGGCACCGCCTGGGTTGAGGCGGTCTTCCGGGCGCTCGACCCGCAGGTGCGGGTGGAGTGGCACACCGGCGACGGCAGCTCGCTCGCACCCGACCAGGTCATCTGCGACGTGCACGGCCGCGCCCACGCCCTGCTCACCGGCGAGCGCACGGCGCTGAATTTCCTGCAGACCCTCTCGGGAACGGCCACCGCCGCGCGCCGTTACGTGGGGGCCGTGGCCGGCACGCAGGCGCGCATTCTCGACACGCGCAAGACGCTGCCGGGTCTGCGCGCCGCGCAGAAATACGCCGTGCGCTGCGGCGGCGCCGTCAATCACCGCGCCGGGCTCTACGACGGCATCCTGATCAAGGAAAACCACATCATGGTCTTCGGCTCGATCCCCCGCGCCGTGGCCCGAACGCGCGCGCGCTCTCCCGGCGCGCTCGTGGAGGTGGAGGTGGAGAACGTCGCGGAGCTGCGCGAGGCGCTCGAGGCGGGCGCCGACCTCTGCCTGCTCGACAACTTCACCCTGGAGCGGCTGCACGAGGCGGTGCGCCTGAATCGCGGCCGGGCACGCCTGGAGGCCTCGGGCAACGTCACGCTCGAGACCGTGCGGGCGATCGCCGAGACCGGGGTGGACTACATCTCCGTCGGCGCGATCACCAAGGACGTCGCGGCGGTCGATCTCTCCATGCGGTTCCGGAATTAGGGGGACAGTGTACTCATTTCCCGTTCAGACGGAGTTAGGGGGACGGAGTTAGGGGGACAGACGGAGTTAGGGGGACAGTATACTCATTTCCCGTTCGACGTAGCTCAGCGAATTTCCATCACGGAATGCCACTAGAACCGTCTGCAAAACGGGCATCGAGAAATGAGTATACTGTCCCCGCAATTCCCAATTCTCAGTGCAGCTTCATGCGCGGGCCCGTGCGGCGCTGCAGCCAGTCCTTGAGCATGATCAGCAGGGTGCGCGGCGTGCCGTAGACGGCACGCTGGTGATTGCGATAGAGCGCGCGGTAGACCAGCCGCGCGAACCAACCCTCGACCATCACGCTCCCGGTCAGGTTGCCCATCAGGCTCCCGACGGTGGTGTATTCGCCCAGCGAGACCAACGAGCCGTAGTCGCGGTATACGTAGTCGGGCGGCGGGCGGCCGTCGAGCCGGCGCTCGAGCGTCTTCGCCAGCAAGGCGGCCTGCTGGTGCGCGGCCTGCGCGCGCGGCGGCACGGGCCGATCGTGCCCGGGGCGGGGGCACTCGGCGCAGTCGCCGAACGCGAAGACGTCCTCGTCGCGCGTCGTCTGCAGCGTGGAGCGCACCACGAGCTGGTTCAATCGGTTCGTCTCGAGCCCGCCGAGCCCGGCGAGAAAATCGGGCGCCTTGATGCCCGCCGCCCACACCTTCATCCGGCAAGGGATGAACCGCTCGGCGCTCGTGTGCAGCCCCTCCTCGGTGGCGCGCGTGACGCGTTCCCCGGTGTGGATCTGCACGCCGAGGCGGCGAAGCTGCGCCTCGGTCGGGCGCGAGATCCGCTCGGGCAGGGCGGAGAGGATCCGGTCGGCCGCCTCGACGATGACCAGCTTCATGTCCCGCTCCGGGGCGATGCGATCGAGCCCGTACTCGACGAGCCGGCGCCCCGCCCGGTGCAGCTCGGCGGCGAGCTCCACGCCCGTCGCCCCCGCGCCCACGATGCCCACGTTGAGCTGGCCCTCCTGCGGCGGCTCGGGCTGAGTCTGAGCGCGCAGGTAGCTTTCGAGGAACAGGCGATGAAAGCGGTCCGCCTGGACGTGATCGTCGAGGAACACGCAGTGCTCACGGGCGCCCTCGATCCGGAAATCGTTGCTCACGCTGCCCACCGCGAGGACCAGCGTGTCATAACGGAAACGCCGGCGCGGCACGACCTCTGCCCCCTCCTCGTTGAGGATCGGCGCGAGGTGGACCTCTTTCGCCTGGCGGTCGAGCCCGTCCATGCGGCCGAGGCGGAAGCGGAGGTGATGCCAACGCGCCTGCGCCAGGAACTCCATGTCGTCCTCATGGGAGTCGAGCGTCCCCGCGGCGACCTCATGGAGCAGCGGCTTCCACACGTGCGAGAGGTGAGAGTCGATCAGTGTCACGTCTGCCCGACCGCGGCGCGCGAGTCGATCGCCGAGCCGAGCGGCGAGCTCGAGCCCACCGGCGCCGCCACCCGCGACGATGATGTGATGGCGCCCGCTGTCCTCGCCCATCTCCGTGAGTCTCCCCCCGTTCCCGTCCCGGGGCAGTATAGAGGCCGTGCCCGGGTCCGCAAACCGCGTATGACTCAAGTCCCAGCCGGGCGTGCCGATATCCTGCATGCCAGTCCCCGCGTGGGCTTCGCAAGCCGTACTGGACCGGGTCGTTATGGAATCCAAGCCCAGTCGCCGGGCGGCGGCTGCCGCGCGCCGCCACGGGCAGAGCCCCGGACGGGCACGCCCCGGGCGACGCACGAGCCTCACGGCGGCCGCCGTGCTCCTGGGCCTGGCGAGCGCCGCGCACGCCCATCGGCCCGAGCCGGGGGTCGCGGTCGCCGTGTTCCCGGAGCGGTTCCCGCCGGTGTTCACCGTCACGGCCAACGGCCTGCCCGACGGGTTCGGCATCGAGCTGATGGAGGCGATCGCCGCCGAGGCCGACCTGAAGATCCACTACCACGCCGTGCCGAGCTGGCCCGACGCCTTCGAGGCCGTCGCCCGCGGCGAGGCCGACCTCGTCCCCAATCTCGGGATCACCGAGCGTCGCAAGGCCGGCCTGCGGTTCTCGCATCCGGTGGATCAGATGCCGGTGTCGGTGTTCGTGCGCGCCGGCGAAGCCGCCATCGACGGGCCCCAGGATCTCTCCCGTGCGCGCCACGGCGTGGCGGTCGTCGAGGACAACGTGGCCGCCGAGCTGCTCGAGAGGCGCGCCGATCTCCACCTGCACCACTACCCGAGCGTGAGCGAGGCATTCTTCGCGCTGCTCGAGGGGAACGTCAGCGCCCTGGTCTACCCCCAGACGGTCATCGAGCACATGGCGCGGACGGCCGGCTCGGCCGAGCGCATCGAGACCGTGGGCGAGCCGGTGCTCGTCATCGAGCGCGCGGTCGCCGTGCGCCGGGAGCACGCCGAGCTGCACGCCCGTATCGACGCCGCGCTCGAGCGGCTGCAGGGCAGCGCGACCATCGAGCGCATCTACGAGCGCTGGCACGGCGACCGCGACGGCTTCTGGACGGTGCGCCGGCTGTCTTACATCTTCGGAGACGGTCTCGCCCTGATGCTCGCCGCCGGGCTGTACTGGCGGTTTCGCCTGTTGCATCGAGTCAACCGGGAGGTGACCGCCGCCAACGCCTTTAACGCCGCGGTGCTCGACGCCGCGCGCGAGGGCATCGTGACGGTCAACGCGCACGGGCGCATCCGCGCCGTCAATCGCGGCGCGCAACGCATTTTCCTCCGTGCCGAACACGAGCTGATCGAACGGCCGCTGCGCACGATCGTCAAGCACGAGGACGACGACATCGAGAGCGTCGTGCTCGCCGCCGGGCACGCTGCGCACGCCGACGATGCGCCCGAGCCGGCGCTCGAGGTGACCGGCGTGCGCGGCAACGGGGAGCGCTTTCCCGTGCACGTCGGTGTCGCCCACGCCCAGGTCCACGGCGACACGTTGTACGTGTGCACCGTTTACGATCTCAGCGACCAGCGCGAGGCCGAGCGGCAGGCCGCATTCCTCGCCGACCACGATCCGCTCACCGGCCTGCTTAACCCGCGCGGCACGCTCCTGGTCCTGCAGAACACGCTCGACCAAGCCCGACGCCACGGGCGCGAGGTCGCCTGCCTGCACGTCGGGCTCGCGCGCTTCGGGCAGGTCAACAACCTGTACGGACGTGACGTGGGCGACCGCGCGCTCGTGCGCCTCGGACGCCTGCTCGAGGCGAATCTGCGCATCAGCGATCTGGCCGGGCGCGAGGAACACGGCTTTCTCACCCGCCCGGATGGAGCGGGCTTCCTATTGGTGCTGCCACAGACCGACGCCGAAGGCGCGGTGACGCTGGCAAGGCGTCTGCGGACCACGCTCGCGGGCACGGTGCTGCTCGTCGACGGGCACCGCATCCACGTGCACATCAAGATCGGCATAGCCTGCTTTCCCGACCATGCCGAGACCGCCACCGAGCTGCTCTCCTACGCCCACGGTGCGCTCGCGGAGGCCAAGCGCGATCGTGCCGCCGACGTGCGCGTTTTCACGCTGGAGACCAAGACGCGCGAGACCACGGATCAGATGTGGCTCGAGGAGATCCACCACGCGCTCGACGAGGGCCGCTTCGAGCTGCACTTCCAACCGATCCTCCACATCGGGAGCGGCGAGATCCATCATTACGAGGCGCTCGTGCGCATGCGCAATCGCGGCGGCACGCTCGTCATGCCGGGGGACTTCATCGAGGTCGCCGAGCGCTACGGGATGATCGCCCATATCGATCTTCACGTGCTCGACCGGCTGTTCGACCACCTCGAGGCGATCGCCGGCGAGGCCGAGCACCTCTCGCTGGCGGTCAATCTCAGCGGGGCCTATCTGGGCGACGACGAGCTCTACGACTGGCTCCTCGAGCGGCTGCAAGAGCGCAACGTGGATCCGCGACGGCTGGTCTTCGAGGTCACCGAGACGGCGGCCATTCGCAACGTCGTGCGCGCCAACTCGTTCATCGAGACCCTGAAGACCCTCGGGTGCCGCTTCGCCTTGGACGACTTCGGCACCGGCTTCAGCTCCTTCTCCTATCTACGCACCTTGCCGGTCGACACCGTCAAGATCGACGGCAGCTTCGTGCGCGACATCGTCGACAATCCCGCCGATCAGGCCCTGGTGCAGTCGGTGACGCGCATCGCCCAGAGCCTGGGCAAGACGGTCGTCGCCGAGCACGTCGAGAGCGCGGCGGTGCTCGAGCGGCTGCGCGCCTACGGCGTCGACTACGCCCAGGGCTTCCACATCGGATACCCCGCCGCGGACCCGCCGGCCTTGCGTTCGGCGCGCCACGGGGCCTCGGGCGCCTGACTCGCCTTTGTCCGGCCACCACGCCCGTGCGAGCATAGCCGCAGGCGCCGCGGCGCTATATTGACGCCTGTCAATGTCGCGACGCCTATGCAGACGCACCGTAACAGGCAGCACACACCACCCGGTACGACGCTATGGCCAAGCCCGCCGCACCCGAGGCCCAGTCCGCCGACGAGGCCATCCGCCGTGCGCTCGAGGAGGAGTCCCGGGCCGAGGTCGCCGTGCAGCGCTGCCGCGAGCAGGCCGAGGCCGTGCTGGCCGCCTCGCGCGAGCGGGCCCGGCGCATCGCCGACCGCGCCGATCGGCGCATCGGTGACGTCCACCTGCACTGCTCGCACAAGACCGCGCGCGCGATCGATGACCTCCTGCGCCGGAGCGCCTTGGAGGGCAAGCGTCACATCGCCCGGATCGAGCGCGCCGACCTCGAGCGTGTCGTCGAGGCGGTCGCCGCCGAGTTGACCGGGGAGGAAGCAGGCGAGCCCGGAGACACGGCGTGAGCCTGCTCGAGCACGCCTACGCCCAGACCCGCTTGCAGGCGCGCCACGGGATGCGCCCGGACGAGGCGCTGTGGCAGCAGCTCGAGGGCGTGCGCGATCCCGGCGCCTATCTGCAACGGGCGCGCAACAGCACGCTCCGCGAGTGGGTACAGCCGCTGCGCGCCGACACCGATGCCCACGCCGTGGAGCGCGAGCTGCGCCGCCACCTGAGGGCTTACGTCACCGAGATCGCCTGCTGGCTGCCCGCCCGCTGGCGGGCGAGCGTGCGTTGGACGGAAGCGCTGATCGACCTCCCCTTGGTCGATGGCTGGCTGCGCGGCGAGGCGCTCCCCGAGTCGATCGGGGACGACCCGCACCTCGCGCCCCTGGCGCGGGTCCGACCCGCGGCCGCAGACGGGGAGCCCGGCGCCGCGGCCTACGGGCCGCTGCGGGGTGGGCGTCCCGGTCCGGCGCTGCTCGAGGCGTGGCTCGCCGAGTGGCGCCGGCGCTGGCCGGCGATGCCGGCACGGGAGCGGGCCGGGCTCGAGGGGCTGGCGGCCCTCGTCGAGGCGCTGCGCCGCGACCTGGACGACGGCCGTCAGGACGGTCTCGCAGCGGCCCGGAGCCGGCTGGGGCGCGCGTTGGCGCGGACGTTCCGCCGCGAGGCCCGGCGGCCCGCCGCGGTCTTCGCCCACCTCGGGCTGATCGCGCTCGACGTCGGGCGGCTGCGTGGCGACCTGCTCACCCGGGCGATCTTCCGGGAAACGCCGTCGTGAGCCTGCGACCGGTGCCGGCCCGCTGGCTCGAGGTGCTCGTCGCGCGCGACGACGCGCCGATGGCGCTCGAGGCCCTGGCCCGTACCGGCGCCGTCGAGCTCGAGATCCGCGGCGAGGCCGGGCCGCCCTTTACCCTCGAGGACCTCGAGCCCCGCCTGCAGCGTTACCGGCGCCTGGCGGCGCGCTACCGCCCCCACTGGCCGGCCCCGAGCCACCGCGAGGGCATGGCGCCGGCGCCCCCTGCGCGGGTGCTGGACGACGCGCTCGAGCGGCTCGAGGGCTGGGCACGAGAAGGCGACGCCCTCGTGCGGCGTCTCGAGGCGCTGGGCGCCGAGGCGGGGAAGCTGGGGCTGTTGCGCGAGGTGCTCACCGCGGAGGACGCCCCGGCGCTCGACGTCTCTCTGCTGAGGGCGGCCGGCGGCGAGCTGGAGGCGCGGCTCTATGCGCTGCCCCCCGAGCCGGCCCTGGGTCCGCTGCCCGAGCGCCTGCTCGTGCGGTGGGTGCATGCCGTGAACCGCCCCTGCCTGATCCTCGTGGGCCCGCCCGGGGAGCTGGCCGAGGCCGAGGCGACCCTCGACGCCGCCAAGGCCCGCGCGCTGACGCTGCCCGAGTGGCTCGACGGGGACGCCGCGACGGCGGCGCGCCGGCTCGCGGCCCGGCTCGCCGAGATCGAGGCCGAGGCGCGGCAGGCCCGCGAGTCGTTGGAGCGGCTGGCCGAGCGTCACGGGCTCGCCGAGGCCCTCGGGCACCTGGCCCGTCTGGAGTGGTTCCTCGGGCGGGTCGAGCGCTTGCCGCTGACGACGTACTTCGCCTGGATCACCGGCTGGAGCAGCGACCTCGACGGAGAGCGACTGTGGGCCGCGCTCGATGCCTCCGGCGCGCGGGCGCTGCTTCAGTTCACCGAGGCGCCGCCCGACGCCGACCCGCCCCTCATCTTCCACAACCCGTGGTGGGTTCGGCCCTTCGAGCTCTTCGCGCGCCTGCTCGGCACGCCGGGCGCGGGCGAGCCCGACCCGAGCACCCTGCTCGCCGTCGTGACCCCGCTGATGTTCGGCTACATGTTCGGCGATGTCGGCCAGGGCCTCGTCCTGTGCCTGGCCGGGCTCGCCCTGCGGCGGCGCCTGCCCGCCCTGCGGCTGCTGATCCCCGGGGGCCTGGCGGCGGCCGCCTTCGGCCTGGTCTTCGGCAGCGTCTTCAGCATGGAGCATGTGATCCCGTCCCTGTGGGTCCATCCCATCGAGCACCCGCTGCCCGTGCTCGCCGTCCCGCTGGCGGCGGGCGCGCTCCTGCTGGTGCTCGGCCAGGTCCTCAACGGCCTGGCCGCGGCATGGCAGCGCCGCACGCGCGATTGGCTGGCCGAGGAGGCGCCGCTGCTGGCGCTCTACCTGGCGCTGGCGGCCGCGCTGCTCGACACCGCCGCGCTCGCCCTGGCAGGCCTCGCCGCGCTGTGGTTCGTCGCCGGCGGCGCCGTGCGGCGAGGCGGTGGAGCGCTGCAGGCCGCCGCCCGGGTGGGCGAGCTGCTCGAGCACGGCATTCAGCTCTTCGTCAACACGCTGTCCTTCGTCCGCGTGGGCGCGTTCGCCCTCGCGCACGCCGGGCTGTCGCTGGCGGTGGTGAGCCTCGCGGAGATCCCCGCCAACCGTCCGGTGACGCTGCTGATCCTGCTGCTCGGCAATGCGCTGATCATCGCGCTCGAAGGGCTGGTGGTCTCGATCCAGACGACGCGGCTGATATTGTTTGAGTTCTTCGTGCGTTTCCTGCGCGCCACCGGCCGCGGCTTCCGACCTCTGCCGGCGCCGCCCGCGGCCGAACCCAGTCCAAGGAGAACCTCATGAGCCGAGAAGCCAAGCGTGGAGTCTGGCTGACCGCCGTCACCGCGGTGCTCGCCCTGGCGGGCACCGCGCTCGTGCTGACCGCGCCCGCTTGGGCCCAGGCCGAGGCCGAGGCCGAGAGCGCCCTGGCGCCGGGCGTGCTGCAGTGGGGTTACGTGGCGGCCGCGCTGGCGACCGGGCTGTCGGCGCTGGGCGCCGCCTACGCCGTCGCCCACGTGGGCAGCGCGGCCGTCGGGGCGCTCGCCGAGAAGCCCGAGCTCCTGGGCCGCGTGCTGGTGCTGGTGGGGCTGGCCGAGGGCATCGCGATCTACGGGCTGATCATCTCGATTCTGATCCTCAATCTGCTCACCTGAGATGCCGGCCCCCGTGCTCATCGGCGACGAGATCAGCGCCGCGGGCTTCCGGCTGGCGGGGGTGGTGGTGCGCACGCCGGCCGCGGAGGAGACGGCCGACACGCTGGCGTGGGCCCGAGCTCGGGCTCCCCTCGTGCTGATCACCGCGGGCCAGGCCCGCCACTTGCCGCGCTCGACCCTGGAGGCCGCGCTGGCCGCGACGCGCCCGCTGGTGGTCGTCGTGCCGGACGTGCGCGAGCACCAGTCTGCGCCCGATCTCGGCGCACGCTGGCGCGGTCAGCTCGAGGTGAAGCTGTGAGCGCGCCCCCGGAGGGGACCGACCGGCGGCTCCAGGCGCTGCTCGAGCTGCTCGACGAGCGCCGCGAGCAGCGCTGCCGGGAGATCCTCGAGGAAGCACGGACCCAGGCGCGGGACATCGAGCGCCGGGCTTTCGGCGAGGCGCGTGAGCGGATGCACCAAGCGATCGAGGAAGAGCGGTCGGGCGGGCGCGCGCGGGTCGAGCAGACACGCGCGCAGGTCGAGACGCGGGCGCGCCAGCGCCACCACCAGGCCGTGCTGCGGGTGCTCCACCAGGCTTGGGAACCGTTGCGCCGCGCGGTGCGGGCGCGCTGGGACGCCACGGACACCCGCCGGCGCTGGGTGCGGATGCTGCTCGACGAGGCGCGCGAGCGTTTTCCCCGGGACCGCGATTGGGAGGTCCGCCACCCGGCCGGCTGGCCCGAGGACGAGCAGCGGGCGCTGCGGGCCGAGCTCGAGCAGGAGCTCGGCGGGGAGCTGCGGCTGGTCGCCGACGAAACGGTCGCGGCGGGCCTGCGCATCCGCTCCGACGCCACGGAGCTCGACGGCACCCCGGACGGGCTGCTCGCCGACCGTGTCGCGGTCGAGGCCGGGTTGCTCGCGCACCTCGCGCCGGCGCAGCGCTCCGACGAGGTCGAGGAGCGGGACCGCGGATGAGCGAGGCGGCCATCACCTGGATCAGCGGGCCGGTGCTGCGCGCGCGCGCCGAGGGCCCCTTTCGGGTGAACGAAGCGCTGGAGGTGGGCCCCGAGCGGCTGCTCGGCGAGGTCATCCGGCTGCACGGCGCGGAGGTGGTCGCGCAGGTCTACGAGGACACCACCGGCCTCAAGCCCGGCATGCGGATCACCGGCACCGGCGCCGCGCTCTCAGTGCCGCTCGGCCCCAACCTGCTCGGGTGCATCTTCGACGGGCTGCTGCGCCCGCTGGCGACGGGCGCGCCGTTCGTGCGGCCGGGGACGAGCCGCGCCCGGCCGGAGAGCTTCTATTTCAAGCCCAGCGTCAAGGTCGGGGAGACGCTCAACGCCGGCACCGCCTTCGGCACGGCGCAGGCGGGGGAAGCCGGCGAGGAGCGCGCGCAGCACTGCCTGGCGCCGCCCACCGTGACCGGGGAGATCGTCGACGTGCAGCCCGAGGGCGACTATACCGACGACCAGACCCTGTGCGCCGTCGAGGACCGCACCGGCCAGCGGCACGAGCTCTCGATGATCCACCATTGGCCCGTGCGCCGCCCGCGGCCCATCGCGCAACGGCTGGCGCCCGAGCAGCCCATGCTCACCGGCCAGCGCGTCCTCGATTTCCTGTTCCCGGTGGCGCGCGGCGGCAAGGCCGCTCTGCCCGGGGGCTTCGGGACCGGCAAGACCGTGCTCCAGCAGAGCCTCGCCAAGTGGTGCGACGCCGACATCATCGTCTACGTCGGCTGCGGCGAGCGCGGCAACGAGATGGCCGAGGTGCTGCACGAGTTCCCGCGGCTCGAGGACCCGCGCACCGGCCGGCGGCTGATGGAGCGCACCGTGATCATCGCCAATACATCCAACATGCCGGTCGCCGCCCGCGAGGCGAGCATCTACACCGGCATCACGGTGGCCGAGTACTTCCGCGACCAGGGCCTGCACGTGGCGCTGATGGCCGACTCGACCAGCCGCTGGGCCGAGGCGTTGCGCGAGGTGTCGGGCCGGCTCGGCGAGCTGCCGAGCGAGGCGGGCTACCCGGCCTATCTCTCGAGCCGACTGGCCGAGTTCTACGAGCGCGCCGCCCACGTGCGCACGCTCGGCGGCCGCGACGGCTCGGTCACCGTCATCGGCGCGATCAGCCCGCCCGGCGGCGATTTCTCCGAGCCGGTGACCACCCACACCCGGCGCTACGTGCGGGCCTTCTGGGCGCTGGACCGCGAGCGGGCGCACGCCCGCTTCTATCCCGCGATCCATCCGCTGCAATCCTACTCGGAGGATTGCGATCAGCTTGCCGGGTGGTGGCGCGCGAAGGGGCACACCAACTGGAACGTCGATCGCCGGCGCCTGCTCACCCTGCTCGATCAGCAGAGCCGGCTGGAGCGCATGGCGCGCATCATCGGCAAGGAGGCGTTGCCCGAGCGCCAGCAGCTGATCCTGTTGTGCGCCGACCTGATCAACGAGGGGTTTCTGCGACAGTCGGCGTTCTCGCCGGTCGACCGTTACTGCTCGCCCGAGCGACAGATCGCGATGCTCAAGGTCCTCGTCCGGTTCCTGGACCTCGCCGAGCAGGCGCTCGAGGCCGAGGTGCCGGCCGAGCGGATCGGCGGGCTGGCGGTCCTGCGCCGGCTGCGGCGCATGAACGAGGAGATCGGCGAGGACGATCTCGAGGCGTTCGAGGCGCTGCGCAGCGATCTCGAGTCGGCGCTCGCCAAGCTCACGGAGGTCACCGACGATGCGGGCTGAGGTCTCCGCCACCGGCACGGTCACCCGCATCGAAGGGCCGCTGCTGTTCCTGCGACGCACCGTGGAAGTGGGCCTCAACGAGTCCGTCGAGGTGATCGGCACGGATGGGCGCGGACGTCTCGGGCGCGTGACCACCATCGACGAGGAGCGGCTCATCATCGAGGTCTTGGAGGACACCCAGGGGCTGTCCCTCGCCGGGACCCGCGTGCGGTTCCACGGCGAGCCGCTGCGCTTCGGGGTCGGCTCCGGCATTCTCGGGCGCACCTTCGACGGCGTCGGCCGGGTGATCGACGGCGGCCCACCCATCCCCGCCGAGCGCTACATGCCCATCGGCGGGTCGGCCATCAACCCCGCGGCGCGCGCCTCGCCGCGCGACTTCATCGAGACCGGCATCTCGAGCATCGACGTGATGAACAGCCTGGTGCGCGGGCAGAAGCTGCCGCTGTTCTCGGCCGGCGGCCTGCCGCACGACCGCATGGCCATCCAGATCGCCCAGCACGCCCGGCTGCGCGGCGAGCAGGCCGAGGGATTCGCGCTCGTGTTCGTGGGCATCGGCGTGCCCCACGACACGGCCGAGCGCTTTCGCGCGGCGCTCGAGCGCAGCGGAGCTCTGGGCCACACCGGGCTGTTCCTCACCCTAGCCGACGACTCCAGCACCCAGCGCCTGCTCACCCCGCGTTTCGCGCTGACCGCCGCGGAGTATCTCGCCTTCGTCGAGGGCCGCCACGTGCTCGTGGTGCTCACCGACATGACCAATTACTGCGAGGCCTTGCGCGAGGTCTCGGCGAGCCACGGCGAGATCCCGAGCCGCAAGGGCTATCCCGGCTATCTCTACTCCGATCTCGCCACGCTGTACGAGCGCGCCGGCATCATAGATGGAATCAGAGGCAGCCTCACGCAGATGCCGATCCTGACCATGCCCTCCGATGACATCACCCATCCGATCCCGGACCTGACCGGATACATCACCGAGGGACAGATCGTGCTCGATCGCGAGCTCGACCGCCAGGGCGTCTACCCCCCCGTCAAGGTGCTGCCGAGCCTCTCGCGCCTGATGAAGGACGGCACGGGCGAAGGCTACACGCATCCCGACCACCCGGGGCTCGCTAACCAGCTCTACGCCGCCTATGCGCGCGCGATGCGCACGCGCATGCTGGCGAGCGTGGTCGGCGAAGAGGGCCTGACCGAGAGCGACCGCAAGCACCTGCGTTTCGGGACACGTTTCGAGCAGGAGTGGCTGCAGCAGGACGCGCCGCGCCCGCTCGAGCGCTCCCTCGAGCTCGGCTGGGCAGCGCTCTGCGAGCTGCCGGCGGGCGAGCTCACGCGCTTGTCCGACGAGCAGATCGAGCGCTACATCACGAGTAAGAAATGACCATCGCGAAGGCGCAAAGCCGACGGTAAATAACAGTTCAGGGATAACAGAGAAAAGCAGGAAACGGTGGCATAATGACAGCCGAGAGATCGAGCTTCTTGCTGTTATATCTTACGTATCGTCCGTTTTATGTTCGCGTCCTTTACACCGTTCGCGCCTCGGCGGCGAAGCGGCAGGGGATCAATCAGGCTCATGGCCAGCGGAGAACACGACGCCGCATCCGCGCCGCGCACGCCGCATCATGAGGCGCGGAGCGAGGGGACCCGATGACCGACGGCTACCAGGACCTGCCCCCGACGCCGAGCGCTCTCTTCGAGCTCAAGGAGGAGCGCCGGGTGGTCCAGGAGGGTTACGACTTCCTCGACGAGAAGCGGTTGCTGCTGGTCGGCGAGATTCTCCGGCAGCTCGCGCGCTACGAGGCGCTGCTCGACGACTACCGGCACGACCTGGCCGAGGCGCGCCAGGCGTTGTCGGACGCCATCGCGCTCCACGGCCTCGAGGGCGTTCAGGTCCGACCCGCCGCGACGCTCGAGCACGCCGAGGTGGCGACCGAGCACCGGCCGTTCCTCGGTGTGACCCTGCAGGACGCCGAGCTGCAGCTCGGAGCCGAGCACGAGGCAACGACGCCCCTTTACGCATCCCCCGAGGCGGCCACCGTCGCCGAGCGCTTCCGCGGCCTGCTCGCCCGTGCGACCACGTTGGCGGCCGTATCGGGCAACCTGCACCGACTGATGGCCGACTACCGGCGCACCGAGCGTCGCGCGCGCGCGCTGGAGGACGTGCTCATGCCCGAGCTCGATCAGGCGATCGCCGAGATGGACAGCCGCCTCGAGGAGCTGCAGCGCGAGGAGGCGATCCGCGTGCGCCTGAACGTCTAGTCGCGCCCGCGTGCCGGCGAATCTCGCCCTCGACGCGCCGAACCGCCGTCCGCTCGCACGGGGCGCGGCCCGTGTGACCCTGATCGCGCTGGTGGCGCTCGCGGCCGCTCCGGCCCGGGGCGAAGACGCCGCCTATCGCGTCGACCTCGCGGCGGCGCTGGAGAGGGACGAGCACGCCCTGGTGCGGCGCGTCGGCGCCGAGCGCGTGACCTCGCCCGACCTGCGGCTGTGGTGGCCGCAGCATCGCGACCACCCCGACATCGAGATCCGTTTCGACCGGCCACAGGGCGTGCCGGTGTCGGCGCCGTGGCGGCTCGTCGAGCGCTCGGCGGCGCGCGGCGTCTACGAGATCCCGTCCACGCCGCACGCCTGGTGCGTGATGGTGGCCTTCGGGCGTTTAGAGGTCGAGCGCCTGCGCGCGCCCGACGCCCACGTGCTGCGCGGCCGCGCCCCGGCGGCGCACTTCTTCATCGATCGGACCGAATCCCTCGAGGCGTTCCTCGACGATTGGACCGCCGTGCATGAGTTCGGTCACCTGCTGCTGCCGTTCGTCGAGCGGCGTGACACGTGGCTGTCCGAGGGACTCGCGAGCTATTACCAATTTCTATTGATGGCCTGCATGGGCGAGATCCGCGAGGCGGAGGCCTGGCGGCGCCTCCACCGCGGCATCACGCGCGCCCGTCGCGTGAGCGACCGGGTCTCCCTGCGCGCCGCCATCGAGGACCACCAGGCGGGACGCGACAACTACTGCAGCGCGGTGTACTGGACCGGAGCGGCCCTGTTCCTTAAGGCGGACGTCGCACTGCGCGCGCACGCCGACGGCGCCGGGTCGCTCGACGCGGCGCTCGGACGGCTGCGCGAGTGCTGCCTGCCCTCGAATCTCTTCTGGGACGCGTCCGAGGTCCTCGTCACGCTCGATCACGCCGCCGGCACGGGTGTCTTCACTCGACTGCACGAGGAGGACATCGGCCAGCGCGGCTTCCCCGATCTGGATCGCGTCTGGCGCGCGCTCGGCGTGCGACTCCATCACGGCCGGGTCACGTTGGACGAGGACGCGCCGCTGGCCGGCGTGCGGCGCGCCATCACGAGCGGCGAGCGCCGCCCGTGAGCCCCCGGCACCACGGCGACCCGGGGATGCACGCTGCGCCGACGCTCGGCGCGCTCGAATGGATCGAGGTCGCATCGGTGGCCGCCCTGGCAGGCGCGGCCGGCGCCGCGCTCGTCTTGATGCTGGCGCGCGCCCGGCCGGCCGGCGCCGCACGGCCGCGGGCGATCCGCCGCGAGCGCGGCGCGGCGCGCGTGCCCGAGCTCGTGCTGCTCACCCTGGGCCTGCCGCTCGAGCTGCTGTGGGAGATCGCGCAGTTCCCGCTCTACACCGTGTGGCACCAGAACGACTGGGGCTACGTCCTCTACGGGCTGGCGCACTGCACGCTGGGCGACCTGCTGATCCTGCTGGTGTGCTTCGAGATCGTGGCGGCGATCCGCGGCAGCCGCCGATGGATCCACGCCCGGGGCATCTTCCCGAGCGGCCTGCTGCTCACCGCGCTCGGCCTCGGCTACACGATCTACAGCGAGATCACCCACGTGTGGATCGAGGCCACGTGGGGATACACCGAGCACATGCCGATCGTGCCGGTGCTCGGCATCGGCGGCACGCCGTTCCTGCAGTGGGTGCTGATCCCGCCCGTGCTGCTGTGGCTGATGCGGCGCACGCCGGCCTGAGGCGCGCCGCTCGCGCGAAGGCGGGGGAGCCCCGCGGGCGCCCCAGGCGGCTCACCGCTCGTCGGGCTCGACCTCCAGGACCAGGCCCTGAATGCCCTGCACACGCACGTGCGCGCCCGCCACCAACGGGGCCCCGCCGGTGGTCGTGCGCGCGGTCCAACGCGCGCCGTCGAGCTTGACGACGCCGCGCGAGCGACCGGATGCCGGATCCTCTTCGAACGGCTGTGTCACCACGGCCATCCGGCCGAGCAGCGCCTCGGCGCCGGTGTGACACCCGGCGAGGCGATTCGCCACCACGGCCAAGGGCAGATCGCCCACGGCCACCACCAGCGCGACCAGCGTGGCCAGCGCGATCCACATACCGAAGAGAAGCCAGAGTGCCCAGGTAATCCCTGCGAGCACCGCGAGCCCGCCGGCGACGCCTCCCGCCACCCACAAGGTGCGAGCCCATTGCCGCCCACCGCCCATGGCGTCCGCCCGCCTCATCCGCCAGCCATGACGTCAGCCGCCGAGATCACGTCGCTTCTGCAGGTACTCCTCGCGATCGATCTCGCCGCGCGCGTAGCGCTCCTCCAGGATCTCCAGGCCGAGCCGCCGCGTCCTGCCGAGCTCGCCGGCGCCCGTCCCGGACGAGGAGACGAACAGCCATTTGACCACCGCGATGATTCCGAGCACCACCAGCACCCAGAACAGGATCATGAACACCCAGCCCAGCCCGAAGCCGTACATCCCGTGGTCCCATCCGTACATGGGTTAGCCTCCCGTTGACGGGCCCGAGGGGCGCGCGGCGAAGAACTCCCGCAGCTCGTGCTCGGTGGGTTGGCCGCGGAACACGACCTCGCCGTCGACGACGACGTTGGGCGAATGTCGGATCCCGAGGGACTGGGCCACCTCCGGCTCGTCCTCGACGAAGCAGAGCCGGTAGGCGATCTCCAGGTCTCTCAGCTCGTGCTCGAGATTGGGCCGGTGATTACAGGTCTTCGTCGCAACGATCATGACGTCCATGGTGGGCCTCGCTCTGGCTTGAAAGATTGCTCCAACCGCTTGGTCGAGCGCACGATCGGCCGTGTCGCCGTGTCCGGGGCTCGAGCGCCCCGCCCGGGCGGCGGGGTAACCTGCGATCCGATGAGCGCCCGAGGCGGCGCCACCGTGCCACGGCAGGCGGCGTCGAGCGCGATCACGGGACCGTCACCATCTGATGGGCCACGCCGCCGGGCATCTCGAGGGTGCCGCGGCGCGCGAGCGTCTTGGCGTCGAGCACCCAGACCTTGGGCGCGGCCCGGCTCGAGACGTACACCTTGCCGGTCCCGGGAACGGCCATCAGATGATACGGGGCCGGCGCCAGCGCCCGCTCCCGGCGCTCGCCGGTCGCCAGATCGATGGCCGTCACCTTCTCGCGATCCTTGCTGCTCGCATACAGCACCTCGCCGCTGGGCGCGACGTCGACGCCGTGGATCTGCCCGCCGACCTGGTAGGTCTGCACGACGGCGCCTTGGACCAGGTCGATCGCGCTGACGGTGCCGTCGCCGACGTTGGCCACGTAGAGCGTACGGCCGTGCGGGCCGAGCGCCATGTGCTCGGGCTTGGCGCCGACCACGATGTTGCGCCGCACGATCCACCGCTCGGGGTCGAGCACGCTCACCGTGTCGTTGCCGGCGTTGCTGACGTACACGGCCCCGGGCCCCGCCACCGGGTAGTTCGGCGTCGGGCCGGTCGCAACGAACCGCACGACTTCGCCGCGCCGCAGATCCACCACGCTGATGCCCCCGCCCTGAGGGTGGGTCGAGACCGCGTATCGGCCCTCGGCGGTCACCGCGGTGTGGTGCACGGCGCCGGGCACGTCGACCGTGCGCACGACGGCCCGCCCGGCCCGGTCGATGATATAGAGGCTCGCGACCTTGCCGCTGCCGGCGGAGGCGGCGCCGGCCCCGCCGTGATGGGCGGCGTGCTCCTCCTCGGAGACGCCGGCGGGCCGCTCCGGCGGACGATCACCCGCGCGCGCGAGCAGGCTGCCCGCGACCAGCGTCGAGCCGTCGGGCGTGACGGCGAGCCCGTGCGCGTTGTGCACGCCCGTGATGCGGTCGACCACGCGGTCCTCGGCGGCATCGATCACCGCGACGGCGTTGGCGTGCCCGAGCGGAACATAGACCGTCGGCGCGGCGCGCGCGGGCAGCGCCGCGCTCAGACCGATACCGCACCCCACCGCCACCCCAAAGAGAAATCTTTTCATGTCATGGCTCCCATTATCGTGGACTATCGCCACCCCCGCCCTTCAGCGCGCCCCATTGCAGCGCGAGCGCAGAGAGGCCGTCGTGGCGCCCGCTCTCGTTGTAGAGCACGTCGATGACCGTGCCGCCATCGTCGAAGATCAGGGTATAGGCGCGCACGCCGGCGCCGGCCCGGGTCTGGGTCACCGTCTGCGCCTGCCCCGAGGGCCACTCGTAGGTCGCGCGCGTGCGCGCCTGCCCGACGAGATACACCCAGCCCTGCTGGCCGTTGGGCAGCTCGACCTGCCGGTGGGCCTTGCCGTGGTGCGAGAACACGGCCTGCCGGTCGAGCACCCCGAGGGGATAGGATCTCAGCACCTCCACCCGATCGGCGTCGGTCGTGAACGCCGGCGGCACGGGCGGCGGCTCCGCCGCCGTCGCCGCCGCCAGGGTAACGCCCGTCACCAGCCCCCACGGCCATTCGCGTCGCATGACTCGTCCCCTGCGCCCGGCCCCGTGCCGGTCCCCGGCACGGTCTCCGGAACGCCTCAACCCGCCGCCTCCGCCGGGACGCCCGCGCCCTCCGGGCCGCCCCGGGACACCCGCGCGCGCTCCAGGAGCTTCGCGTTGATCGCCACGATGACGGTGCTCGCCGACATCAGCGCCGCGCCGACGGCGGGCGAGAGCACGATGCCCGCGAAATAGAGCACCCCGGCCGCGAGGGGTATCGCCACCGCGTTGTAGCCCGTCGCCCAGAGCAGGTTCTGCACCATCTTCCGGTACGTCGCGCGGGCGAGCTCGAGAATGGCCGTCACGTCACGGGGATCGGAGCGCACCAGCACGATGTCGGCCGACTCGATGGCGACGTCGGTGCCCGCGCCGATCGCGATGCCGACATCGGCCTCGGCCAGCGCGGGCGCGTCGTTGACCCCGTCGCCGACCATCGCCACGCGCAGGTTTCGACCCTTGACCTCCTTGATCTTCGCCGCCTTCTGATCCGGCAGGACCTCGGCGAAGTAATCGTCGAGCTCAAGCTCGCGCGCCACCCAGCGCGCCACCGCCCCGGAGTCCCCCGTGAGCATCATGACCTGCACGCCCATCGCCTTCAGGCCGGCGAGCGCCTCGCGCGACTCGCGCCGGATGATGTCGGCGAGGGCGAGCGCCCCGGCGGGACGCTCGTCGACCAGCACGTACACGACGGTCTTGCCTTCCTCGGCGACCCGCCGCACCTCATCGCCGGGTGCCTCGAGGCCGTGCTCCTTGAGATAGCCCGGGCTGACCACCTTGACCTCGTGCTCGCCGATCGTCGCCTGCGCCCCCTTGCCCGGGATCGCCCGGAATCTCCTGGGCGCGCGGATGTCCACACCCTCCTCGCGGGCGCGCGCGACGATGCCCTGGGCGATGGGGTGCTCGGACTGGCTCTCGAGCGCGGCCGCCAGGCCCAGCAGCTCACGCTCGTCACGATCCCCCAGGGAGATCACGTCGGTGACGCCAAAGCGCCCCTCGGTCAACGTGCCGGTCTTGTCGAACACGACCGCGTCGAGCTCGCGCGCCCGCTCGAACGCCGAGCGGTCGCGGATCAGCAGTCCGCTGCGCGCCGACAGCGACGTGGAGACGGCGACCACCAGCGGGATGGCCAGCCCGAGCGCATGCGGGCAGGTGATCACCATCACCGTCACCATGCGCCCGAGGGCGAAGTCGAAGCGGCTGCCCACCCCCAGCCAGGTGAGCAGAGTCGCGAGACCCGCGGTCAGGGCGATGACGGTGAGCCAGAAGGCGGCGCGGTCGGCGAAGTCCTGCGTGCGCGAGCGGCTCTCCTGGGCCTGACGGACCATGTCGATGACCTGTGAGAGATAGGTCGCGCCGCCGGTCTTGCGCACCTCCACGGTGATGCCGGCCTCGCCGTTGATCGCGCCGCCGATGACCTCCCCGCCCTCGCCCTTCTCCACCGGCTTGCTCTCGCCGGTGAGCATGGCCTCGTTGACGGTGGTGCGGCCCTCGACGATGACGCCGTCGGTGGGGATCTTCTCGCCGGGCTTGACGAGCACCCGGTCACCGGGCTCGAGGTCGGTGACCGGCACGTCCTCGGTGCCGGCCTCGGTGACGCGGTGCGCCTCGGAGGGCATCAGCCTGACGAGCTTCTCGAGCGCGCCCGAGGCGCCCATCACCGAGCGCATCTCGATCCAGTGGCCGAGCAGCATCACGTCGATCAGCGTGGCGAGCTCCCAGAAGAACACCTCTCCCTCCACGCCGAAGACGACCGCGCTCGAGTAGAGGTAGGCCACGCCGATCGCCAGGCCGATGAGGGTCATCATGCCCGGCTGGCGCTGCCCGAGCTCGTCGGCCAGCCCGGTGAGGAACGGCCATCCGCCGTAGAAGAACACCGCGCTCGCCAGCAGGAACAGCACGTACATCTCGCCGCGGAAGGCGAGCGCCTCCGCGATCCCGAGCGCGTGCTGGATCAGCGGTGAGAGCAGCAGGATAGGCACGGTGAGGGCGAGCGACACCCAGAAGCGTCGCCGAAAGTCGGCGATCATCCCGGCGTGGTCGTGATGGCCGTGATGAGCCCCGCCGCCGGTGTCACCGGCGCCGTGCCCATGATCTCCGTGCGTGGCGCTGTGCGCTTGCATGACCCTCACGCTCTGACTCGGCTTCGTTTCGCGGCCCGAACGGCGACCGCCCCCTGCGGCGTGGGGGCGGGTCAGACCCGCCCCCCTTCCCGCATCAGTAGCCGTACCGATACATCCGCTGCAGCCGCTCGCGTTGCTCCTCGGTCAGCACCTCACGCAATTGCTTGTGCGTGTCGAGCCTGTTTTGCACCATCTGCCGCCGCAGATCGGCGAGCCGGTCGTACACCGTGCCGATCGCCTTCTCGTCGGCCTCGCCCCCGCTGTAGAGCTCGAAGAGCTCCGCGCGCTGCTCCTGCATCTGATTCATGAGCCCGAGCTGTTGCTTGTGATTCTCGCGTCGGATCTGTCGGATCTGCTCGCGCTGCTCGTCGGACAGATCCAGCATGTCGAGCCCATAGCCGCCCATCCTCCCGGGGCCCATCATTCCCGGGCCATGGCCGCCCATCATGCCGGGGCCCATCATTCCCGGGCCATGGCCGCCCATCATGCCGGGGCCCATCATCCCCGGGCCCATCATCCCCGGACCCATCATCCCCGGACCCATCATCCCCGGACCCATCATCCCCGGACCGTAGCCGTAGCCGCCCATCATGTCCGGCCCGTGGCCCTGCGCCGTCGTAACGGAACCGACGCTCACCCCGAGCGCCATGACGGCGGCCGTCATCGTGTGTCGAATGCGCTTTGCCATCGTTTCCTCCTGTGCGCGCTATGGCGCTGCCTCGTTGGGGGTCGTTTCAATAGCCCGTCATTCCGCTTCGAATCATCTGACGCAGGGTCTCGCGCTGCTCCTCCGTGAGCACCTCGCGGATTCGCCTCTGTGCC
>JABAHQ010004197.1_pt1 | contig 42747 bp, 31 predicted proteins | sample 7062091 | NCBI WGS metagenome assembly JABAHQ01 (sample SAMN14534359, study PRJNA622989) | marine sediment metagenome | biome: marine biome [ENVO:00000428]; feature: marine pelagic biome [ENVO:01000023]; material: deep marine sediment [ENVO:00002113] | place: India: Gulf of Kutch | collected... | reverse complement strand
GACCCCTGCCGTGTGAAGGCAGTGCTCTCCCGCTGAGCTAACCGCCCGGGAGACGGACTGCTGATTGTACGGCCGGGCGCTGGGGAAGGTCAATCTGGACGCGGCGCGTTACAGGCGCGCGTCCACCAATTCTTTGGGGAGCACGTACTTGACGTCGAACAGCACGTGGCCGGGCTTGCCCAGCGCGCGGATGCCGCCGGCGCCCATCTGCTGGAATTGGTGATGGCCGACGGCGAGGATGACGGCATCGTAGCTGCCCTGCGCGGGTTCGGCGATGGGATCGATCCCGTATTCGCGCCGCGCCTCTTCCGGGTCCACCCAGGGATCGTACACGTCCACCTTGGCGTGATAGGCGGCGAACTCCTCGATCATGTCGACCACGCGCGTGTTGCGCAGGTCCGGGCAGTTCTCCTTGAAGGCGAGGCCCATGACGAGGATGTTGGCGCCGACCACGTGGATCCTGCGCTGGGTGAGCAGCTTGACGACGCGCTCGGCGACGTAGGCGCCCATACCGTCATTGATACGCCGTCCGGCCAGGACCATTTCGGGGTTGTGGCCGATCTCCTGGGCCTTGTGGGTAAGATAATACGGGTCTACGCCGATGCAGTGCCCGCCGACCAGCCCTGGGCGGAAGGGCAGAAAGTTCCACTTGGTGCCCGCGGCCTCGAGCACCTCCAGGGTATCGATGCCCAGCCGGTCGAAGATCAGCGCCAGCTCGTTGACCAGGGCGATGTTCACGTCGCGCTGGGTGTTCTCGATCACCTTGGCCGCCTCGGCCACCCGGATGCTGCTTGCCTTATGGGTTCCGGCGGCGATCACGCGGCGGTACAGCCCGTCCACGAGGTCGGCCACCTCCGGGGTGGAGCCTGAAGTTACCTTTAATATATTCGTTACGCGGTGCTCCTTGTCCCCCGGGTTGATGCGCTCAGGGCTGTATCCCACGAAAAAGTCACGGTTATAGCCCAGCCCGGATGTCGCCTCCATGATGGGGACACAGACCTCCTCGGTGGCACCCGGGTAGACGGTGGACTCGAAGATGGCGACATCGCCCCGCCCGAGCACCTTGCCCACGGTTTCGCTGGCCGACTCCAGGGGTCGCAGGTCGGGGCGTTTGTGGCGGTCGATCGGAGTCGGAACCGTAACGACGTACACGTTGCAGCCGGCGAGCTCATCGAGCGAGTCGCTGAAGCGCAGCTCCTTCGCCTCGGCGAGAAGCTCGGGCTCCACCTCGAGTGTGTTGTCGCGCCCCGCGCGCAGCTCGGCGATGCGCGTGCTGTTGATGTCGAACCCCACGCAGGGGAGCTGCTTGCCGAACTCGACCGCAAGGGGCAGGCCCACATAGCCGAGCCCGATGATGCCAATGCGCGTATCTTCGATGTCGAACATGTGTGGGTTCCAGTGCGCCTGATTTCCAACCGATTGCTCCGGGGGGGCGGCTGTGAACCCGCCGCGAGAAATGCCCCGGTGGGGATTGTTTGGTATAGTGGAGCTGCTCATTTTACGTGGAAGTAGAGCAGTTGCGCCAGCCTGTTTCGGCGGTGAGCACGCCCGCGCGGGACAAACGGCCGTCTCGACCTATCAAAGAGCAAGACGGCGGCCTTGGTTGCACCGGGAGGGGAGCGGGCCTTCTTTCGAGGGCCTTCTAAAGATGGGCAGGCGCGTGCCGTTACGGGAGGAGCAGAGAAGCTTTGGGGGCGCGGGATCTCTCCTTGGAGGGTCTCCACGGGTTCGCCAAGATGCCATCATGGGGCCGCCCGCGCCTGCACAGCGACCATTGGCGGGGCTACGCCCCCGCTCGCCCTCACGGAACGACCGCATGGAACGACCGCATACCACGTGGATCAGGCATGATTCGACTGTTTCGCCACTATGTCCCAGGTTCGCTTTTGCTGCTCGGCGTCGCCGAGTTCGCGGCCCTCATGGCCTCGGTGTATGTGGGGGCGGGGGCCGAGCTCAAGCTTCTGGGGGGCGGCTCGGCGCACGGGCTCGCACTGGACACTCTGCTTCCCAGGGCCTTCATCTTCGCCGTTGTGATGTATAGCGCCATGACCGCCATGGGGCTGTATTGGCGCCAGCTTCGGGCCGGCAGCATCTGGAACATTGCAGTCCGTGTCATCGCCGCCTTTCTGCTCGGGTTGGTGGCGCTGTCACTGATTTTCTACGTCGTTCCCGACATGTTCATCGGGCGGGGCGCGCTGGGTTTCGCGCTCCTCATCGCGTTGGCCGGCGTGCTGGGCGCGCGGGTGACCCATTACACGTTGTCCGATCACGAGGCGCTGAAGGCGCGCGTCATGGTAGTGGGCACCGGTAGAAAGGCCGCGCAGCTCGAGACCTTGCGGCGCAAGGTGGATTGGCGCGGCTTCAAGCTCATCGGCTACGTCCACGTCTATGGCACTCACGATGAAGTGAGCGAGGACAAGATTCTCGATCGAGACAAGCCGTTGCTGGAGGTCGTTCGCGAGCACCAAATCGATGAGCTGATCGTAGCCATCGACGATCGACGCAAGTATTTCCCGATCGACGATATCCTTGACTGCAAGATGAACGGTGTCGATGTCATCGACCTCGCCGAGTTCTTCGAGCGCCAGAGCGGAAAGATCAAGCTCGACGCGCTGCACCCGAGCAGCATGATCTTTTCCGACGGGTTTTCGAACGCGGTGCTCAAGAACTACCGCAAGACCGCATTCGATATGGCCGTCAGTTTGTTGTTGCTGCTGGTCGTCTGGCCGTTCATGGCCGCGACCGCCTTGGCCATCTGGCTGGAGGCCGGCGGCAGGGGGCCCATCTTCTACCGGCAAGAGCGCGTGGGGCGCAATGGGGCGCGCTTCCAGGTCTTGAAGTTCCGGAGCATGTGCACGAACGCCGAGCAGCAAGGGGCGCAGTGGGCTCAGAGGAAAGATGCGCGAGTGACCCGAGTCGGGCGCATCATCCGCAAATACCGCATCGATGAGCTGCCCCAGCTTCTGAACGTGCTCAAGGGCGAGATGAGCTTCGTGGGCCCGCGCCCGGAGCGGCCGGAGTTCGTCGAGGAGCTTGCCTCCGAGATCCCTTTCTACAATCTGCGGCACAAGGTCAGCCCGGGCATCACCGGCTGGGCCCAGATCTCCTATCCGTACGGGTCATCCGTCGAGGATGCCGTCGAGAAGCTGCAGTACGACCTTTACTATATAAAGAACTACAGCATATTGTTTGATCTGATGATCCTTTTCCAGACGGCCCACGCAGTGCTGTGGGGACAGGGGGCGCGTTGAGTGCGATACCCCATTAGTCCAAGTCTAGGATAGATGCTGCTCGGTCTCATAAGTTATGCCTCGGCGACCGCAGCGTTCACGCTGCTTGCCCTGCTGCTTGTGACCAGCTGGCGGGGGCGCCTGCAGGGCGGGCTGCTGGTCGCCGCGACCGTGGTGACGACCGTATGGTCGGGCTTTGACGTCCTGGGTGCCTATGGCGCCAAAGCGCCATCGGGGCGGTTTTGGAGCTGGTATCACATAATGGAGGTGCTGCGGACCACGGCTTGGATCGTGTTCCTTTTTCGCCTCTTGGAGCCCTTTAAACAGGAGAACGAAAAGGCCCCAAGGCTCCTGCGCTACGGAGAGCCGGCGCTGGTGGTCTTCGCGGTCGCTCTCCTCGTAGTCGACCTCGTGCCCCTTGGATGGGCGACTGAGGTCAGCAGCCTCGCGCTTGACACCAGCCTCCTCGGGAGCATGGTGTTGGCCGTATGCGGACTGTTGCTCATCGAGCAGTTGTTTCGAAACACCAAGCCCCGAGAGCGCTGGGCGGTCAAGTACCTGTTTTTCGGCCTCGGGGCGATATTTGCGTATGATTTTTTCCTGTTCGCCGATGCGATGCTGTTCCGTCAGATCGATCTTGACCTGTGGCAGGCGCGCGGATTCGTGAACGCACTGGTGGTGCCGCTGATCGCGGTGTCGGTCGCCCGCAACCCGTCCTGGTCCATCGATATATTCGTCTCCCGCAAGGTCGTCTTTCACACCGCCGCTCTGCTCGGGGCCGGGGTGTACCTGTTGGCCGTCGCCGCGGCCGGGTACTACGTGCGGGCTTACGGCGGCTCGTGGGGAGCCGCCGCGCAGGCCGTATTCCTGTCGCTCGCGCTGGTGGTGCTGTTCAGCGTGCTGTTCTCGGGGCAGGCGAGGGCGAGAGTCAAGGTGTTCGTCAACAAGCACTTTTTCAATTATAAGTATGATTATCGCGAAGAGTGGCTGCAGTTGACCGAGACCCTCTCCGAGGGGGAACCGGATGAAGGGATCCGTGCGCGGGTAGTGCGCGGAATCGCCGACATCGTTGATAGCAGCAGCGGCTATTTGTGGCTGCTCGAGGACAACGGCCGCTATGTGCGAGCGGACGGCAGAGGTCCACCGGACGGAGAGCCGGCCAACAGCTCCCTGATATCCTTTCTGGAGAGCCACGAGTGGCTGGTGAGCCTGGAGGAGTATAGTCGGGAGCCGGAGGTCTACCAGGGTTTGGAGCTGCCGGGCTGGCTGAGGGACATCCCGAACGCCTGGTTGATCGTACCCTTGCGACACCAGGATCACCTGGTCGGCTTTATCGTGCTCGTCTCTCCGAGGGCGCGCCGGGACATCAATTGGGAGGATCGTGATCTGCTCAGGGCCGCCGGCAGGCAGGCGGCGAGCTACCTGGCCCTGCTGATGGCATCGGAGCAGCTAAGCCAGGCGCGCCAGTTCGAAGCGTTCAACCGGCTGGTGGCCTACGTCGTGCACGACCTCAAGAACGTGACCGCGCAGCTCGCGCTGATCGTCTCCAACGCCAAGAAGCACAAGCGCAATCCGGAGTTCGTCGACGATGTGATCCGCACCATCGACAACACGGTTCACAAGATGAACCGGATGCTTACCCAGTTGCGCAAGGGTTCGCCGCAGGACCATCGCCCGGTGATCGTTTCGCTGGACGACGTCGTGCAGGACGTCGCCCGCAGCCGATCCGGCGAAAGGCCGGTGCCCACGGTCGATATCCATGATGAGGATCTCAAGATTGTCGCCGATCCGGAGCGGTTGGCATCGGTGATCGGACACATTGTGCAGAACGCCCAGGAAGCGACGGCAGCGACCGGACGGGTAGAGATCGCCGTCTCGGCCGGCGACCGGGGCGCCCGAATCGAGATCTCCGACGACGGTTGCGGCATGGAGAGCAGATTCGTGAAGGAAGAGCTCTTTCGGCCTTTTCACACGACCAAGGGCAATGCCGGGATGGGTGTAGGCGCCTTCGAGGCCCGCGAGTATGCCCGCGCATTGGGCGGCGACCTTCATGTTACCAGTGAGCCGGGCGTCGGCACCACCATGGTTATCCACCTGCCGCTGCACGATGGAACGGCGGCGGATGCATCCGAACCGTTTGAGGGGATTGAGGTGGCACAGTGACGCGTATCCAAGAGCAACCCAAGCGACTGCTGATCGTCGAAGACGATCCCGGACTGCAGAGTCAGCTGCGTTGGTCCTTCGAGGACTATGACGTGCACGTGGCCGGCGATCGAGACTCTGCCATTGCCGCCCTGCGGCGCCATACCCCGTCGGTCGTGACGCTGGACCTGGGGCTGCCGCCCGACCCGGCGAATCCGAGCCAAGGGCTCGCGCTGCTGCAGGAGATGGTCAGCCTTTCTCCCGATACCAAGGTCATCGTGGTCACCGGCAACGATGACCGGGAGAACGCACTGCAAGCCGTGGCGCTGGGGGCATATGATTTCTACCAGAAGCCCATCGATTCGGAGGTCCTGCGGGTCATCGTCGATCGAGCCTGCCACCTGTATGATCTTGAGCAGGAGCACCGCGCGCTCGTTGAGAGCTACGGCAGCTATCAATTGGACGGCATTGTCGGCAGCAGCCCGCAGATGACAGGCGTGTGTCGAATGGCCGAAAAGGTGGCGCCGACCGACGCGACGGTCCTGGTGCTGGGGGAGAGCGGAACGGGCAAGGAGCTGCTCGCACGCGCGATTCACTCGTTGAGCCCGCGAAAAGACCAGCGGTTTCTCGCCATCAACTGTGCGGCGATCCCGGAAACGCTGCTGGAGAGTGAGCTGTTCGGGTACGAAAGGGGCGCCTTCACGGGCGCTGCCAAGCAGACCAAGGGCAAGATCGAGTGGGCCCACGAGGGGACCCTGTTCCTGGACGAGGTGGGTGATCTTCCGCTGAGCCTGCAGGCCAAGCTTCTGCGCTTCCTTCAAGAGCGGACCATCGAGCGCGTCGGGGGGCGCGAGGAAATCCCCGTGGACGTGCGCGTGGTGTGCGCGACCAACCAGGATCTGACGGAGATGATCAAAGACGGCACGTTCCGCGAGGACCTGTACTACCGTCTCAGCGAGATCACGATCCACATTCCGCCGCTGCGCGAGCGCGACGGAGACGCCGTGCTGCTTTCCCGCGTTTTCCTGGAGAAATACCGTGCTCAGCGTGCGACGAAAGTACGCGGTTTCACCAAGGATGCGCTGCTGGCCATCGAAAGCTACCGGTGGCCGGGAAACGTGCGGGAGCTGGAGAACAAGGTGAAGCGCGCGGTGATCCTGGCGGCGGGCTCGCATGTGTCGGCGGAAGAGCTCGAGCTCAACGTCCCGGACGATGTGGAGCTGCCGTTCAATCTGAGACAGGTGCGCGAACGGGCGGAATATCAAGCGGTGATACGGGCGCTCAACCACACGGCGGGAAACATCGCGCAGGCGGCCGAGCTGCTCGGTGTCAGCCGCCCAACCATCTACGACCTGATGAAAAAGCTCAATATCAAAGGATAGGCATTCGCCAGGGGAGACAAGCGTGATGTTCAATACCCTGAAGCTCGCCCTCGGTGCGGCTCTGCTGGTGCTGTCCATTGCAGGCTGCGGGGAGTCGCTTACCGACGCCGAGTACGTGCAGCGGGCGGAGCGGCATATCGAGCGCGGTGAGACGCGTGCGGCAATCATCGAGCTGAAAAACGCGCTGCAGCAGAATCCCGGCAACGGCTCGGCGCGGGTCATGCTGGGGCGCCTCTACGTCGAGATCGGCCAGGGCGCCGACGCGGAAAAGGAGTTTGAGCGCGCGCACGCAGCGGGCCTCGCGGGCCCCGAGGTATTCCTGAACAGGCTTCGCGCGCTGCTGCTTCAAGGCAAATACCAACAAGTGCTCGATTCGAGCTCGGGTCCGGAAGGGTTGACCGGCGAGCAGCTGGCCGAGCTGACGGCCTTGCGGGGCAATGCGTTTGTGGGGCTTGGGGATATCGATGAGGCACGAAGCGCGTTCCAAAAGGCTTTGGAAGAAGCGCCTTCGTTACGGGATGCACTGTTGGGCATGGCGCGGCTCGCGCAACGGGAGGGAGATCTGTCGAGCGCGAAGTCCCATGTTGAGCGGCGCCTGAGCATTGACGAGCAGGATAGCGAGGCATGGCTTCTCAAGGGCCAGATCGCCATGGCTGACGGCGGGCACAAAGTCGCACGAAGCGCTTTCGAGCGGGCATTGGAGCTGGAGGACGCACGGGGCATAACGCCCACCGCGTGGCGGGCTCATATCGGCGCTGCGTTGGTCCTGACGGTGTTTAAGGAATACGATGGAGCGCTGCGCCATGCCGAGGTGCTCCTGGATGCGAGCGCGCGCCACTTCCTGCCGCACTATCTAAAAGGCTTGATCGAGTACCAGGCCGGCGAATACGGGGCGGCCCGGGATTCGCTCCGCGAAGCGCTCAGCCGGGCCGAGGATCATCTGCCGGGCATGTTGCTGCTGGGGGCGTCCCACTACGCCCTGGGCGAGCTCGAGCAAGCGGAGAGGTTTCTCAGCCGATTCGCGAGCGCCATGCCGCAGCACACTCAGGCCCAAGAGCTGCTGGCGGTGACGCGGCTGCGGCTGCGAAAACCGCAAGAGGCGGCTCAGGCAGCTCGCAGCGCCCTGGAGCAATCCCCGGAGGACAGCCGGCTTCTGGCCATGATGGGCAATGCGGCGCTGATGGCCGGCAACGCGCGGGAAGGGACCGAGTACCTGCGGAGGGCGCTCGAGAAGAGCTCGGATCCGAAGGGAATCATCCGTACGCAACTTGGGGCGGCGTACCTGGCGCAGGGGAACTACGAGCTCGCGACCAAGGAGCTGAAGAGGGCGGCCGGCAGCAATCCGGAGGCGACGCGGGCAAAGGTCCTGTTGGCGATGACGCATTTCAGGAATGACGAGATCGACAAGGCGCTCGAGACCGCCAGAGAGCTGGCGCAGTCCATGCCCGAGGTTGCGGCGGCACACAACCTGTTAGGCGTCCTTTACGCGGCGAAGAGACAATATGCGCAGGCGCGCGAGGAGCTCGAGCGCGCTTCGAGCATAGACCGGGATTTCCACGGCGCGAGATTGAATTTGGCCCGATTGGACATTGTGGAGGGGAAGCTGGACGGGGCGCGCGATCGGTACGCCGAGGTGCTGGCCGATGACGCCTCGAACGTGCCGGCGATGGCCGGGCAGGCGTATGTGGCCGCCCAGCAAGGCAAAGTGAACGACGCGGTGGACTGGCTGGAAAAGGCCCGCAAGACGAGTGAGAGCGCGCTGGCGCCTCGGCTCATGTTGGTGAGGGCATACCTCGGCCGATCCCCCGAGCGAGCCTACGAGGTGGCGCGAGAGGCTGCAGAGGCTCATCCCCGGCATCCCGAGGCCGTTGCGGCCCTGGCGGAGGCGGCGTTCGCTACGGAGCGGGACGAAGAGGCTCGCGACGGGTTCGAGCGGCTGTCCGAATTGGCCCCGGACAAGCCGGGTCCGCTGGTACGGTTGGGCCAGGTGTATGCGCGGAACGCACAAATGGCGGAGGCACGGGCGGTCTTGGAGCGCGCCCTCGAGCGCGATCGAGACTCCTATCCGGCAGCGGTCGTGCTCGCCTGGGTGGAGTCCCGCTCGGGCAACGCCGGCGCGGCGATGGGGATTGCCAGGCGCCTGAAAGCCAAGCGGCCCGACAGCCCGGAGGGGTTTGCGCTGGAAGGCGACCTGCTGTCGGCGCAGGAAGCCCATGCCGAAGCCGCGAATGCCTATGCCGCTGCCTATGCACGGCGTCCTACCATGACGCTCGCGGCAAAGGAGCATCGCGCATGGCTGAAAGCCGGCGAGCACGACAAGGCGATCGCCCCCCTGATGCGATGGCTGGAAGCGAACCCGGACGATCATAGGGCAATGATGCTTCTGGCGGGTGCATATCAGAAAGCAGGCCAGGCGGATCGGGCAGCCGGGCAATACGAAGAGGTGCTCAAGCGCCAGCCCGACAATGTGATCGCCTTGAACAATCTGGCCTGGTCCTATGTGGAGAACAACGACAAGCGGGCTCTTGCGCTGGCCGAGAAGGCCCATGAGCTGGCGCCCGACGCTGCCCCGATACTCGATACCTATGGGTGGGTGCTCGTCAAGAACGGCCGCGTACAGCGGGGCCTGGAGATATTGAGACGAGCGACGGAGCGGGCGCCGCAACTGCACGAGGCCGGCTATCACCTGGCGGTCGCGCTGGAGGGGGCCGGGCGGCGCGAGGAGGCCCGCGGGGTGCTGGAGCGGCTGCTGAGCAGGGATGAAGAATTCCCCAGCCGGGAGCGGGCGCAGACGCTGCTCGAGGAGCTGCGGGCGGGCGACGAGGCGGCGTGATACGGAAATGCTCAGCCCGTAGCCCGGATGGAGCGTAGCCTGGATGGAGCGTAGCGAAATCCGGGACCGACCGTACCAGGATCACTCCCCGAACCCGGCCCCGGCCTCGTCGGCCGGATCCCCCGCCCAATCCGCCGTCAACAACCCCTCGCGCACGTACCGGTGAAACGATGAAAACCGCCAATCCACCGCGCGGCCCACAAGGCCATGCTTGACCGGATTCCAATGGATGTAATCCCCGTGCCGCCGCAGGTCGATTTCATCGCGGATCGTGTGCTCCCAGAAACGGCTTTGCCATACGGCGTGTCCACCCCCGGTGGACGCGGGCACCGGCAAGCCCGCACGGCGAAGGCCGCGAGTGAAGACGCTCTTGACGGCACGCCAGCGGCCGGAGTGATCGTCGTCGCCCTCCGGCAAGGTCATAACCGCGCGAAGGTCCTCGGGCAGAATGACGATCGCATCGCTTGTGAACGGCCGGCGCATGCGCACACGGCGAATGGCCGTTCGCAGCAGGCCGATCTGCTCGATCAGAAGCGTCGAGCGGCGGTCGCGAAGTGCGACCGTGAAGAAATAGGTGCCGCCCGCGATCCGGCTGCGGCGATAATTGACCATGTCCCTATGACCTCGTGACCCGGCGTCCCGCCGGCGGGTGTTGGATCGGATTGCCCCGGATTCCGCTACGCTTCATCCGGGCTGCGGCTATTAGCAGCGACTCTAGAAATGACTGTGGCCCCGATACGGGGCCACAGAGCCGAGGAAGATTGGAGACGACGGATCAGGCCGTGTTGCGGTTGCGCTGCCCGTGCCTGATGACCAGGCCCAGGCCGAGCAGACCGATGCCGAGGATGAGCACAGTCGAGGGCTCGGGAACGGCTTGCATGGACTCCACCTGTGCGATCAGGTCGCTGTAGTCGGCGCCGTAGAGCGAGTTCCACGCCTCGGCCGCTATGTACCAGTGCCCCGTATCGAGCAGCGAAGGCTGCGGACCCGCACCGTCCAGGTCCACGTACTCACCCTTGCCCGGATAGGTCAGGAATCGGTCGTTGTCGCCCTCCCCGTCCCCGTCGATATCGATGCCGACCGGGTTTCGCCACCACTCGGAGTAGTAGGTCGCCGATATTTCCGATGCAGTGACATAAAAGCCGAATCGGGCTCCGCTCCCGAATGTGGCGGAGTCCAGGAGGGTGTAACCGCCGTCGAAGTTGTAGGACAGCACGTCGACACCGGTGTAGTCGACATAGACTTGCGTGCTGTCACCGGGCGAGGAGCTGCTGCTCCAGGTGGTGTCGAACAACGCGAGGCGGTTGTTCTGATCGGTCAGGTCGTAGACGCCGAACTCCAGGGGGCCGCCCGCCCAGGACACCGTGGCGATATAGGTCGCCGTTGCCCCGGTGGTCTGAAATTCGAAGATCGACGACCCGGTCTCGTCGTAATTCGCGTCGATGGTCGATCCGATGGCGTCGAAGGTGTCTTGCACCTCGGTGAGATCGAGCGCCGAGGCATCGACCGACGTGGCATGGGCTCCCTGGCTCAACGTCCAAAGCAATGTGCTCGCGACCAGGTAGTATGCGATGCTGTTGGTTGTTTTCACTGTGATGATCTCCGACTCGTGCCGTGGCTTGTCTGTGCTGGCGTGTTTCTGCCATCGGAGTGTTGCAAGTTCAATGCCGGAATCGCGATGCATGCCGCGTGGGTGGTGTAACTATCTGATAATAAATTATGAATTACCTGGCCCAGGCAGGGCTGCCACGGGTCGTCCGGACCCGCCAGGGGCTACTCCTCGCAGGATGTAAACCGGGCCGACGCTCGCGCCCCGGGGTGAGCCGACAGAGACACTGTGCCGCCACTGAGGCGGTCCTGCCCGCGCGTATTGAGGCGGAGCCGACGCGTTGATGCGCAGGCGGCTCGGCTTATCCTTGTCGCGGCGCACGATCTTGACAATTCCTGTAAACAATCCCGACGCGGCGCCGGCGATGCTGGCGGCTCGGACGACGACTTCTACCGAGTCTCGGCACTCGACGGGGTCCTATCCGATGTACGGGCCTTGCCCAAATGCTGGAATGAGGACAAAATGTTCGCACCTGCCATTCTTGTTCCGGGACAGTGATAAATAGCCGAAAGCTCAAGGACCTTGACAGGATGGTATTCACCGATTCTCGAGGCGGATCGAGCCAAACATAATTAATTAGGCCTGTAGCGCGAAACGCATAGTTCATGTTGCTCTGTAGCGGTGGGCGACGAAAAAACCGTCTCCGAGACCAATCCCGCGGCTGCCCAGTGATCGCATGCAGAGAGTTTTGGGGTGTGCCCGAATTTTCGGGAAGCAAGGGAGGACAAGCTCGTGAAGAAGCACGTTTCTCAGAGATGGAGGCGGTATGCCGGCGCTGTCGCCTGCGTGCTCGTGACCGGCTGCGCGACCACGCACGAACCGCTGCTCGAGGAGCGCCCGCGGCCCGCCAAGGTTCCGCACTACGTTATCGGCGCGGGCGACAATATCAACATATTCGTGTGGGGCAATCCGGAGCTGTCAACCTCCGTGCCGGTGCGGCCGGACGGGCGCATCACTACGCCCCTTGCGGAGGATGTTCAGGCGAGCGGCAAGACTCCGAGTCAACTGGCCCGCGAGATGGAGGCCCGTCTGTCGCGCTACATCAAGAATCCAGTCGTGACCGTGACAGTGTCCAGCTTCGTAGGTCGAGCCAGCGAGCAGATTCGAGTGGTCGGCGAGGCCGCCCAGCCCCAGTCGCTCCCGTACCGGGAAAACATGACGCTGCTCGATGTCATGATTGCCGTGGGGGGATTGACGGAATTTGCCGCCGGCAATCGCGCCACCCTGGTTCGCACTGTCAACGGTGAGCGAAAGCAATATCGGGTGCGGGTCGACGATCTGATACGCGACGGCGACATCAGGGCGAACGTCGATATGCTGCCCGGCGATGTGCTTATTATTCCCGAGGCCTGGTTTTAGCACAGGGCCGTGGCCGCCACGGAGGGAGAATGAACGAGCTTTTCGAGCAGATCCTGTCGTATCTGCGCGCAATCTGGCGCTACCGTTGGTACGCCATGGTGCTGGTGTGGCTGCTGGCGTTCGGCGGCTGGCTCGCGGTCGCGAAGATGCCGGATGTATACCAGGCAAGCGCAAGGGTCCACGTGGACACCGACTCGATCCTCAGGCCGCTGCTGCGCGGTCTTACGGTTCACCCCAATGTCGAACAGCGTTTGGCGATGATGGCTCGGACGCTGTTGAGCCGTCCCAACCTGGAAGAGGTGGCGCGTAAGACCGATCTCGATCTGCGGGCCAAGGGGCCGGCGCAAACCGAGGCCATGCTGGACCGGCTCGCCGACAACATAAAGCTGGGGAACACGAGGCGGGAGAACCTCTATACGATCTCGTACGCCAACAGCGACCCGAAGCTCGCCAAGGACGTGGTCGAAGCGGTGTTGACGATCTTCATGGAAAAGACTTTGGGCGATACCAGGCAGGATTCGGATGCCGCCCAGGACTTTCTGGATGAGCGCATTCTTGAATACGAGCAGAAGCTATTCGCGGCGGAGGAACGCCTCAAGGAGTTCCAGCGAGAGCACGTCGGCCTCATGCCCTCATCCGGCCAGGAGTACTACGCCCAGCTCGAGGCTGCTCAGAATCAGCTCGAGGAAGCGCGCCTCAAGTTGAAGGAAGCAGTCAACCGTAGGGATGAGCTCAAACAGCAGCTACGCGGCGAGCTCCCAGAGCTCGGCGCAGAGGGGGCGGGAAATCGGCAAGGAACCGATATGGGGACGCGCACCCCCTTGGACGAGCGTATTCAGTCCCTGCAAACCAGACTTGACGATTTGCTGCTGCAATACACCGAGCAACATCCCGATGTGATCGCGCTTGAAGCCACGATCCAGGCGCTCAAGCGGCAGCGGCAAGAGGAGATAGAGCAAGTGGCAGGCGAAACGGGGTCGGCAGCCGAAGGCGCCAGCCTTCGGGACAACCCGCTTTACCAACAGCTGCGTATCTCCATCAGCGAAGCGGAGGCGACCGTAGCTTCGCTTTCCGTGCGGGTGAAGGAATATCAGGCGCGCGTCGCTCAACTGAAGGAGATGGTGAATACGGTTCCCGAGGTCGAGGCGCGGCTCAAGCGGCTCAACCGCGATTACGCGATTCACAAGAAGAACTACGACGAGCTAGTGGCACGGCGCGAGACCGCCAGGATTTCGAAAGACATCGAGCAGGCCGGCGATGACGTCAGGTTCCGGGTGATCGATCCCCCCCGGGTCCCGGTTACGCCGTCCGGGCCGAATCGCCCGCTGCTCGGCAGCATTGTGCTCGCGATCGCGTTGTTCGCGGGTCTTGCGGTGGCGTTCGTGATGTCGCAAGTCCGGCCCGCGATCTATGATCGGCGCACTCTTCGCGAGCTGACCGGGTTTCCCGTGTTCGGGAGCATCTCCAGGTTGTGGACCCGGCAGCTTTTGTGGCGGAAGCGCCTCGAGCTCGGCGGGTTTGTTTCAGTGGGAATGCTCCTGCTGATTGCCTACGGCGGGGCGCTGTGGTTCTACACCGAGGGTGACGTGGGCGGGCTAATGCGAATCGCGAAAGGGTGGTTATGACGACAAGCATAGAGAAGGCCATGGAACGGCTCGATGGGTCGACGCCCCCAATGGACGACGAGCGCGGAACCACGCCTGCAGAGCAGGCACCGGCCGAGAGATCGGATGAGCCGGTTTTGAAGCTGGATTTTTCGCAACTCGAGAAGGCGGGCTACCTGACGCCCCATTCGGGCCAGAGCAAGCTGGCGGAAGAGTACCGAATGCTGAAGCGTCCCGTCCTTCACAACGCCTTTGGCAAAGGGGCGGCCCCGGTCGAGCGCGGGAACCTGGTCATGGTGCTGAGTGCGCTGCCCGGGGAAGGCAAGACGTTCACGGCGCTCAATCTCGCAATGAGCATGACGCTTGAGCTGGATACAACCGTCTTGCTGGTTGATGCGGATGTTATCAAGCCATCGCTGACCGGGCTGTTGGGGCTTGCGGGGCGCCCGGGCTTGACAGACGTGCTGATCGAGAAGAACGTCGAATTGGGTGATGTCATCCTCAATACGGAACTGTCTAAGCTCAGGGTCCTACCGGCGGGAAAGATTCATGTCCACTCCACGGAACTGCTGGCCAGCGAGCAGATGACCAAGATCGCGGCGGAGCTGTCGGAGCGCTATCCCGATCGCATTGTGCTTTTCGACGGGCCGCCGATTCTCGCGACCAGCCAGGCGGTGGTCCTCGCCGACCTGGTAGGGCAGGTCTTGCTGGTGGTCGAGGCCGGAAGGACGCCGCAGCATGCCGTGAAGGAAGCGCTCTCACATCTCAATCAAGACAAAGTGATCGGGACGGTGCTGAACAAGAGCCGTAGATCGTTCACCGGCGACTACTATGGGGCCTATTATGGATCATACGGATCCTGATGATGTGCGCAGGGCCATCCGTATCCTGCCGTGCTCGCTGGTGATGTTTTCCGCAGTGCTCAGTATGACCGCGGCGCGGCCCGTGCTCGCAGAGGACTGGGTCGCGGCGCCGACAATTGGTTTGGCGGAGGTATACACGGACAACGTGACGCTCGCTGCCGAAGGGTCGGAGCAGGAGGATTTTGTCACCGAAGTCACTCCCGGCATACGCGTCTATAGGGCCGGAAGACGGATAGACGTGAACGTCGATTACCGGATTCAAAACCTGCTATACGCCGAAGACAGCGATCGAAACGAGACATTTCACCAGCTTATGGCGACTGCCGATGCCGAGCTGGTGGACGAGCATTTTTTTCTGGAAAGCCAGGCGTCGGTCGGTCAAAGGGTGCCGTCGCCGGAGCAGGGAATCACTTTTGACAATATCAACGCCACTGGAAACCGGACAGACGAATACGCTCTGAGGCTCAGCCCTTATTACCGGCAGAATCTGGCCCGCTTTGCCGAAGCGCGCTTTCGCTACACGTATTCGGGTGTTCGATACGAAGATGGCCCCTCGGACAGCGATTCCGATGCGGTCGACGTGAGCTTCTCTAACGGACAAAGGTTCAGGCGCCTGACATGGGGGCTTGCCTATCACAACAATGAGCTCGATCGAAACGAGGCACAGGACTTGCAGTACGAGCGGGCGTCTGGTGAGGCGGCCTATCTGTTGACGGAAGCGTTGTCGTTCGTGGTACAGGGCGGTTATGAGAACAATGATATCCCAGTCGTGGCTGCTCGCAGCGTCGAAGACGGGACGTACTGGGCGGGCGGGTTTTCATGGAGACCAAACGCGCGAACCGAGCTCGTGGCCATCCATGGGGATCGTTTGAGATCCGCCTCGATCACCTGGGGGCCCAGCATACTTTCGAGTTTCAGCGTCACTTGGAGGGATCGGGACGTAGGACTCAATCCCGGGGAGGTGTGGAACGCCCGCGCCCGCTGGAGCGCAGGCCGCGCACTTCTGCAGGCGGGGTACTTCGAGGACACGATAACAACGCAGCAGTACGTGGCGACAACTCGTTACCTCAATACGGAAACGAATCAGATCATCCTGAATCCTGCACCCGGAGAGCCTGTCGTCGCGCTCCCGGCGCCAATCCTGACGCTCACGGACGAAGTGTATGAGCGCAGGCGCGGCGATATTTCCATTGGATGGAGCACGGGTAAGACAAATGCGATCCTCTCTCTTTACCAGGAGGACAGGGAGTACCTCGAGACGCTGGACGACGAGACGGCGCGGGGCCTGAGTGCGTTGTGGAACTGGCGCCTCATGCCGCGCTCGCACCTGGTGGTCGACGGGCGGTGGCAGCGGAGCGAGTTCCTCGCCAGAGACGACGAGGACGAGGACTGGTATGCGCGCCTGGCGCTAAACCGCCGTATTCGACGGCAGGCGGACGCATCTTTGGCATACAGCCACGCGGCCAGAAGCTCCTCGACCGGCGGGCGAGAGTACCAGGAGAATCGTGTCACGCTGCGGATGGACATCCAGTTTTAGATGTACGAATCATTCTACAACTTGGAAGGAAAGCCGTTCGCATTGAGCCCCGACCCGCGGTTTTTCTTCGCCAGCAGCGGTCACAAGCGAGTCCTGTCGTATCTGCGGTACGGGGTAAGTCAGGCCGAGGGATTCATAGTAGTGACGGGGGACGTGGGGACCGGAAAGACCACCCTCGTCCAGATGCTGCTGGCCGAGGTACAGTCGAAGAAGGACATGATGCCGGCCCATCTGGTTACGACGCAGCTTGACCCCGACGATCTCCTGAGGATGGTGGCGAGCACGCTGGGCGTGGAGCATGAGGGTTTGACGAAATCGGCGATCCTCAACGCAATACATCACTTCTTGATGACAGAGCTGAACAACGGGCGCCGTGTGCTGTTGATTCTGGACGAAGCGCAGAATATCCCTCCTCACTCTCTCGAAGAATTGCGCATGCTGTCGAATTTTCAGGCGGGTCAGCGTTCCCTGCTCCAGAGCTTCCTGGTCGGACAGGCGGAGTTCCGCGAAACCATGCGCTCACCGCAGTTCGAACAGCTGCGCCAGCGGGTTATTGCCGCCTACCACCTGGGTCCAATGAATCTGGAGGAGACCAAGGCATACATAGAACATCGCCTGCGGCAGGTGTCGTGGCACAACGATCCGGCGTTCACTGAGGACAGCTACACCGCGATTTACGACTATACGGGGGGAATCCCGCGGCGCATCAACACGTTGTGCGACCGCATACTGCTCTACGCATACATCGAAGAGCTCCACGACGTGGGCGCGGACACGGTGAAAACCGTTACCGAGGAATTGGACATGGAGTCCGCGGCTGCCAAGGATGCGGCGGACACCGCTGCAGCGAAGCCGGGCAGCGCAGGTTCGGAGATGCTGGAAGAGCGCTTGGAGAGGCTCGAACAGCGGCTCACGTCGATCGAAGGCATGATCTCGAAATCGCGTGACTTCCTTCGAAGCCTCCTTTCGCAGGGCTAGGCCAACGATCGAGATATACCCATGAGCGAAAGTGCTTCGAAGCCGGCGCAGGGGCCGCCATCGGCGGCATCTGCCAATGAGGGCGCTGTATTGTGCGTGGTCGGCGCGCGGCCGAACTTCATGAAGGTGGCGCCGATCATGCACGCCTTCCGCGATGTTCCCGGAGGGCCGATACCGTCGTATCTTGTGCACACCGGCCAGCACTATGACCGGGACATGTCAGAGTCGTTCTTTTCCGCGCTGGACATTCCCAAGCCCGATATCGACCTCGGAATAGGCTCGGGTTCGCACGCATGCCAGACGGCGGATGTTATGCGCTCCATCGAGCCTGTCATGGATACGTGTGAACCGTCGGCCGTACTGGTGGTCGGCGACGTGAACTCGACTCTGGCGGCCGCTCTGGTCGCGGCAAAAAGGAATGTTCCGGTCATTCACGTGGAGGCGGGCCTGCGCAGCCGCGATCGCAGCATGCCGGAAGAAATCAACCGTGTGCTCACCGACCAGATATCCAGCATATTGTTCACGACGGAAGCGAAGGCCCGCGACAACCTGGTGCGCGAGGGCGTGGACGCGCGAAGGATTCACTTTGTCGGAAACGTAATGATCGATACCCTGCTGCGGCACAGGGAAAAGGCCGTGGCTGCCGACGTTACGATCGCCGAAAAGGCCCCGTCGATCCGGCAGCGCGCGTCGGAGGACGGTTACGCCGCCTTGACGCTGCACCGCCCGGCCAATGTGGATGACCCGAGGGTGCTGCGCAGCTTGATCGAGGTCATTCACGAGATCGGCGAGAAGGTTCCAATAGCCTTTGCGGTTCACCCGCGCACGAAAAAGGCGCTGAACGAAGCCGGCTTGTTCGAACGGCTGGACGGCGGGAACGCCGTGGCTTTTCTCCCGCCCCTGGGATATCTGGAAATGCTCGGGCTGATGGCCGGAGCAAGATTCGTGCTGACGGATTCCGGGGGGATGCAGGAAGAGACCACCGCCCTCGGTGTTCCCTGCGTCACGCTCAGGGACAATACCGAACGGCCGATTACTGTGGAGCAGGGCACGAACACGGTCGCAGGGCGGGACCCCGCGAGGATATTGGCGGCAGTGGAAGGCATTGTAACGACCGGTGGGAAAAGAGGACGGGTGCCGGAGCTTTGGGACGGCAAGGCGGGGCAGCGCATCGCAGCATATTTGCAGAAGTGGCTGCGGGGGGGCAGGCCGGACCTGGGCGGGGTCTAGGCGAAGCCGCCGGGTTCCGCCGCCGAGCGTTACAAATCGAACACAACGAGGTCCCTGTGCCGGGAAGGGCGGTAGCGTGCCTAATGCGGCCCCGTACATGGGCCTATACCCGAAATGCCGATACGGCCCATAGGTCGGCCTGCGGCCGACACGCCCGGGCGGCCCCTAGACGCCGGCCTGTGCCCGAAATGCCGACACGGCCCATAGGTCGGCCTGTGGCCGACGCGCCCGGGCGGTTCCCATAGGTCGGCCTGCGGCCGACATGCCGGGCGGCTCCCACACGCCGGCGTTTGGCTGAAATGCCGATACGGCCCATAGGTCGGCCTATGGCCGACATGCCCACGCGGTTTCCATAGGTCGCCCGCGGCCAGACATGCCCGCGCTTACGGTTCTCGAAATCTCGTGACCCCACCCATCGTCAACGCGATGACCGTCGACGTCGAGGACTACTTTCAAGTCTCGGCATTCGAGCAACACATATCGCGGGAAGACTGGGAGCGCCTCCCCTGCCGGGTCGAGGCCAACGTGGATCGTGTCCTCGGGCTGTTTTCCGCTCACGACGTGCGCGCCACTTTTTTCATGCTGGGCTGGATCGGGGAACGTTATCCGAATCTGGTCAAACGCATTGTAGATGCGGGGCACGAGCTTGCGAGTCACGGCTATGCCCACGTTCGCGTCAACCAGCAGACAGCCAACGAGTTCCGAGCCGATGTCCGACGCACCAAGTCGCTGCTGGAAGATCTTTCGGGGCAGGCCGTGAATGGCTATCGCGCTGCAAGCTATTCCATCGACGCGGACAATCTGTGGGCGCTGGACGTTCTTCTGGAGACCGGCTATCGGTACAGCTCCAGCATCTACCCGATTCGGCACGACCTCTACGGGATGCCCGATGCGCCCCGCTTTGCCTTCTACCACCAGGGTGGGGAGCTACTGGAGATTCCGGTTACGACCGTGCGAGTTTTCGGCAAGAACCTGCCCTGCGGCGGTGGAGGGTATTTCAGGCTCTTGCCCTATCGACTATCGAAGTGGGCGATCAAGCGCGTGAACACCAAGGACAAACGGCCAGGTCTGTTCTACTTCCATCCGTGGGAGCTGGATCCGGCGCAACCGCGGCAGTCCGGCTTGCCGGTTCGCACGCGATTTCGCCACTACCTGAATCTCGGGCGTATGGAAGGTCGATTGGGCAGGCTGCTGGAGGATTTCGGATGGGACCGAATGGATCGTGTGTTTCTTGACGGAGAAAGGGCCGCATGAGCTCTCGGCCGGATCAATTCGCTGCCCGGGAACAATCGCTCGAAGTCCGCTCCCTCGACGAAGTGGGAGAAGGAGCATGGAACGGATTCGTTTATTCCGAGCCGAACGCCACGTTCTTTCATCGGGCGGAGTGGCGGACCGTCCTGGAGGACGTGTTCGGCCATCGAACGTATTTTCTCTGTGCGCTCGAAGCGGGTGAGATCAAAGGGGTGTTGCCGCTGGCACGGGTGAAGAGCCGCCTGTTCGGGGATTCTCTCCGCTCGCTGCCGTTCTGTGTATATGGCGGCGCCGCGGCGCACACGCAGGAGGTTCGTGCAGCGCTGGAGCAAGCGGCAGGCGAGCTCACGGCGACCCTGGGCGTGGACTACCTCGAGCTGCGCAATCGTACACGGCAGCGTGACGACTGGCCGGTAAAAGAGCTCTACGTGACCTTCCGCAGGGAGCTCGATCCCGACCCCGAGAACAACATGTCGGCGATTCCGAGAAAGCAGCGGGCCATGGTCAGAAAAGGAATCAAGGCCGGGTTGACGAGTGAATGGGACGACGGTGTCGATCGTTTTTTCCGAATTTACTCGACCAGCGTTCGCAACCTGGGTACACCGGTTTTTTCGGCACGCTATTTTTGCAAGTTGCGAGAGGTATTCGGGGACGCCTGCAGCGTCTTGATCGTGCGCCACAACGCAGTGCCAATCAGCGCGGTGATGAGCTTTCATTTCAAAGATGAGGTCCTTCCATATTACGGCGGGGGGCTGCCGGAGGCAAGGCAATTGAAAGGCTATGATTTCCTCTACTGGGAGCTCATGCGTCGCTGCTGCGAGCGGGGCGCGCGCTGGTTCGACTATGGACGCAGCAAGGAAGGGACGGGTTCCTACGCCTTCAAGAAAAACTGGGGTTTCGAGCCGGTGCCCCTTCCGTATCAGTATCGGCTCGTAAAGGCAAAGGATGTGCCCGATGTCAACCCGCTGAACCCCAAGTATCGCCTGTTCATCAAGCTGTGGAAGCAGCTGCCGCTTCCAATCGCCAACAGCTTGGGGCCGCTTCTTTCGCGCAGCCTGGGCTAGCCCGTGCCGCCGCTTCTGTTTCTGGCGCACAGAATTCCGTATCCGCCGAACAAGGGCGACAAGATACGGTCGTATCACCTGCTCAGGGCCTTGTCGAGAAGACGAAAAATATTCTTGGGGGCTTTCGTCGATGACGGCGAGGATTGGAGACACGCCTCGACGCTGGAAAACTGGTGTGAGGATGTGTTCTTCGTGCCGCTTCGCCCGGCGCGTGCCAGGATTCGAAGCCTGCGAGGGCTGCTGAGCGGAACGGCGATGACGGTGCCGTATTACGCGGATCGCCGGCTGCAGAGATGGGTCGATCGGGTAATCGCTGCAAATCGCATTCGCGAGGTGGTGGTCTTTTCCTCGGCCATGGCGCAGTACGTGGACGGGAGTCAATATTCGGAAATGAACAGGGCGATGGACTTCGTGGATGTAGACTCCGAAAAATGGCGTTCATATGCCGAGTCGGAGCGGCCGGCGCTGCGGTGGCTCTACAGGCGGGAGGCGCGCAAGCTTCTGTGCTACGAGCGATCCGTCGCCGAGCGGTTCAACTCGGTCTGGTTCGTCTCCCCCGAAGAGGCGGAGTTGTTCGGACAACGGGCTCCAGATTCTGCGGCAAACACGAGTTACTATCGCAACGGCGTCGACTCGGATTACTTTCGGCCGACGAAGGGGTACGGCAACCCGTACCGCGACCGGGAAGCAGCGATTGTGTTCACGGGCGCGATGGATTACAGGCCCAACGTGGACGCCGTCGTCTGGTTCGGCCAGCGGGTCTTGCCGATGATCCGAGAACGGCATCCCCGGGCGGTCTTTTACATAGTGGGAGGCAAGCCGGCCGAGCACGTGAAACGATTAGCTCGTACGCCGGGCATTGAAGTCACCGGCTACGTGCCGGACGTACGGCCTTACCTCGCGCACTGCACATGCGCAGTGGCTCCGTTGCACATCGCACGGGGAGTCCAGAACAAGGTATTGGAGGCGCTGGCCATGGCTCGGCCGGTGGTTGCCACTGAACAGGCTGCTACGGGGATACCGGCGGCAGCCGGACGCGACCTGCTGGTAGGCCGGCAGGAAGATGACTTTGCAGCCCATGTCTGCAGTATTCTCGAGGGCCGCGTAGGTCCGGAGATGGCGCGAGCCGGCCGGCAGCTCGTTATCGAGAACTTTTCGTGGGAGGCGTGTCTCGGGCGATTCACGCAGGCGTTCTTCGGCAAGACCGTTCCAAATGAGGGCCGCGCGGCAGGGGGTGCCGTGTGCCAGGGCAGCCAGTAACCGTGTCCGCGATAGCAGCAGGGGCCTTGACAGACCCGTCCCGGCGTTGGGCTGCAATCGGCTTCGGCAGCTCGGTATTGGTTCTGTGCATGGCGTACCGCGAAAGCGTGGTGTCGCTTGTCGCTACCTGGGCGCGCTCCGGCGAATTCCAACACGGCTTTCTCATATTTCCAATTGCCGCGTATCTGATCTGGACGAGGCGCCGGGTGCTGAAAAGCTGTACGGTGGAGCCAAGCCATGGCTTCCTTGTGCTCGCCGCTGCGCTCGCCATGATCTGGGTCGTGGGAGAGGCGGCACGTGTCAATGTTCTCCAGCATTTCGCGCTGGTAGCCTCGATTCCGGTTCTCGTGGCGGTCTTCTACGGAAGAGAGCTGTCCAAGCGCATCGTCTATCCACTGTTTTACATGCTCCTGGCTGTGCCCGCCGGACAGGAATTGGTAGGGCCGATGCAGGATTTTACAGCAATGTTCGTTGTCAAGGCCCTGCGGATCACAGGCATACCCGTTTATCAGCAGGGCTACTATATCAGTATCCCGGCCGGCAAGTTCGAGGTGGCCGAGGCATGCTCGGGAATCCGGTTCATGATCGCCACGGCGGCCCTGACGCTCGCCTATGCCTACCTGATCTATGCCCGCTGGTGGAAGCGCGTAGTGTTCGTCGCGGCGGCCTTGCTCGTTTCCATGGTCGCAAACGGCCTTCGTGCGTACGGCCTGGTGTTGATCGCCCATCTATCAGACATGCGCCTGGCAACCGGCGCCGATCATTTGATCTACGGTTGGCAGTTCTATGGTTTGGTGATGCTCGTGATATTCTGGGCAGGTTTCCGCTGGCGCGATGAGCAGACCCTGCGGCTTCCGATCGCCCAAAAGGCGCGGCTGTATCCAGGGGGCGCACGCGGCAAGACCTTAGCGCGCTTGGCATTGGTCCTTCCGATTGTCTCGGCGGCCCCTTTGTTCGGCCGGGCAATGGCCGCGCAGGCCGAGCAATCCGGAGCGGACGATGTCGTGCTGGAGGCGCCTATGGCAAGGTTCCCGTGGCGCGGCGCTTTCGCCGCCAGTGGTCAGTGGCGGCCCTCGTTCGCAGATGCGGCATCGGACGTGCTGGCCCGGTACAGCGGGCCGCGAGGCGAAGTCGAAGTGTTCGCCGCCTACTATTCGGGCGCGCCCTCGGGAGGCGAGCTCATAACGTCCGCGAATAACCTATATGACCCGGCGCAGTGGAAAAGAGAGGGCCGGTCGACGCGAAGCGTTGGCAACGGAGGGCGCATCGTATTTGGCGAGCTCGCGGTTCGGGCCGGCGGGCAAAAACGTCTTGTTTGGTATGTCTATCGGATCGGAAGCGCCTACGCTGCGAGCCGCGTCCATGCCAAGGCGCTGGAGGCGTGGAATCGCCTGAGGCTGGGTGATGCATCATCGGTGGTGATGGCCTTTTCCGCACCCTATCGAGACGATCCTCGTCCGACGCGCCGGTTGCTGGAAGATTACGTCACCAAGATGCTGAACTCGTGGGACCGAGCGATTCCGAGGTCGGCGGGTGCAATCGGGAGGTCCGGCGTTGAGGAACAGGGCGACGGGCATGGCGTCTCGGGGCGGTAGCGGAGCGGCGGCGATGGGCGCTGTAACGGCGAGCATCGCGCACCGGTCCCCCTTGGTGGCACACATCATATACAAGCTGGACGTAGGGGGGCTGGAAAACGGGCTGGTCAATCTGATCAACCATATGCAGCAGGACCGCTATCGCCACGCAGTGATCTGCCTCACGGAATCCACGGAGTTCCGGGATCGGATCAAGAGAGAGGACGTCGAAGTATATTGCCTGCGGAAGCGAGAAGGCCAGGACCCGGCGGTGTACTGGCGCTTATGGAAGTTGCTGCGTCATCTGCGTCCGGATATTGTCCACACGCGCAACCTGGCGACACTGGAATGTCTGCTGCCGTCGGCCTTGGCCGGCGTTCGCCGGCGTGTCCATGGGGAGCACGGGCGCGATCTCCGGGACCCGGACGGCATGAATCCAAAATTCCGTTTGCTGCGAAAGCTGCACCGTCCCTTGGTGCATCGATACGTTGCGCTATCGCAGGAGATGGTGCAGTGGCTGGCTGGCGCGATTGGCGTCAGGCCGCCGGCTCGCATCAAACAGATCTACAACGGAGTCGATGTCGTACGTTATAGCCCGGGCGCGCGATCGGACAATGTTCCGGCCTTCCTTTGGCAACCGGGTGTCTTCGTGGTAGGAACGGTCGGGCGAATGCAGGGAGAGAAGGACCATCTGACTCTGGTCGAGGCCTTTTGCCGATTGACGCGCGATTGTCCCGAGCGAGATCGCAAGCGGCTTCGCCTGGCGCTGATCGGGGACGGGCCGCTCCACCAGCAGGCGGCCGACCTGCTCAAAGAGCGGGGTCTGGCCGATCTGGCATGGCTGCCCGGCCGTCGTGACGACGTCGCTGCCGTCATGCGATTGTTCGACGTATTCGTACTGCCCTCTCTTGCCGAGGGGGTGTCGAATACGATCCTCGAGGCAATGGCCACCGGCCTGCCGGTGGTTGCCACGGACGTGGGAGGAACGCCGGAGCTGGTGGACGATGGTACGACGGGAACGCTGGTAGAGCCCGGCGATCCGGAAGAGATGTCGCGGGCAATCAGACGCTATCTCGACCAACCGGACCTCGCGCGCCAGCACGGTGAGGCTGGGCGCCGGCGCGTGGAGCGCGAATTCAGCCTTTCGGAGATGGTTGCGAGCTATCAGAGACTATACGATGAGCTGCTCGGGCTGACCGAGGTCCGGGAGACGACGGAGAAGGCGATACAACGATAATGTGCGGAATCGCCGGGATTTTTGACCTCCGTGGGCGCCGGCCCATCGACCCTGGGCTGCTGGAGCGGATGAACCAGTCACAGCTTCATCGCGGGCCGGACGACGGCGGGGTGCACATCGAACCGGGTGTGGGCCTCGGCCACCGGCGCCTGTCGATCATCGACCGTGCGGGTGGCCACCAGCCGCTGTTCAACGAAGACGGCTCTGTCGCGGTGGTGTTCAACGGAGAGATCTACAACTTCCAGGAAATCGCGAACGATCTGACGCGGAGAGGACACCGGTTCAGGACGCATTGCGATACGGAAGTCATCGTCCATTCGTGGGAGGAGTGGGGTGAAGAATGCGTGCACAAGTTTCGCGGCATGTTTGCTTTCGCTATCTGGGACCGGAACGAGGGGAGCTTGTTCCTGGCGAGGGACCGGCTGGGCGTGAAACCGCTCTACTATGCCGAGCTAGAGGACGGCCACCTGCTCTTCTCCTCCGAGCTCAAGGCGATGTTTGTGCACCCGCGGTTGTCACGCAGCTTGGATCCGTACGCTGTCGAGGAGTACTTCGCTCTGGGATACGTTCCTGACCCGCGGACCATCCTTCAGCAGGTCAAGAAGCTGCCACCGGGATTCACGCTCAAGGCAGGCAGGGCAAAGGGTGTAGGATCTCCCAGGCAGTACTGGGACGTCTCGTTCCAACACGATCGAGCTCGAAGCGAAGATGCGCTGGCGGGCGAGCTGGCCGAGCGTCTCGCGGAGGCTGTACGAATAAGGCTCATGGCCGAAGTGCCGTTGGGGGCCTTCCTGTCGGGCGGTGTGGATTCCAGCGCAGTGGTTGCGATGATGGCCAATGAGGCGACTGGCGAGCCGGTCAATACATGCTCGATCTCTTTCGGGGATCCGAAGTTCAACGAGTCGGAATTTGCGCAGCTAGTCGCGAATCGGTACCGCACGAATCACAGCGTGGAGCGGGTCGACCCGAATGACTTCGGCCTGCTGGACAGGCTCGTGGGCGTCTATGACGAACCCTATGCCGACAGCTCGGCAATTCCTACTTACCGAGTCTGCGAGCTCGCGCGCAAGCGCGTAACGGTGGCGCTTTCCGGCGACGGGGGAGACGAGAACTTCGCAGGATACCGCCGTCACCGGTGGCACATGTATGAGCAGAGGGTGCGGGAGCTGATTCCGCAGGCGCTGCGAGGGCCGCTATTCGGCGTGGCGGGGCGATGGTACCCAAAAATGGACTGGGCACCTCAGGTGCTGCGCGCCAAGACCACGCTGCAAGCCTTATCCAGAGACGGGCTATCCGCATATCTCAACAGCGTTTCCGTGATGGATGACTCGCTGCGGGAAGGAGTTTTTTCGGCGGCGTTTCGCAAGAGACTCCAGGGATATAGTGCGGTGGAGGTTTTCCGCGCGCACGCCGCCAATGCACAGGCCTCGAATGCCCTGTCTGCCATTCAGTACATCGACCTGAAGACGTATCTTCCAGGCGACATTCTCACCAAGGTTGACCGAGCGAGCATGGCACATGCCTTGGAGGTGCGAGTGCCCATGTTGGACCATGAGCTTGTCGAGTGGGCAGCGAGGGTACCGCCGCGGCTCAAATTGAACGGTCGCCAGGGGAAATACATCTTGAAGCGAGCGCTGGAACCGTTTCTCCCGCGGCGTGTTCTGTATCGTGAAAAAATGGGCTTTGCCGTGCCGCTTTCACGCTGGTTTCGAGGTTCTTTGAAGGAGCAGGTCAGAGAATCGCTTCTCGGTGATAGACTGAAAGATTCAGGGCTCTTCGATGTGACGTGGCTGCGTGAAATGTTGGATAGTCATCAAAAGGGAGTGTGCGAATACAGCGCGCCGATATGGGCCCTGCTTATGTTCGATAAATTTCTGGCGCAAATGGACGCCACGAATGACCATCCGGCCGTTGAGACATCCGCAGAAACAACACCATGAGCGAAAGGGAGCGCATGCGGAGATTTCGAGCGGTCCCCGAGGAAGTGCGGGGTGACGAATGAATGGTCTGATCCTATTGTTCGGTATGCCCCGCTCGGGAACGACCTGGATAGGCAAGATTGTCGATAGCCATCCGATGACCCTGTACAAGCATGAGCCGGACACACTGAAGCGCATTCCGGATGTCCCGCTGCTTCCCAAGCTGGAAGATATCGATCGCTTCGCGCCCTCGATAGCGGGATATATGTCTGAGGTGAGACGGATTCGGGCCAGCCGGGTGTGCGGCAAGTCGCCGATGTTTCCAAAGGCCTACTATTCCCTCGTGCAGTGGCGGTTTCTGTGTCTTAGCCGAAGCTTTGCAAAACTGGGAGAGCGAATCCACCCAGAGTTTCCACTGGTGGGCGTCCCTTGCGCCGCGTCGGTTCAGGGCCATCGGGTGGTCTGGAAGTCGATCGAGTCCCTGGGTCGACTCGGGGTTCTCATGCAGACGCTGGGGGATGTCCATGCAGTGCACATTGTTCGCCATCCCTGCGGGTACGTGGCATCTGTGCTGCGGGGGGAGGCAAGGCATAAATTCGATGACGCGCGACCTTCGAGTGAGGACTACGGATTGTTGAACCAATTGGCGAGAACGGTCCAGGCGCGCCGTAGGGGGTTGACAGTGGAAGCCTTGAGCCGCATGCGGCCGGTCGAGAGACTGGCCTGGAGGTGGGCGATTTTCAATGAAAAGGCGATGGAGGAGTCAGGGGGAAATCAGCGATATTCGATCGTTCGGTACGAAGATTTTTGCAGAGAACCCGTTGACAATGCGAAGCTTCTGTTTGATCGCTTGGGCCTGGGCTGGAACGGACAGACTGAAGCCTTTGTCGTGCGAAGCACGACTATGGACCGTCCTTCATATTACGGGGTGTACAAGGATCCGACCAGAGCGGCGAACAGGTGGCAGCAGGAGCTAGAGAAGGACGACATTGCGCAAATCATGAGCATAGCTTCGCAGACGCAGCCGGGGCAGCTCTACGAATCGGCCCCGAGCGGCGACTAGCAGTCCCATAATGCTGGACATATTGACGTTCACGTCGCTTTACCCGAACCCGCAGAATACGCGAAACGGTATATTCGTTGAACACCGAGTTTATCAGCTTTTGCGTTCGCAACAAGTGCGGATCCGAGTCGTGGCGCCGGTGCCGTGGTTTCCATTCAAGTCGCCTATCTTTGGCCGCTATGCACGCGTGGCCCGGATCCCGTTCACCGACAAGCGTAAGGGAATAAATGTATGGCATCCCAGCTATTTGACCGTGCCCAAGGTCGGAATGACCGCGGCGCCGGTGCTGATGGCGTATTCCCTTCGAGCTTTCCTCAAGCGTTTCTTCCGCACGACCGGTAAGCCAGATGTGCTCGACGCACACTATTTCTATCCAGATGGAGTGGCGGCTGCACTTGTCGGGCGGTGGTTCGATATCCCGGTCGTCGTGACAGCGCGCGGCAGCGACATCAATGTGATCGGTGCCAATTATCGCCTGCCAAGGATGATGATTCGGAGAGCGGCGGAGCGGTGTTCTGCGGTGGTCGCGGTGTCGGATGCGTTAAAGCGTCGCCTGACAGAGCTGGGGGTTGATTCACAGTCCATCACTGTTCTGAGAAACGGCGTGGATCTTGGTTATTTCGTGCCCCGATCAAATGGTGCACTCGGGAACCCGGAGCGCGACGATGTGCGTCTGTTGTCCGTGGGAAACCTCATTCCGTCCAAAGGTCATCAACATGTGATCAGCGCGCTCAAGCAGCTCCAGGGAGCGACGCTCTCAATAGCTGGCGACGGGCCCATGGAGTCGGCATTGCGAGGATTGGCGTCTCGCCTAGGAGTGGCCGATAGAGTGAAATTCCTTGGGACCCTAGACCAGACGGACTTGCAGTTGCACTATCAGGGAGCCCATCTATTGGTGCTCGCTTCGACACGAGAGGGGATGCCAAATGTGATATTGGAAGCGTTGGCCTGTGGTACACCGGTCGTTGCGACCAGGGTGGGCGGTATCCCGGAAGTCGTGGATACAGCTGCCGCGGGGCGGCTCATAGAGCAGGCGTCACCGGAGGCAATCGCAGAAGCTGTGAAGTCGATGATTGCAGCCTATCCGGACAGGGAGGCGGTTCGGCGACAAGCAGAAAGATTCTCCTGGGCGCCCACCACCGAAGGTCAATTGAGGCTTTTTGAACGCCTCAGTAGAACACGTGGCAAAAAGCATAGAAGGATTCAGCACAAATGAATATAGCGATCTTTGGGCTTGGTTACGTAGGCGCGGTATCGCTGGCCTGTCTTGCTCGTGATGGGAGCAATGTAATCGGGGTTGATGTAGACGAGACCAAACGGGATCTGATCAAGGCTGGCCGCTCACCGGTAATAGAAGAAGGGATGCAGGAGCTCTTGGCCGAGGTGGTAACTGGTGGCCGAGTTCGGGTCAGTGCCGATGTCGGGCCAGCCATTGAGAGTGCGGATGTGTCGTTTGTCTGTGTAGGAACGCCGTCCAGCAGTAACGGGAGCCAGGATCTGTCGGCGATTCGGCGGGTGTGCGAGGAGATAGGGACGGCAATCGGAGAGAAGGGAAAGCGTCACGTCGTGGTTATTCGCTCGACGGTTCAACCGGGTACGCTGGACAAGGAGGTGCGGCCGGCCTTGGAACGCGCGTCGGGGATGCGTGTTGGGGAGACGATCGGGCTGTGCTTTCAGCCTGAATTCCTGAGAGAAGGAAGCTCCATAAGGGATTACGACAATCCCCCGTTTACGGTGGTTGGCGGGGACTCGGACGAGTCGATCGGAACGGTTAGAAGGCTGTTCAATCATCTGCCCTGCGAGTTCATCAGCACCGATATAAAGACCGCAGAGATGTTGAAGTATGCGTGCAATACCTGGCATGCGCTAAAAGTCACCTTCTCAAATGAGATAGGCCGGATCGCTCAGGCGCTGGGGCTGAGCTCTCATAACGTAATGGAATTGGTCTGCAAGGACACGCAGCTAAATATCTCGCCCGCCTATATGAAGCCTGGATTTGCGTTCGGAGGTTCGTGTCTCCCGAAGGACTTGAAGGCTCTCTTGTACATCGCGAATCGTTCCGATGTTGACGTGCCAATGCTGCAGGGAATCCTGCCCAGCAATCAACTGCACATCGAGCACGCGCTCGATATTGTTTTGAGGTGGGGTAGAAAGAAGATAGGCATGGTCGGACTGAGTTTCAAGAGTGGAACGGATGACCTGCGGGAAAGCCCGATGGTAACTCTGGCGGAGCGACTTATAGGAAAGGGGGCGGACCTGGCGATCTACGATCCAGAGGTGAACGTATCGCGTCTGGTGGGAGCAAATCGAAAATATATTGAGGGCACGATTCCGCACATAGCATCCGTAATGGTGGATCGTTGCGAAGATCTGGTGCACGGCTCTGAGATAATCATCGTGGGCCTGCGGGATAAATCATTGGCAGAGTTGATTGCGAATAGCGCTAGAGAAGATCAAGTGATCCTGGATCTCGTAGGCATGTCCGGCGCCGACAGGGTGCGTGCGCGGTATGAAGGGGTGTGTTGGTAGGAATGCGCCCTCGCATGCTCTTTGTATCTCCGAGGTTCCTGTTTCCAGCCGATTCAGGCGGAAAGATTCGAACGGCGCAAATTTTGCGCGGTATGAAAGGCAAGGAATTCGAGATCATCCTGGCATCTCCCGCCACTGCGAAGACTGTGGAGCGCTTTTCAGCGGAGCTGAAGGAGGTATCGGATCGCTTTGTCTTTTGGCCGGAAAAAAGGAATGGCGCACTGCGCAGGGCGGCTCGCCTATATTACCTGGGCTCCAGCGTGCCGGTGTCCGTTGCATCGGATCGGTGTCGTATAGCCAGGCGTGTGATCGCCGAGGAGGTAGATGCGGGTGTGGATGTTGCGGTATTCGACTTTCCACATTCGGCAGTCTTTCGTCCACGTCGCGTAACTGCACCCACGGTAATGTTCACGCACAACGTGGAGGCGGAGATTTTTCGGCGGCATGCAGACGTTGCCGGAGGTGGCCTGAAGGGACGGATATGGACTGCTCAGTCGAAGAAAATGCAACGTTTTGAGCGTGATGTTATGCAGCGGTTTGATTCGATCGTAGCTGTATCTGAGCGAGACGCGATGCAGATCAGAAGTGAATATGGGATCGTCAACGTCAGTACTATCCCGACCGGAGTTGACCTGACGTATTTTCAGTACCGAGAGCCCGACCGCGATCATTCGGTGGTTTTCACGGGGTCAATGGACTGGAAGGCGAACGTTGACGCTGTGTCGTATTTTATGGATGAAGTCTGGGAACGCTTAGCCTGCGAGGTAGCGGGAGTGCATATGACCGTGGTGGGACGCGCTCCCCCGTCAAGCCTTGTGGAGAAGGCACGGAGGCGGACAATCGAGTGGAGTTTTACCGGGTTTGTCCCTGACGTGCGGCCGTCTGTGAGCGGGGCTGCAGCATACGTGATTCCGCTCCGAGTGGGTGGAGGAACACGGATAAAAGTGTTCGAGGCGATGGCCATGGGCTGTCCGATTGTATCGACATCAATCGGCGTTGAAGGGCTGCCGGTTGAGGAGGGTATGCACTATTTGAGAGCGGACAGCCCGGCCGAGTTCGTGGATGCCGTGAAAGCATTGCTTACCGACAGAGCCCTTCGTTTGAGAATCTCCAGAGCGGCGAGGGAGTTTGTGGAGCAGAAGTGTTCCCACGAGCGGGCATCGGCGCGGTTCTCGGAGATCTGCAAGGAGGCCATGTGTGCTGAGCGAGTCAAAACGAGTGCGTAGGGGTTAGAGGGTGAATTTTCGCGCCCAGGTACTGACGGGGCTGCGGTGGACGACCGGCGCAAAATTGGTCGGCCAGCTCTTCAATTGGACCATCACGATCATAGTGATTCGCCTGCTGGTGCCCGAGGACTATGGACTGATGGCGATGGCGATGGCGGTGATCGCGCTGTTGAATCTCGTCAATGAGATGGGGATGGGAGCGGCCATTATACAGCGGCGCACACTTGAAACGGAGATGCTGCGCAGGGTGCTCGGACTCGTGATCCTCGTAAACCTCGCGCTGTTTGCTGCTCTCTACTTGGCAGCCCCGATGTTGGCCGCATTCTTTGCAGAGCCACGGTTGATCGAGGTAGTGCAGATTTTGTCTGTGCAATTTGTTCTTATTGGCATCTCTGTTATTCCCCAGTCGCTACTCGAAAAGCGTATGGCGTTTAAAGAGAGGTCTTTGGTTGAGTTAATAGCCACGACCGGAGGGAGCCTGGCAACCCTGTGGTTCGCGCTTGTCGACATGGGCGTATGGGCGCTGGTATATGGAAACTTGGTGAGAGCTGGAATCCGGGCGCTCGGGTTGAATCTCGCGTCACCGTTCCTTCACCTTCCCAATTTCAATCTTGCAGGGATCGGGAAGCTCGCGTCGTTCGGCGGCCTGGTAACGGTCGAACGGGTGCTGTGGTACCTCTATACGGAGGCGGACGTATTCATAATCGGCCGACTGCTCGGCAGCGAGCTTCTTGGCGTGTATGCGGTGGCGAGGCATTTGGCATCGTTGCCGAGCCAGAAATTGAATTCGGTGATAACGCAGGTCAGCTTGCCGGCGTTCGCGGCGATTCAGGATGAAAGGGAGCGGTTTGCAGCCTATCTGGTCAAGGCTACCCGAGTGCTGAGCATGGTGGCATTTCCGCTGTTTTTCGGCATTGCGGCGGTAGCGCCGGAGCTCGTGCGGGTGTTTTTGGGAGGGCAATGGGAAGCTGCGATCGTGCCAATGCAGATCATCGCACTGGCGATGCCGCTCAGGATGGTGGGTGCGAATATACCCACTGCCGTAAAGGCCGCGGGACGCCCGGATATCAACGTGATGAATTTGTCGATCGCATGTGTAATCGTTCCGGGTGGGTTTTTGATAGGCGCTAACTGGGGTCTTCTCGGGGTCAGTATGGCATGGCTGATAGCCTACCCGGTAGCCTTCGGAATAGGCGTGGCGCGGGCAAGGCGGGCGACGGGAGTGAGCCTTCGGTCCTTTGCAGCGGCTAATGTGCGGGCGGCGGCGATTAGTGTCTTGATGTACGCGGCAGTAGTTGCAGGAAGGGCTCTGATCCCGGATGATGCGACACCGTTGATCGTATTGACTGCGCTTACGACCATCGGAGTAAGCGCATACACGGCGTTGAGCGCAATTTTCAATAGAGAGGATGCAAAGGAAGTGTTTGCCTTGGCGCGAGGCCGGTAAGCCGGAGGTAACGGTGGGGAAACCATATACGATACCGGCAGTGGTGCTCGGGCTCGGGGTCAACGGGCTCGGGGTGATGCGAAGCCTGGCGGTTGCGGGAGTCCCGGTGATTGGCGTCGACACGCGGAGGGACAGGCCCGGCATGTGGAGTCGCTATGGCGAAAAGGTCCTTGTGGAGAGCCTGGAGGGAGCGGCCGTAGTGCGGGGATTGGCGAAACTGGCGACGAGGATCGGGAACACTGCGGTGCTCTTCCTGACGGAGGAGAACAGTGTTACGGCGGTGTCCGAGTACCGGGAGGAAATTCAAGAATGTTACCGCTTTAGAATGCCGGGCCACGAAGTCCTCGAACAATTGATGGACAAGGGGCACCTGTACAGCTGGGCGGAGAAGACGAACATTCGAGCGCCAAAGACGGTTGAGTTGAGAAGCGTGGCCGAAGCCGAGCAGCTCTCACGACTCGCGTTTCCATGCGTCGTCAAACCTGCAAAGAAGGAGGCAGACTATGGTCGCAGGCTCAAAAAGGCGTATTGCGTCGCCACTGTGGACGAGGCCGTCCGAGTGTACAAGGAAATATCCGAATCGGCGGAGGCGGTGGTAGTACAGGAATGGATTGAAGGAGAAGATTCGGACATCTATTTCTGCCTCCAGTATTTGAACCGACCAGGGTCGGCAATTGCATCGTTCGCGGGGCGGAAGATTCGTTCTTGGCCGCCGCGGGTAGGAGGTACTGCGAGCTGCACATCGGCCGGCCCGCTTACGTCGAGAGTCGAACGACTGACGCGGGAATTCTTCAGCAAAGCCGGTTTTGTTGGGATGGGCGGCGTGGAGTACAAATTGGATCGGAATACCGACGAGCTGATTATGATCGAGCCAACGGTGGGGCGCACGGACTATCAAGAGGAGGTCGCCACATTGAACGGCGTAAATATCCCTCTTGCGGCCTACTGCGCTGAGATCGAAGCGCCTGTGCCGGAGCCCAAACCGGCCTTAAGACCGGTGATCTGGCGTGATTCACGCGCGGACCGGTGGTCGGCTGAGCTCTGGGGTCACCGGAAGGNNGGCGGCGGCCGGCACGAGGCGCGATGCCTACTGGCGGGCCGGGGACCCGGGGCCATGGGTGGGCTTGATGTTGCAGCGGGTGAAACGGCGCCTGGCTCGGAATAGGCCGAATGGCGGAAAGCGCCATTGAGAGGATGCGAAATGTATCTCTGGGGCATGATTGTAGATCGCTTTCGGGTCGCTCGTAAAAGGCCGGCACCAATCCGTACTCATTTGGATGAAACCGCAAGCTGGCTCTGCAGGGCGCAGGATGCGACACCGGACGGTGGGGTCTCGGCAGTCTATGACCTGCGGAAGAAGAGGTGGACCGGGTCATACCCGGAGACAACCGGCTACATCATTCCTACCTTTTTCCGGTACGCCAAGCTCAGTGACAATCCTGGGTTCGCGGCTCGTGCCCGGCGTATGGCCGAGTGGGAGACTGAGATACAGCTTCCGGCGGGAGGCGTTCGAGCGGGTACGATGGACGCAAAGGAAGTCGCCCCGACAATCTTTAATACGGGGCAAGTGCTGTTCGGATGGGCGGCAGCTATTGAGGAAACGCGAGAGCCAAAGTTTGAGAGCTCGTTGAGGAAGGCTGCGAACTGGTTGATCGAGACGCAGGATCCTGATGGAGCATGGCGCCGGTTCGCCTCGCCATTCGCGACGCATAGGATCAATACGTACAACACGCGAACGGCCTTCGGCCTTGCGCGCGCCTACGAAGCCACCGGGGAGTCATCGTACCTGGACGCGGCGGTTGCGAACGTGAGGTGGGCGATATCGAGAGCGCAGCAGAATCAGTGGATGCCGGACAATTGTCTGGACAACAATGATGTTCCTCTCACCCACACCATTGCATACTCGATGCGAGGGATCCTGGAAGTCGGACGCATTGCAGAAATCGACCAATTCGTGGACTTCGCATGCAAGATGGGATCGAACATCGCGGCTTCTCAACGAGCTGACGGAAGCTTGCCCGGCAGGCTTGATCAGAATTGGAGGCCGCGGGTGCGATGGAGCTGCGTTACGGGAAATTCTCAGATGGCGATAAATTGGTTTCGGCTGGCGGAGCTGACAGGTGCGGCACGGTTCGCGGATCATGCGAGGCAGGCGAACCGGTTCAATATGAGTATCCAGGATATATCGAGCGGTAACGCCGGAGTGCGCGGCGGGGTAAAGGGGTCCTATCCGATCGCGGGCGGCTACCTGGCATATAAATACCCGAATTGGGCGGCGAAGTTCTTGATGGATGCGCTGATGCTCGAGCTGGCCATGGACCGGGCGTCGTAGGGCGCGGTGGCGGGCGCTCCCGTTTATGCGCGACATCGCAATTACACTGCTAATACTTGGCACTGTCCCTTACATACTGAGGCGGCCTCACGTAGGCGTCTTGGTGTGGTCATGGATAGGCTACATGAGCCCCCATCGACTCGCATGGGGTTTCGCCTATAGTTTTCCGTTCGGTGTCATTGTCGCAGGGGCGACCCTGACAGCGCTAATCGTCTCGAAAGAGCCCAAGCGCATTCCGGTTACTCCTATCACGGTAACGCTGACGATTTTCATCATGTGGATGTCGGTTACGACGGCGTTCGCCCTGACTCCGGAGAAAGCAGTCGTGGAGTGGGAGCGTGTCCTCAAGATCCAGCTCATGGTGTTCGTTACCTTGATGTTGTTCAGGTCGCGGGAGCGGTTGACGGCGCTTGTGTGGGTGGTTGTTGTCTCGATTGGTTTCTATGGGATAAAGGGAGGTGTTTTCACGATCTTGACGGGTGGCACTCATCGAGTGTGGGGGCCGCCCGGTACCTTTATAGAGAACAACAATCAGCTCGCCCTTGCGCTTGTGATGGTGCTGCCGCTGATGAGGTATCTCTACGTGCAGTCAACAAACCGGTGGCTGCGCTACGGGCTGCTCGGTGCTTCTGGACTTTCGGTGCTGTCTGTAATGTCGACCTACTCCCGGGGAGGCTTTCTGGCACTGGCAGTGGTCGGAGTGTTTTTCTGGTGGAGAAGTCGGCGGAAGCTGGTGAGCGCCATGGTGATCGCGTTGGCCGTTGGCGCGGGTCTTCTGTTTATGCCGGATCGTTGGACGGACCGTATCGAATCAATACAGCAGTACGAACAGGATGCCTCTGCACAGGGCCGTATTAATGCGTGGACGTTCGCGTTGAACGTAGCGAATGACAGGCCGCTAGTTGGCGGTGGATACCGCGTGTTCAATCGAGAATGGTTCAGGGTGTATGCGCCGGAGCAGGAGAACTATCACGATGCGCATAGTATCTACTTTGAGGTTTTGGGCGAGCATGGTTATGTCGGCTTAATCCTCTTTGTCGCAATTGGATGTCTAACGTATTTCAAACGTGCAGATATCAAGAGACAGGTGCGTCGAATGCCGCAAATGTCATGGGCGTTGGACTTGGCGACAATGTGCCAGCTTAGCATTCTGGGATACGCCGTGGGCGGGGCCTTCTCGGGTCTAGCGTACTACGACCTGTACTACCATCTTGTAGGGATCATGGTGCTTTTGGGGGTACTCGTGAGGGAGAAGGCAACGAAGGAATCGGCGGCTGATATAGCAAATATGAGGTGGGATCAGAAGTCTGGTGCGCCGGAGGCGCGGTAGGGATGTCTCGAGCGCTGGCGTCAAAGCGCGGGCCGATCCCGGGGCGCGGAAGATGGAAAGACCGGCTGGTCGTGCTCTCTACAGTGGCGGCAGTGGCTCTAGCGTCTNNGGCGCTTTGCTCGCGGGCCTCGCTCCGTCGGACGACGTGGGGGGGGAGAGTCTTTTCCGCTCGGATGTGACGCTCGATGCGAGGCGCGCGTTACGCGAGATGGACCGGCGCGCCGGCGAGTCTGATATGGGATACGTCATCCGAATGACAGCGCTCGTAAACGGCAGGATGGCGCACCGCTGGGCATCTGAGCGCCCTGCAGCCCGGGATGTGCAGGTGCCGGCGTCAGAAAACATCGTCCTGAATCTTATGGGTTATCTGATTCCATCAAGGTATCAACGCTATGAGTATGCGGACTACAAGCGGGCACTTGAGAGGGGAGTCGGATTGTGCTCACAGCACGCGATTGCGCTAACTGGGCTGCTAATGGACCACGGTGTACAGGCATCGGTGCAGCGGCTCGGAGGACATATCGTGGTGCGGGCACGCACCGAACGGGAGGGCTGGATGCTTGCCGACCCGGATTACGGAGTAGTAATGCCTATGGATATCGGGGAGGTTGAAAAAGATCCGGAGCTGGTGCGCCCGTATTACGCGGATATCGAGCAGACGTACATGCCCGGCAAGGACTCGATAACGACGGATCAAATGGTCGAAATCTACGGGAAAAAGGGAAACCAGACACTTCCTGCCGGCGTGAGCGGATACGTAGGGTGGAAGAAATATTATCTGGAGCGGTTCAGCTATGCTGCCATCAAAATTCTACCGATCCTGTTGATCTTACCGGGGGCGTACCGGTGGTTCAGGCGGCACCGTTCGTCGTAAGAATCGGGTGGGTAGCCGCGTCCTCATGATCGCGTTCGACTTTCCCCCGCGCAGGAGCAGCGGGGTGCAGAGAACGCTGAAGTTCGCCAAGTATCTCCCTGAATTCGGCTGGGAGCCGATTGTTCTGACTGCGCGAGAAGGGGCTTATCCAGAGCGGTTCGAAGGCAACGCAGCAGTGCCAGAAGGAGTCACCATCGTGCGGACCGGCGCGATCGATGTGGCCCGCCATCTATCCATTAGAGGAAAATACTTTTCTTCGCTCGCAGTACCGGATCGATGGGGCAGCTGGTGGCTGACCGCAGTTCCGGCCGGGGCGCAGTTGGTCAGGAAGCTCGACCCGGCTTTGATATGGTCGACGTATCCGATTGCCACCGCGCACTTGATAGCCTTAGGGCTGCACAGGCTTTTCAGAATACCGTGGATCTCGGATTTTCGGGACCCCATGCCGCATCACTACCGCAAGGAAACGGCTGCCGGCGCAAGGCTTCTCAGGTGGATTGAGCGAAAGACGGTGGCACAGAGTACCAAGGTAATCTTTACCAGCGACGGCGCATTGTCGCTGTACGCGCGGGAGTACAATGTCCTACCGAGTGAGGGGTGGAGGGTAATCGAAAACGGATATGACGAAGATGCATTCGCAAATATACGGCCTCGCGGGGGAGTTGAGAAAAATACCACGGTGCGGCTGCTGCATAGCGGAGCTCTCTACCCGCCAGGCAGAGATCCAGAGCCGTTTTTCGATGCGCTGGCCTCGATGAAGAACGATGGAGAGGTGAGCGATGCAAACCTCCTGGTGACATTACGGGCAGCCGGGCGTGTAGCGCATTACCGGAAATTGGTGCATGAAAAGGGTATAGACGACATTGTGCAACTGGCTGACGCGGTCGACTACGACAGTGCGCTGCGGGAAATGGTGGAGGCTGACGGATTGTTGGTGTTCCAAGGCGCGGCCTTTGATTGCCAGATACCGACCAAGGTCTACGAGTACCTGCGCGCAGGGCGGCCGATATTCGCGCTGACCAGTGGCCGGGGGGACACGAGCCGACTCTTGTCGCGGTTGGGGATCGGGAATTTTGCGGAACTCGACGATCGTGAGGAGATCAAACGGGAGCTTCGAAGGTTTCTTGCGGCAATCCGCGGGCGCTACGCGCACGGCCTCGACGAGGCGGCGGTGCGGCTGTGCTCGAGGCGCGCAAGGACCCGTGAATTGGCAGAAGTCTTCGATGAGACCGCGGCCCGAGGGTCGCTTTAGCACAGTGAGTTTGACGCCCATCCAAAGCATTGCCGGGCAGACGGGATCGGGAGAGGCGAGTTAAGTTGCGTATTCTTGTGTTCGGAGTGCAAATCCTGATTCTGGCGGCCGTGGGAATCGGGCTCTGGCAGACGATTGCGCATTTCCCCTATCCATCTCCTCTGATAAAGCCGTTCCTTTCGCCGGAGCAAAGGTGGCCTGCGCAGCAGATTCGAGAGTGGGTTGAGGAAGGAACTGTAGATCCAGCGTTTATGGAATTCTTTCTGCGGGATCCGCCCCGCACGATTCCACAGGGCGAGAACATCGTTGCACCGGCCGATGGAGAGGTTATCGAAATCGCTGAAAAAAGGAAAACGCGGTATATCGTGATTGCGCTTAGCGTGTGGGACGTGCATGTGCAGCGCCACCCAGCCGACGGCAAGGTCGTGAAAGTGCGCAAGCGGGGTGATCAGTTCATGGACGGAGAAGGACGCAATTTTGCGTTTCTTAGAGAAAAGCTTGCCCCGGTGCAAAAGGTCGTGACCTATGACACGGCTTGGGGGCATATCCGCGTGCGTTTGGTAACGAGCTTTCTGGCGAGGCGCGTAGAAGTGTGGTCGACGGCCGGAGACGGAGCTCAAAAAGGGGACAAGCTGGGGCGCATTCTTTTGGGAAGTACAGTTGTTTTGGAGATTCCTGCAACGATGGAAGTCCTTGTTGCGGAGGGTGAGCGGGTGACCGCAGGGGAGACGATCGTCGCCAGATAGGAGAAGACCGAATGGGCAAAATATTTGTTAATGGCCGCTTGTCATGGACGCTTGTGACGGTCATTGTCTTTCTCGCCGCAAGCGCTGTTGTTTTCGACTACGTTTGGCGGATCGTCGAGGCGCCCTTTGAGGTGCTGGCGATATTGGCAGTCCTTGCAGTCGGGCTCGGAGTGACCGTCCTTCTGGCGATCGGCAGGGTGTTACCTCCTTCAAAGCTGTGATTTGCCGCCAAGCGTTGCCGTTCGGCGTGTGGCCTAGTCGTGAGCCGCCTGGGCTTGGTGGAGCACTGGGCGAGTGCTGGCACCAGATAGCAGGCCTGGGTAACGAAGGTCTGTTCCACGAGCCGAACACGGTGTGCGGCGTGGACCTAGAACACGTCTAAAAAATGCGACTATACTCACATTTTGGCACATAGGTGGAAGAATCAAGATACCTGTCACAAACTGACAATGCATGATTTGCCATACTCCGCGCTGACAAACCCAAGAGATCCAATGGGAATAGGGAGCGCGGAATCATGTCAACGGCATGGCGGATATTCGGACGACCCGCAGTAGCACTATTGATGACGCTTGGAAGCAGTCTGGCAATGGCGTTTCAAGGCAGCGTGGTAGTCCAGAGCACTTCTACGAGCTCTCAGAGTAGCGTTCCAGTGACATTCGGTCATCCCTTCAAGGCGGGGGATGTTCCGGCAGGGACCGAGCTGGGGGTCAAGCTGTCGAGCGGCACGGAAGTGCCGGCGCAGGTTGATTGGAAGGCCGTACACCGCGACGGCTCCTTGCGCCACGGCATCATCACCGCGGTGGTCCCGAGTCTCCCCGGAGGAGGGAGCGAGGAGCTGACGATATTCGACAGGACGTCGGGTTCGAGCGCCTCACCGGCCGTTGCACGGTCCGACGTGCTTGGCACCGCCTTCGATGCCACGGTGAATCTCGATATTGCCGGAAAAGGGTACTCTGCCTCCGCTCGTGACCTTTTGCGTCAGAGCGGCGGGACGACGTGGCTGTCAGGAAGCCAAGCGACTGAGTGGATTTTATCGGGCGCAGTAAAGGACGGCAACGGCACCGCCCATCCACATCTTACTGCCTATTTCCACGTGCGTGCGTACACCGGCGTAGAGAGCATTAAAGTGGACGTTGTCGTTGAAAACAACTGGACGTTCGTTTCAAACCCCGACAATTTCGTCTACGACGCAAGCATTGCTGTGTCCGGCGCTACTGTCTATCAGAAATCGAACATCGACCACCACGCCCGCGCGCGTTGGAAGAAAACAGTCTGGTGGGGCAAGAAACCGGCAACCTATGTAATGTTCGATCCTTCATACTTGATTCGCTCCGGTGCGGTTGCGAGCTACGATTTGTCCACGCCGCCTAGTGAGAGCCACATATCAAGAATGGATCAGGCGTCGAGGAATGCGGATACCGGCCCCATGGGGTTCGGGCTGATCGATACACGATTCGCCAGTGGCAGCGAGGCGGCAATCGACTCGCCTTGGGCGGTTGAATACATACTCAGTATGGACAAGCGCGCTTTCGATGCCATGGTGGCCCACAGCCATGCCTCGAGCTCGTTCGGTGTTCACTATCGCGAAAAGGGCTCGGGCACCATGCCTTCCATCATCGCGACACGGGATCTGACGCTCAAACAGGATGTCGGCGGTACGAGCATCCCCAGCGGGGGCGATGATGGTGCCCATGTAGATACCGCCCATCAAAGCGAGTGGTCCTACATTCCCTATCTCGTAACAGGCGACTTGTTTTACTTGGAGGAGCTCCTCTTTTGGGCCAACTACAATTTCTTGGCTCAGAACCCTGCATACAGGGAATTCGAAAAAGGGCTCATCAAGGGCTCAAATCAGATCCGGGGACAGGCGTGGGGGCTGCGGACGTTGGCCAAAGCGGCATACGTCGCGCCCGACGCACACCCGCGAAAGTCGTATTTTGAAATCCTCCTCAAGAGCAACATCGACTGGTATACAAATACGTACGTCGGTGGAGCTTACGATAGTGACCTTCACATACTGCAGATCGGCTATGCATTTGCCTACATGAATGGGACGGGCATCGCACCATGGCAGGATAATTGGGTCACGTCCGTTTTCGGCTACATTGTGAACATGGGGTATAGCGAGGCCAGGCCGTTCCTGCAGTGGAAGGCGGTGTTTCCGGTAAAGTTGGTGACCGGTCCGGGCTACTGCTGGGTAACCGCGCCTGCATACAAACTCAAGGTACGCGATTCCGAAACGGCCCCGCTGTATACGACCTTCTCCAAAGTGTACGCGGAGTCTTATCCCGGATTGCAGGGAATGCAGTGTGGCAGCTCGGACATGGCCTCCACTTTGGGCGTCAAGATCGGTGAAATGATCGGTTATGCTCATTCGGAAGATGGCTACTACGCGCGCCTGCAGGGTGCGCTTGCCGCCGCCGTCGATGCGGGCGTACCGAACGCGGAAGCGGCCTGGCAGCAGTTCAGATCGAGCACCGTACAGCCGGATTGGTCTGAAGAAGGAAATAAATACAACATCGTCCCTTTTTTCTCCAACACGTCCTCCGGGGTACGACCGACGGTGAATTTACAGGCAAGTGCGTCCAGTGTATCGGAAGGCGATTCGGTAACGCTTTCATGGTCGTCCACGGGCGCGGCCACGTGTAGCGCAAGCGGAGATTGGTACGGCGCGCGAACATTGGCGGGATCAGAGCTGGCTGGCCCCCTGATCGCTGACAGCGCATTCGCGCTTTCTTGTTTGAGCGCGGCGGGTGCGGTTGCGGCCGCGTCGGTGGAGGTGTCAGTGGGTGGAAGCGGCGGAGGCACTGGAGGGGGCGGCGGTAGCGGAGTGACAGGTCAAAGCGGCGCCCGCACTAGTGGCAGCGAGGGTG
>JABAHQ010009668.1_pt3 | contig 42875 bp, 50 predicted proteins | sample 7062091 | NCBI WGS metagenome assembly JABAHQ01 (sample SAMN14534359, study PRJNA622989) | marine sediment metagenome | biome: marine biome [ENVO:00000428]; feature: marine pelagic biome [ENVO:01000023]; material: deep marine sediment [ENVO:00002113] | place: India: Gulf of Kutch | collected... | reverse complement strand
GCTGAGCTGATGTGGATAGTGTCGGTGCCGTGTGGAGGCATCTGGTATGCCAACTTCTTCCAAGATTTCTATTATTCTCTTTCTTGTATCTGACTCATCTTCGGTTCTCCCATGTAGCCTGATTACCTCGCCTATCTGTTCTCCAACGTTAAGGACTGGATTCAATGAAGACGTGGGATCTTGGAATATCATTGACATTCTGCAGCCTCTAACCTGTATCATGTCCTCCTTAGTCTTCTTCAAAAGGTCGTCGCCCTCCAGCAATACTTGGCCTTCGACAATCCTCCCTGGATGTGGAACTAACCTCATGATGGAGAGGGCTGTCACGCTTTTTCCTGACCCCGATTCTCCAACGAGTCCAAGCGTTTCATGTTGACCGATCTCCAAATTGATTCCATCTATAGCCTTCACTACACCTTTTTCCGTGAAGAAATAGGTTTTCAACCCGTTAATGGTTAGGAGAGGATTTAACATATGCTTCGCCTTATGCAAGTCGAGGATCTAGGGCATCCCTCAATCCGTCGCCAACCATATTGAATCCCATAACAGTTAAGAAAATGGCAATACCCGGGAAAGTCGCCAACCACCATGCAGTGTAAATGTGATCTTTTGCTTGGGTAAGCATACCGCCCCAGGAGGCTACGGTGGGATCGCCTACGCCCAGAAAGCTTAGAGACGCTTCTAGTAGGATGGCAAGGGCGGTATTCATTGTTGTTGTAACGATTATGGGAGCTATGGCATTGGGCAGGATATGACGGAAGATTATTCTTATATCGCTTACTCCAAGGGCTCTAGCTGCTTTAACGTAATCTCTTTCTCTAAGGGATAGATATTCACTTCTAACCACCCTAGCTAACGTAGGCCACATCAACAGTCCCATTGTAACCATCAGTATTCTCCAGTCTCTTTGATGAAGAGCAGACATCACTAAAAGGTAAATGAAGTAGCTAGGGATTACTAGAAGAAATTCGGTCATTCTCATTAGAATGCCATCTAGAATCCCTCTAAAGTATCCCGCTAAAGCTCCGATGGCGGTGCCGATGAGGGTGCTAATTATGGCTACTCCGGCCCCAAAAAAAATTGCCATCTGGCAGCCCCAAATCATCCTTGAGAGAACATCTCTGCCCAGCACGTCTGTTCCTAACCAATGATTATGATTTGGTGGCTGCAGTCTGGATCCTAGCTGTATGTACCAAGGATCGTAAGGAGATATGAGGGGAGCAAGAAGGCCGATGACAACTACGGCTGAAACAATGCCGGCTCCCAATACTCCAAGTTTGTTTCTCTTGAATCTCCTCAGAACAATATCGTGAAATGACTCAATCTCTACTCCTTCGGACAATTGTTTCGCCTTCTTCGCTAATACCGTATTCGAGGATCCACGTATGCATAAACTACATCTGCCACGAGAACGGCAAACAACGTGGCAAGAGTTACGATTATGCTTATTCCCATAAGTAACGGATAATCACGATTGAGTGCTGCTTGAACTACAGCGGAGCCTATACCCGGCCAAGCAAATACGCTCTCCACAACAGCCGAACCACCAAACAACCAGCCAACATAGAGTCCAATGACTGTAATCGTTGGAAGCAGAGCATTTCTCAGAGCGTGTTTGTAGATGACAACCCTCTCTTTTAGCCCCTTTGCCCTCGCCGTCACCACATAATCTTGCCTTAAAACCTCTAGCATGCTTCCCCTAATTAGTCTAGCAAAGAATCCAGCTCCAACCCCAGTTCCCTGAACGATAACAGGTAGAACCATGTGCCTGATGCGATCGATTAACGTCGGGTCATCTACTCCGAGAGGATACATTCCACTGGTTGGGAACCACCCTAGGATTACAGCAAAGAGAATGATCAGAATTAACCCATACCAAAAGTTGGGCAGAGACCAAAAGAATATAGTCGTTCCCATTACTACATTGTCGAGCTTGCTGTACTGTTTGACAGCCGAAACAATCCCGATGGGGATTCCGATGCATAATGCGAGTATGAAACTTGGAACCATAAGCATCAATGTGTTAACAAACCTTTTGGTAATCACCTTCAAGACTGTATTGCCAACCCAATAGGAGAATCCCCAGTCACCTGAAAATAATCTCCAGAGCCATCTGAGATACTGCATGTGGACCGGTTGATCAAAACCGTAGGCGGTCTTAAGCCTAATTAGCTCTTTAGAGGTTATGAACGTAGCTTCAGGCCTTAAGCCTATCATAGCCAATATAGGATCTCCAGGGACTAATTGGATGATCACGAAAATAATCAGAGTTGTGAGAAAAAATTGGGGAATTATGAAGATCAGTCTCTTCGCTATGAACTTCCTTATCGTCATACGAATCTACAACTGTCTTCCGTGCAGGCAATTAATAAACGTTGACTAGTTATTGCTTTCTTCGTAGATAGGCAGCTGTGGCGCCTGCTCCGACGATCAAGCCAACAATGACTCCTACAGCTATCCAATCAAGCGGGAGTACTGTGGGCTCTGTAGTGATAAGGTCATAATCGTATCCTGCCTGTTCCATCAATTGTTTCGCTGTTTCTATGTTGTAGGGAAGTGGATCTGTGATGTCTTCGGGTAAGAACGGGTGTTCAGGAGGCATTGGCAGATTGGATGGAAATCCATAACCGCCATTTAACTCGGCGTTAATTTCATCAAGTGGAAGGGAGTGGGCGATGGCCTTTCTTACTAACGGGTTGTTTAGGATTGGGTGTCTATTGTTGGTGTTAAGGGTCAGGTGTAACGCGTATTGTACTCTTCTTGTCTCAGTGTTCGGTAAAGCTTCTATTTCAGACGCAATATGTGTGAAGCCCATGTCCAAAAGATCGAGTTCTCCTGCCTTATACGACGATAGTTGTGTTGCGGTCTCAGGTATTATTTTGTAGATTAGGTATTTGGTTGGAGGTTCTCCATCCCAGTAGTAGGGGTTGGCTTCATATTTATAGTGGTCACCCCACTCGACTTCGATGACTCTCCAAGGACCAATAGAAGGCGGATAGTTGTTCGCTTGATATTCACTCCACTCTTCAAATGGAACATCGGCCAACCAATGCTTCGGAACGATCTCCATTTGATTGTAGAAACCCAGAACCCATAAGAATATTGGTGATGGCTCATGGAGATGAATAACAACGGTGCTATTATCCGGTGTCTCTATCGATTCAATGTATTGTTCAAGAATAGCTTTGCTCCATGATGGTGAATCTTCTCGCATAATTGTGTCATAGGTAAACTTCACATCTTCAGAGGTGAGAGGAACCAAAGGTTCGCCTTCACCCCCATACCAAACGGTGTCCCGAAGATGGAATGTATACGTTTTTTGGTCGCTGGATACGTTCCACGATTCTGCCAGGTCAGGTGCTATTGTGTAGTCAGGTTGCCATCTTACGAGAGTACGGAACCAGCCAGCATTGTAGCTCCACCCCCAGTAAGCCCACAAATAGGGAGTAGTGAACCATTCAGCGAAGACGATGGTATCTTTGCCTGGAATATGCGCTTTCTGAAGACAGAATATAGGATCCGATATAATATGCCCCCTGTAGGCTGAATAGAAATCTATTCCTTCAGTATTCATGTCGTCACTAAATGCGTGTATATGCTGATCCTTAATCATTGGAACTACAGGCATTTCATCCATCCAATGGTAGCAGAACTTCTCCCAGAGTTCTTCGCGCCTAGTTTCGTTCATCTCTGTTGCCTGTTCAGCCATAAGCCAGTCCATGTAGGCGTCGTTTATTCCAGCAGCATTCATGCGACCGCCTCTTTCGAACATAGAAGACGATTCAAACTCTTGCTTGTTCAGATCAGGATCTATCTCAAATCTTCCACTTGACAACCACATATCCATTCCACCTTCCTCGAACGTCTTAGTCACTTCTTCTCCTATTTCCATTGCTCGTATGACAGACCAGTCCAGAACCTCAAGTTCAACATTTATCCCTATTTTCGCGAGTTCACGCTTTATCACCTCGCCATATTCCACTCGATAGCTGCCCTCAGGAGTGCAGTGAAGATGAAGGGTGAAGAAGGATCCCATCTCTTGAGCATTCGCAATTGTTGCTGAATAGAGTGGTAGTAGTGCCAGTAAACCTATGAGTATCGTCAAGCAAATTGCTATTTTGTGCTTTTTTGTAGTTTTCATATTTCTTTACAATCCTCGTATAGCGTTCGCTGTTTGGCTTAAATAATTTTCGATGTCGAGCGAATGTCATGGAGATCTTCCAAGAAAATAAGACGGTGGTTTGATGAAGCTGGTTTTGAATGTCAACTTAAGGATTTTTTATCGAGTAGTCTCCCCTGCCCTTCAGCGCTTGAATTATGTCGCCACAGTTTATCACTAGGGCGTATCCTCTTCTTAGAGTCTTCAGCTCTGCATCATGGAGTTCTTTGTTGTCTGTTGAGTTTATATCGCTGCCAAAGACCACCTTGTAGCCGTGCCAGAAAGCTTCACGCGCCGTAGCACCGCAACAATAGTTTGTCATAGTACCGCAGATCACTACTGTGTCAACTTCCAAGTTCTTCAGAACAAGGTCGAGTTTGGTGCCGTGAAAACCGCTGTAGGACGGCTTAATAATTACCATGTCATCTGGCTTAGGCTTTATCTCCTCATAGATGCTTTCCTTCAGAAAAAGCTCTCCGCGAAAAGCAGCTAATGTTTTGGCTCCGGGCATTAGCCTGCTTGGCTTTGGGGAGTCTAGGTTTTTCGGGTGGAACGCATATGCCAAGTATATTATGGGCACACCCAAGTCTCTACAAGTATTTATCAACTCCTTGACTTTCGGAACTTGTCTCGTTGCCTCGGGGATCCAACAGGGGGTCCAGTTTGGCTTGACGAACTCGTCCAGCATGTCTACTACTATCAGGGCAGTCTTCTTGACATCAATTAGAATCTCAGCTTCTGCCCGCTCATACAATTCTTCAGCTCTCTTCAAAACGTACTCTTCATCAAATTCACCTAATTCTCTCAAATCTCAGCACTCCTACTCATCGGCAGCATCATTCGCTCTTCAGATTCTAGAGGCAACAGATTGTTTACGATCTATATAGTTTTCGTCAACTCATACACTTAATGAGTTGACTCGGTTAGTCTGTTGTCTGCTTAATCAGGACTGCGGGCGCAAATTCGCATTAAAAGATGTTATACAAGTTCGTTCTTTACGCGAGAGTTGATTCCGAATGTGTTGAAAGGGGTCCCGTACTGCAGTGTCAACACCTAATAACTTACCAAGTATCCGAAAGTTACGAGTGACAGATGAGCGTTGCTCAGATTGACTTATCTTACTTGAGACAGCCGGCTGGGATTTTCACTTTGTCTGCCTCTAGGTCAAACATGCCGATGCTTCCATATCTATCAGCAAGATCACACAACATTGTGACCACAACTTGTCCTTTCTTTAACCTTCTTGCTTTACGGAGCGCAACAACGGTGTTTGATCCTGAGGATGGGCCGACAAATAGTCCCTTCTCCTTTGCCAGTATACGGCACATCTCTATTGCTTCTTCATCCTTAACATAGACTACTTCATCAATTACGCTCTGGTCGACTATTTTTGGAACAAAACCGTCGGCGACCCCGCCTATTTTGTGGTGGCCCGCTTCGCCGCCAGTTAGTTCCTGAGAACTTGATGGTTGAGCGGCTATGAGTCTAACATTCTGGTTCTTCTCTTTCAAAGCTCTACCGACTCCCATCAAAGTGCCGCCTGTACCAACTCCCATCACGAAGACGTCGACTTTACCGCCAACTTGGTCGAGAATCTCTTGTCCAGTCGTTTCATAGTGACAGTTTACGTTGCCTGGATTGCTGAACTGGCTTGGCATCCAATGCTTCGGGTCTTTGGCTAGTTCTTGGGCAACCTTAATGGAGCCCTCCATAGATTCTTCGCCGGGACTTAGCACTACACTGGCGCCATAGTGCTGCATCAGTTGCTTCCTCTCTTTAGTCTCGAATTCAGGCATGACGGCAATCATATTGTATCCCTTTGACGCGGCCAACATGGACAAAGCGATTCCCATATTGCCGCTGGTAGCTTCAACTATCGTGTACCCAGGTTTCAAAAGCCCGTCTCTTTCAGCTTGTTCCACTAGGTACTTTGCAACTCTATCTTTTATGCTTCCACTAGGGTTCAGAAATTCCAGCTTCGCAAACAGTGATGCTTTAAAATTGCCGAACCGAGACGCTTCAATCTTTCCAGGCTCGTTACTCAAGCGTATCAAAGGGGTGTTTCCTATCAAGTCAGCAACATTGCCAACTGTTTTCATCTGCGTCAATCCCATCCTTTTAGCTGCCCCTATAGTTTGGGGGCCATAATTTAAACATTTTGAAAAGATACTTTCTCCTTTAAGCTATCGTCAACTTCCTGCAAGTCTCCTTTCAATGGTCTAATTGCAATCAGGAAAACTATTATACATGAGCGGTGTTCTACTGCTGAAGACGGAAGTTAACGTCGTTTGAGATCCCTTAAGATTAGATATGTGTATGTTCTGTTGATCTTGTGTTGGGTTGGGTTCTTCTATTCCACAGTCAACAGGAATATCCAAGCCTCCGTGCTACCGATTGTTAAGGACGAGTTTCTTTTGTCCTACACAGAAGCGGGCATGATTGGTGCCGTACTCATCTTTGTTCATGCAGCACTTCAGCTTCCTTCAGGATACCTAGCGGATCGATTTAGCAAGAAGAAAATGATGGTTGCATGTACGCTTTTCTACTCTGTTGCTACATTTTTGACAGCTTTGCTTTCTTCAAGTTTCTGGCAACTGGTGCTATTTCACGGTTTGATGGGAATTGCAGGCAGTTTCTATTATGTTCCAGGACAATCTCTTCTTGTTGAGAATTTTCCGCCAGACAAGAGAGGGCGAGCAATAGGCTTCTGGTTCACAGCTCACCCTGCGTCTCTTATTGCAGCGGCTTTGGTCTTATTGCCCCTTGCCGAAAGATGGGGTTGGCGTTTTCCTTATTACGTGAGCGCATTGTCAGGCTTCGTGTTGGTGCTTGTGTTATGGCGTATGATACGAGAGCCCAAAAAGAGTAGTTATGTAAGCTTTGGAATACAACAATTCGGGTCTATACTTAAGAACCGCACCATAAACATCATTGCTGTAATAGGACTCCTAAATTGTGTGGTCCTCGGCCTCACCAACTTTCTTCCGACCTTTTTTGTGGAAGAGTATGAGATAGGCTTAACCTTGGCAGGTTGGCTGTGGGTGATTAACCCAATAGTATCGATTGTAGGCGATAACATCGGCGGATCATTATGTGACAAGTTTGAAGGTAGAACTGTTGCCATCACAACGACAGTTTTTTCTGCAATCCTACTTTTCACATTATTCTTTCTATCTAAGTCGCTTCATTCGTTCCTGATCATTTATGCACTGATAACAATTGCACAAAGAGCAACCAACACCGCTACAACAGTGACGGTGCTAGACTTTGCTCAACCGGGACAAATCGGCAAAGTCTTATCGTACACCAACACAATTGGGGTTTCAGGAATAGCAATTGGCTCTTTAGTTATAGGATTGGTCATCGACAATTTTGGTTTCAGTTCCTCTTTTATCTTTTTGGCGTTGAATATGTTGGTTGCTTTCGTATTCGCCTTAACGATGCCGGAAGTATCACTGGAAGCTGACATGTGAGTTTACCATAGATTCAAGTTTGTGCAGTTACATTGTCTTTTTAACATATGGATCGAAGAGACCTGTTACGCAATAGATATTTACCGCTTGTCGTCTTATCAAATATATGTCGGTATCGGCCGGGGTCTAGTCTGGTTAGGACTCAGTCTGCCAGGCTGACGACCCAGGTTCGAATTCCGGGGGCCGCACCATTTATTAATATTCCGTTGGGAAAAGGTTATTCTTCGATGTAGGTGATTGAATTGACGAGTGAGAAATACGTAGTAGGTGTAGATTTGGGCGGCACCTGGTTGAAACTTGCTCTTTCCGATGAAAAAACAAAGTTTCTCGCAAAGATACGAGAGAGAGTAGACAAGGGTGACGAGAGAGCGATAATCAGACAGATCGTTACGGCCGTTCGTTCAATTTGTAGAGATAATGGGGTAGATCCCAATGACCTACAAGGCGTGAGCATAGCCTCCGCGGGCCCCCTAAGCATGAAGGAGGGAGCACTCATCAGACCAGCAAATTTGCCCTTTGAATGCCTGCCGCTGGTAAAGCCCATTTCCAGAGAGTTAGGAGCATCCACCTATCTGATTAACGACTGTACTGCAGCTGTCTTGGGCGAGAGAAAGTTCGGTGCCGGGCAAGGGTTAGAAAATCTGGTATATATAACAATAGGTACTGGAATAGGGGGAGGCGCGATAATTGATGGTCATGTGCTTTTTGGGAAGGATGGGAATGCTGTTGAGATCGGGCATATCACCGTAGATTTTGAGGGGCAGTTGCAGTGTGGCTGCGGAAAAAGGGGGCATTGGGAAGCTTACTGCTCGGGTAGGAATATTCCAAATTTCGTCAGGATGCGGCTTGAAGAGACTGATAGAGGAACCAGGCTGAAGAGTGGGTTATTCACCAGATTACAGGGGGATATATCCAAGTTAAGTTCTAAAGACCTGTTTGATGAGGCCAAGAGTGGAGATGACTTGTCACTTAGACTGGTTGAGGAGATAGGAGTCCTCAATGCCATAGGCTTTGCCAACGTAATAAATGCTTATGATCCTTCCCTGATCACAGTGGGAGGGTCAGTAACTTTGAAGAATCAGAAACTTGTCTTGTCGCCGATAAGGAGATATGTAGAGAACTACGTAGTGAACAGAGTGCCCAACATGATGGTAACTCCTTTAGGTGAAGATGTAGGAGTATATGGAGCAGTTGCAGCATTCTTGGACTTTAAATCCAAGTTAAAAATCATAAAACAATAATGCTGCTTTCTTGAGGTCGCCTCCCAGGCCTATGGTGAATCTAAGCTACAGATTAACTAGCCCAGATTCAGAGGCACACAACTATCTTTCACTTACTCATCCAGTGCTCATATACCCTCCCTTCCCATCCTCCTGATGGGTTACTGTAGCCCCAAGCAAAAGCTTAACACCCGAAGCATCATCAACTACCTTGTATGCATGTGGACACACTAGCCCGGACTAGAATGCCTATCCGCACACCGGATCAAGTTGAACCTGAGAGCTGGATAAACAGCTGAAGATAGTCTTGCAAGTGCCTGGTTATCAGAAAGTTGTCCAAAATATGTTTCCTGCCNNCTCTGGCTGCTTCAGCAGATAGAGTGTCTTCTCTGCTGCCTCCTCCACGGAATTTACTAGGAAACCTGTGACCCCATCCTCTATCTGCAGTGGGATTCCGCCCACCGCACCACCCACCACGGGTACCTTTTTCCACAGGGCCTCGGTGACGCTGAGGCCGAAGCCCTCCCGAAATGACTTCTGCAACACCACATCGGAGGCCCTTTGGAAGGCGTTGACTTCCAGATCGTGAACCCCAACCAGGTTGGTCAATAGATGGATGCCGTAGTCTTCTCCAGCTCGACGAGCAACCTTCTCGTAGTACACCCAGCCCTCCGGATCATCATGAGCCATACCAGCTATTAATAGGAGCTGGGCATCAGGAAACTCTCTCTTCACACTTCGATACACCCTGATGGCACCCAAGGGATCCTTCCAGGGATCGAATCTTCCCACCTGCGATATTATCGGTTTCTCAGGGCTCACATCAAATCTTTCTAGGGTAGAGAGTATCTGGCTTTGGGATAGCGGCCTATTCTTGTCGCTTAAAGGATCTATTGAGGGGGGAATGACTGCTAGTCTCTTTATCTCCAGATTCCTCTCAGCGTATTCTTTCATAGTAAAGATGGAGGCCTCGTATTCTTTGATGAGGGGCGCTAGAAAGTCCAAGAATTCCCTATTGGGTTTAGAGAGGTCGATATGGCAGCGCCAAATCCACCTACCAGTCTTTTCGGGATAATATTTTATCATCCCCAAGGGTTGCTGGTCGTGTATCACAACAAAGTCGTAATCCAGGTCAAGCTTCTCAGCGTTCCGCCGATTATAATCCAGATAGGTCCCTCTCATAGTCTCTGTAAGCGACCTTTCCATTCCCTGCAGAGCATTATGGAAAGTCTTGGTAACATTGAAGAACTCCTCAGAGCCTTCCATTACCTTCCAATCGGCCTCCAATCCCACGTCCCTCATTAGAGGAACCAGTCTGTGCAAGATCTCAGCCACTCCGCCCCCGTAGGAGGTGGTGTTCACGTGGCAGATCCGCCGTTCTGGGATCTTATCAGCCAGGGTTCCTACCCACTCCACCTCCTCCTTCCCAATGATCCCCACATAATCCTCAAGATGAGCCTGGGCAACAGAAACCGTCTCCACCATGCTCTCTCAGCTCCACAGCCTATCAAGATACCCTTCACAGATATAACTTTACCATACCCGAAGACAATCGTGAGTCCTCTTAGTAGGTGCGAAGATAGAATCTCCTGAAAAGCTTTTTAGGTTCAAAACAGTCTCTAAGTTCAGGCAGTTCCCAGCTAGAGGCTGATCACAGTGGCCAAGGTGCAGTTAAAGAATATTACGAAGCGCTTTGAGGAGGTGGTGGCGGTTGACAGTCTCAGCCTCAGAGTGAAGGACAATGAGTTTGTAGTGCTGTTGGGACCCTCAGGATGCGGAAAGACCACCACCCTACGGTGCATAGCAGGTCTTGATGCTCCTGACGAGGGACAAATTTACATTGGAGACCGACTGGTCAACGATCTGGACCCCAAGGACAGAAACATAGCAATGGTGTTCCAGAACTACGCTCTCTACCCCCATATGACAGTCTTCGACAATATGGCCTTTCCCCTAGAGAATTTTGATGTTCCTAAGGAGCGGATAAAGACCCGAGTCCATGAAGTAGCGGAGCTACTGCAGATTGAGAGACTACTGGACAGAAAGCCCAGCCAACTGAGCGGGGGCCAGCAACAGAGAGTAGCACTGGGCAGAGCCATAGTCCGGGAACCGGAAGCCTTCCTCCTGGATGAACCACTGAGCAACTTGGACGCCAAGCTGAGGATCCACATGAGGGCCGAACTGAAGAAACTCCAAGAAGAACTGGGAATCACCACCGTCTACGTCACACATGACCAAGTGGAAGCCATGACCATGGGGGACAGAATAGCCATCCTCAAGGAGGGCATCCTCCAACAATATGCTACTCCCAGCAAGGTCTACGATCACCCCTCCAACGTCTTCGTAGCCGGCTTCGTGGGCACCCCACCCACCAACCTCTTCGAATGCACACTCAGGGAGGAGGCCCTTCTGGATGCTGGCGAGTTCCAATATCCCCTGCCCCAGGATCTATGGGACAAGATCAAGGCCGCCGCCACCTCAGAAGAGTTGATCCTAGGAGTGCGCCCCCAGGATGTAAAGGTCCACAAAGAGGGAAAGAAGGAGAGGGGGCTCATCGAGTCCCGTCTGTATACCACAGAACCCCTAGGAGATATGTTGATCCTGGACCTCAAGGTTGGAGACTACCTCCTAAAAGCGGTGGTCAGCCCCGACTTCGAAGTGGGAAGAAGAGAGAGATTCTGGATAAGATTCCCCACCCATAGGATATACCTCTTCGACAAGAAGACCGGCGAAGCCCTGACGTAAACACTCTGCTAGGCCATCCAACAGTCTAGACGTATATGAGCTCCAGAAGAGTTGATTTCTATGAACCTAGAGAATATCAAGCAAAGACTCCTCCAAGACCTAGAACATTTGAAGAGTCCTAGAGGCTATCTGAAGGCCGGCTACCCAAGATACAACCACCTCTTCGGCCGCGACTCCCTGATCTCCGCCTGGCAGATGCTGACCATCGATCCTCAGATCGCGAAGCATACTCTCCAGATCCTGGCCCAATACCAAGGGAAGAAAATCAATCCCACCGCCGAGGAGCAACCTGGAAAGATCCTACACGAACACCGGTTCAGCACCCGAAAGCAGGCTGAACTACCACACTGGGACTTCCCCTACTACGGCAGCGTGGACAGCACCCCCCTCTTCCTGATAGTGGCCGCCAAATACCTCCAAGAGACCAAGGACAGAACCTTTCTCCTCAAGCTGTGGAACAACATCATAGCCGCCCATCACTGGATCACACACTACGGAGACCCAGATCAGGACGGTTACATAGAGTATCAAAAGATGAATCCCCACGGACTCTTCCATCAAGGCTGGAAAGATGGGACTCCAGACCGCCTCAGAATCCAACCCCCAGTAGCCATAGTGGAAGCCCAAGGCTACCTCTACCAAGCCTACCAAGGCCTGATCTACCTCCAGAAAGAACTCCAGAAAGAAGAGATCTCTACCCACATATCTGAAAGAGCAGAGACTCTAAAAAATAACTTCAACAAGGACTTCTGGATGGAGGAAGAGAGATACTTCGCTCTTGCGTTAGACGGCGAGCAAAGACAGAGGAGAGTGGTCACCTCCAACCCTGGACATCTCCTCTTCACAGGCCTCTTGGAGAAAGAAAAACTAGAACACCTGGTCGCTCGCCTCTTCCAATCTGACCTGTGGACCCCCTATGGGATAAGAACTCATTCCTCCCAAGCCCCTGATTTTGATCCCTACAGCTATCATATGGGCACTGTCTGGCCCCACGACAACTGGATCATCTACAAGGGACTGCAACTCCAGGGCTTCCAATCCCACGCCCATCGAATCAAGAATGCCCTGCTCAGGGCCTTTGATAAGCTTGAGAAGATTCCCGAACTCTATCCAGTCATCGACGATAGGATAATAGACCCTATAAAAACTCTAAGGGAGAGCCCGCCCATGAATCCGCTACAGGCCTGTGCCAGCGCGGGTCTGCTGGAGATGATATGGGACGATTAGACTCTGGTTATTCCAGAGAACGAGCCTGCTGGAACTCCTCCCACTGGGGAACAGCATGGTTCAGCCCTTCACGGTCCAGCCGATCATGCCTCTGACGTAGTATTTCTGTAGGAAGGCGAAGACTAGGATGGGTACTATCATGACTATTATAGAGGCGGCTGATAGGAGGCTCCAGTCTACGTGAAACTCTCCTCTTCCGATGAGGGGCACCAGTTGGGTGGCCAGTTTCAGGCTGTCATCGTAGATGAATACTGTGGCTAGGAAGAAGTCGTTCCACACCCACATGAACTGCAGGACGACTACGGAGGCCATGGCAGGCAGGGCCATGGGCAGCACTATCTTGTAGAAGATCTTGAGGTCTGAGGCACCATCCACTCGAGCAGCCTCCTCCACCTCGATGGGGAGGGTTGAGAAGAAGTTTCTCATGAATAAGATTATCCAGGGTAATCCCCAGGCAGAGTGCACCAGCACCAGACTTAGGTAGTTGTCTATCAGTCCCAAGGTCACCATGGTCCGGAATAAGGGGACCACCACGCTCTGTTGGGGGAGGGACATCAGCAGGACGATGGTTGTGAAGAGATAGCTTCTAATTCGGAAACTGAACCTTGCAAAGCCATAGCCACATAAGGCGCCTACCAGCAGAGGAATTATAGTGGAGGGCACCGCAACCAGAAAGGAGTTGATCAGCCCCCGGCTCAAGGGCCAGATGGGATGATTCCAAGCCTCAAAGTAATTACTCAAGGTCAGATGATACACTTGTCCAGGCTCAAAGACCCACCAGCCATGGATGATCTCCCGAAAGGGTCTTATAGAGGCCATGAAGACCCCCAGAAAGGGCAGGACCCATAGTAGGGTCACCGACCAAGCTATGACATGAAGTGTTACAACGGTCTTGTCTAGCTTCATATTCTCAACTCTTAACAGTATATCGGATCAAGGGTATGGTGACCGCGGAAGTTAACAGGGTGAGGAGCGAGGCTATGACGGCTGCTCCGTTGAAGTTGGAGAAGCGAAAGGCCTGCAGATACATCTCGAAGGCTAAGACTGTGGAGGCCTTCCCCGGACCGCCAAACGTTGCCACATAGACTATATCAAAGATCTTCAGATCATAGAGGATGGTCATGGTGATGACCACAATATTCAGGGGTTTGAGCAGAGGAAAGGTTATGCGGATGAATCTCTTGAAGGGTCCTGCACCATCTATCTTGGCTGCTTCATAATACTCCTTGGGTATGGTGGCCAGTCCAGCGGAGTAGATGATCATACTGAAACCGGTCCAGAGCCAGACAGAGCCGAAGATTAAGGCAAAGAGGGCAGTCTCTGGATACGCCGTCCAGGTCTTACTCAAGCCTTCCAGTCCCACCAGATCGAAGAGGGCGGTCACTATTCCCACCCCCTCCGTGAACGTATAGCGCAGAATTATCCCTCCCACAATTAAGGGCGTAACCATGCCCAAGAAGATCACCGACTTGATTATCGAAGAGCCCTTCACATCCCTAAGAATGATAGCTAGTGCCAGGCCGGAGAACATGGATAAGGGAAGATGAATCAAGATCCATATCGCATTATGGACTAGGGCTCCTAGCGGGGGCCATTTAGGGAACCCCTCCAGATTCAATATGTCTCTCCTACTCAAGATCTGAGCATAATTCTCGAAGCCCACCACTTCACCAGTGGGCGAAAGGAAGCTGAGAAAGAGGGTCTGAAGAATAGGATAGATCACAAAGAATAATACCAGAATGAGAGCTGGAGCGAGAAAAAGAGGGAGATTTTTTTGGACTGCGATCTTCTTCCTCCCCTTCTAGGGGGCGACTTCTTCTAGAGCGGTCAGCACATCATTCAAGGCGGTGGGGTCTGCCCACAGCAACTTCAGCTGATCCCAGAAGGTACTCTGGAATTCGCCGCCGATAGTGTCGTCTAGGTCTGCAGCGATGCCAAAATCTTCAATGAACTGGGCTACCTGTCTGTCGGCCGGTGGATACTCATCTAAGCCTACGTTTACGTTGGTGGCCAAGTGTCCGCCTTGTGCTACCTGGAGTCTCTGGGCTTCTGCGCTGGCCAGGAACTGGAAGAGCTCTTTTGCCTCCTCTGGATACTCTGTATAGGCGGGTATAAAGAAGTAGTCAGCAGGCAAGACTAGGGCTTCACATCCCGGTAACGGAATTACGCCCAAGTCGGTGGCGTTGTCCACCATACCAGTTATCCAGCTGCCCATGAAGTACAGGCCGTAGTCACCTTCCCACCACAGATCCACCGCCGTAGTCCACTCCGTAGGCTCACTGAAATAATCACCCTCCAGCAAGGGAACCAGCCTATCCTCAAATACGTTTCTCACTTGGCTACTGGTCCAATCGACTTCGCCCGCTATGAGATCCTTCTGCAGCTGCGGTCCTCCGTAGGTGATCAGAAAGTGCTCCGTTATATCCGTCAGGGGCCATCCAACACCGTCTCCGCTAGCTATCGGGATACCCTTTCCAGTGTGGGTTGCGACCTCATCAAGCATGGCCATGAACTCAGACCAGGTGGAGTTCACAGTGGTGGGCGTTATGCCCCAATCTTCGAATTTGGATTTCCTGTACCAGAAGCCGGGCTTCACCTTGCCTGTGTAGGCTCCTCCATAGATGCTGTCATCAACCGTCACTGGATCGAAGGTGCCACTCAAGAAATTGGCCTCGTCAATGAGATCCGTAGCCTCCATCACATGGCCGTTCTGAGCCTGCTGAGCGATGAACCAGCCCCACATGAAGATCACGTCCCCTGGTGCTTTTCCAGCTGCGAACTGAGCGGGCAGAAGAGTGGAAAGGTCTTCAGCCCTCAGAATTCTATATCTGACATTGATGCCCGATAAGGCCTCAAATCTTGCTAGGATCGGTAGAAATGCGTCCATCTCAGCTCCAGACCAGGGACCTACAACGGTTATTGTAGGCATCAAAGATGCCTCTACGTCCTTCAAACGTTCATCAATTGCGTCGATCGTTTCTAGGCTCGCATTGACCGAAGTAGCCAGATTCGAAAGTTCACCAGTCAGTTCTATCATGCTCGAGGTCAAATCTGCCATGTTGCTCGATACCTTGTTAATCTCGCTTACAACCGTGAAGCTGTACCATAGAGTGCTGGCGGAGATTATGATAGCGATGATCACCAAAGCCGATATTGCCATCTCCATTTTGTTTGCCATATCAATTCCTCAAAGATACGTTCTTAAGTACTGTATATTAAAGACTTTCGATGATACAACGATCATCTAATATACCAACCATCTTTGAGGCATCGTAAGGTTGCAGGCAGGCATACCCAAGTTTGGACACTCATCTTAACAATAAATATTTACGACTCTTCTATCTTCTGAAATTAGCGCTGTGCGGCCGTGGTCTAGTCTGGTTAGGACACAGTCCATTGGGTGTAAGCCTTCCAAGCCTGCAATCCCGGGTTCAAATCCCGGCGGCCGCACTACCCTAATATCTTCTGGCCGATCCTCTTCTGGGGCAGAGAGATAGCGCGTTCGTATTCGTAGATCACCCGTGAAGTTAGGGTCCAAGCGTCCAACACTTCTGGATCAACGCACACCAGTTCATCTGCCACCTGAGCAGTGGCTTCTGAGAAGTCTCCGTGGGGAAAGGCACCAACCATCACAACGGGGCCTTCCTCTGCTGATAGCCTTGAAACCACATCTTCAACCGTGCTGACGGTACCCTTCCTACTGAAGAGGGTAACATGCGTGGCCTCAATTTCATCCACTAATTCAGCTAGAGCCTTGGGCTCCAGCTCAAGCAATAACTCTCCCGTGGGCGGCACTCTCCCCAACTCGAACAGCTGCTCCATCAGGCCTACGAATCGGTTATAATTTCTGGGCAGCCGAGTTCTGGGATCAACAGTGATCACCTGATCTCCTATGGTATGCACCAAGGTTTGGAGGAGCCGTTCTCGGTTCAATGGAGAGGCCAAAGCTTCCAACAGAGCGAAATGGACGATATCTGGTCGTCCTCGCTTCTCATCCTTCTCGGCTCTTTTCATGGCAGCGTGGTGATAGGATCTGTGCAGAAGCAGATATTGCGGGTGTTTTCCCCGCCTTTGGGAGTAGCTTCTCACCGCTGGATGATGCCACAACTCCTGAGGAATGGTCTCCAGAGCCGATTCAGCCAGTATCAGAGTCAGCAAGATATATCCTTCACTCTTGGAGAATGGTTTTCATAAAAGCTTAATGGAGAGCGTGTGAAAGACATCTCAATAGAATGGATACTACCAAAGAGATAGCTCTGCAGCGCATTCACGTTCTCTTCCGCCTCGCAAAAGAGACTATTCGTGATGATCCCCAGCTGGCCCAGCGATACGTTAATGTCGCAAGGAAGGTTGCGATGCGGACCAGGACTCCACTGCCCAAGGAGTATAGGCATCTAATCTGTAGATATTGTAAAAGCTTTATCTTGCCGGGCGTGAACTGTCGTGTCCGCATACAACAGAGAAGGGAGCCCCACATGGTGATCACGTGTTTCAACTGTGGCCAGCATACACGTATACCACTGAAGGATAGAAAGATAAGATGATAAAGTCTGAGATGGAGAGGAGGATAAAGCGGGAGCTCAGCACCCAAAGACCAACCGTATGGGTTGGAAAGAATGGGGTGACAGAGCAGGTGATAGCGGAAATCTCAAGACAGCTAGAGAAGAGCAACATGGTGAAGATAAGAATCTTGAGAAGTGCACTTGAGGACAGGGAAACTCAGTCTGTGGCCTCAAACATCGCTCAGCAGACAGAGGCGAATCTGATTGATGTTCGTGGCCACACACTGATACTACACAAACCGAGAGAAGGATAAGGTGAAAAAGTCTTTATAAGAGGCTTAATGAATTAGAGACCCAAATTAGTAAGGATAGACCAATCTTGCCAACGCCATACGATGTTCCTGCCCCTGTCCTCATCAGAAGGTTAGCCGACTATCTGAAAGAGAGTACCAGTAAGATAGTACCCCCAGCTTGGGCAGACCTGGTTAAGACTGGGAGCCACGCGGAGAGGCCACCGGAGGATCCCGACTGGTGGTTCACACGCTGCGCCTCCCTACTGAGGAAGATATACATCCAAGGCCCCATCGGAATAGCCCATCTAAGATCCGAGTATGGAGGAAGAATCGATCGAGGGGTGAAACCAGAGCATGCCAGAAAGGGCAGCGGCGCCATCATCAGAAATGCTCTGCAGCAGCTGGAAGCCGCCCACCTGGTGAAGACCCTAGGAAGGAGGGGACGGGTCTTGACCGGTGAGGGAAGGCAACTGCTGGATAGGTTCTCCGCCGAGATAAAGGAGGAACTGGAGAAGAGACGTCCAGAACTGAAGAAGTATTAGGATGTGTGAAAGATGAGCGAAGAGGAGCTTGAGGACCTTCAGAAAAGGAGGCTCCGTGAGTTGAGGCGGAGACTGAGCCAAGAGCAGGAGAGAGCCCAGAGAGAGGAGCAGATCGATAGGCAAAAACAAGCCATTCTTCGTCGAATACTCACTGCAGAGGCCAGAAGACGATTGACCAATCTAAAAATAGTTAAGCCCGAATTCGCCAACCAATTAGAGCTTCAACTCATTCAAATCGCGCAACAAGGGCGAATCGAACTGCCCATCAGCGACCAGCAGCTGAAAGAGATCTTGAAGAGGCTCCAGTCTGGACGCAGAGATATCAAGATTAGGAGGGTCTAAACGTGACCAGTCCATCTGCGGCCATAAAGAAAGAAGATCTTCCTGAATGGGAGAAGATCGGGGATCTGAGGCGGTTCTAAATGGCAGAAGCTGAAGCAACAGAGGAAGCTGCGGAAATCGAAGAGAAGGAAGAGGAAAAGGAAGCAAGAGAAGAGGCTGAAACTACCGAAGAAGAAGCCATAGAAGAGGTTGAAGAGGAAGGCGAGGCAGAAGCGGAAGAGATAGGGCCCGAAGTTGTGGAGGAAAGAATCTATACTATACCGCTCAGCAGAGCTTGGATCGCTCCCCGTAGGAAGCGAGCGTCAAGAGCTGTACGTCTTGCCAAGAGCTTCATCGAGAAACATATGAGAGTGGGTAGCGGAGATGTGGGAGGCGGGGCTGAGAGGCTGGTCATCAGCAACGAGGTGAATGAGAAGATCTGGAGTAGAGGCATCCAGAAGCCTCCTAGAAGAATCAGAGTTCGAGCCGTAAAGGACGTTGAGGGAACGGTAACAGTTTACCTAGCAGAGGTAGACTAACGGTTGGCCATTTATCACTTCAGCCTTTTCGGCAGTGCAAGCATAGGAGTCTACTCCCTAGCCACCGACAAGGTGGTAATCGTTCCCCCTCAAGCTGCAGAAGGCAAAGCCAATAGGCTCGGAGAGTGGCTGGAGACCAAAGTCGTTCATACCACCATCGGGGGATCAGTAGTCATAGGGGCCTTGGCTTGTGCAAACTCCAAGGGCATAGTTCTTCCCCACTTTGTTCGTGAGGACGAGGTGGAAGCCATAAAGTCCGCCTCGGATCTCAACATCTCGATTATGGAGACCAAAAAGACAGCCTATGGAAACTCCATTCTAGCCAATGATCACGGAGCCCTTGTTGATCCTCGGCTAACAAAGGAAGACAGGAAGGAGATAGAAGACGCTCTAGGTGTGGAGACCGTACCCGGGGAGATTGCTGGATTGCCGTACGTAGGTTCCTTGGCCACAGCAACCAATAAGGGCGTTTTGGCACATCCATTGCTCAGAGAGGGAGAAGAGAAGGTTTTAACCGATATCCTAGATGTCTATGTCAACGTGGGAACCATAAACTGTGGCATACCCTATGTATCCACCGGGCTACTAAGCAACACGCATAGCGCTGTGGCAGGAGCCATTACAACCGGTCCCGAGGTGTTCATAATCGGGCAGGCACTGGACGTAGTGGAAGAGAAGACCTAAAGATCTTTGAATGCAGATCCTTTATGGATCCGTATCACAGCTAGGGCGGCCAGTGTGGCCTGCATGGTCCACATTCTTGAAAAATGAACATTCACGCTGATAGAGCCAGAAATAATAATGTACGCTTGGCTCATGGAAGATTAGTCTTACACTAGGATTTTACCAGGCAACAGAGATCAGAAGTGAGTGCCTATTCCAATCCGTCCGTATACATCTTGATATTCTAAAGGTGATCATCCAGACTTACCCGTTAATCTCAGAAAGCGACTCACAAGATATCCTTCTTTTTTCGCTCTTGGTTCCGAGAGTTCTTCGAGCGGGGTGAAATGCTTTAATAGTCTCTTAGCATTGGTTGTTTCTGGGCGGGTAGATCAGCTTGGAATGATCGCGACGTTGGCATCGTCGAGGTCACGGGTTCAAATCCCGTCCCGTCCACTCATATGATTATTATTTATGACACGAGAACTCTTATTCCATAGTGAGGTTTCACGATTTGGGGAGGACGGTTGAAGTGGAATATGAGAAGGAAATTGCTGCGGAGTTGAAGGGAAATACGTTGCGGGTGTATTGGTATGTTTTGAAGTCCGCAGGTAGTAATGTGGGCGTTCGGGAGGTTCAGCGGGCCCTGGGTTTTTCTAGTCCGCAGTTGGCTTCATATCATTTACAGAAGCTTTTGGAATTGGGGCTTGTAGAGAAGAAGCATGGAGAATATTTTTTGGCTAAGACGGTGAAGGTTGGAGTATTGAAGCAGTTTATGAGGTTTGGAGAGTTTTTGCTGCCGAGATACGTGTTTTATGCAGCTACGTTCACTATGCTTCTGATACTTTATCTGTTTAGGTTTGTGGAGATTAGTTTCTACAGCGTGTTTGCGTTGATGGCTCTTGTTCTTGGCGCTGGCATATTTTGGTATGAAACTATACGGGCTTGGCGGCAGAAACCTTAGTGTATAAGATTTTGGACAGAGCGTCAAAAAGCATTTCTTTATAAGTTCAAATTTTATTGGTGATATGAATGGAGAAAAATAATCATGCAGAAACTAAAGAACTTAGTTATTCCGGGAATAGCTGGTATTCTCCTTGCATGCGCAATCTTTTCAGCGTTTCTTATCGTGCCTTGGACATCAACGATGTCTGAGTTGAATTTTCCCCCGTTTCCTCCAGGGTGGCCAAGTGGGCCCTTAGATGTAAAGATGGTTATTTCTAATCTTACAGAGCCTCTCGGAGTTGGAAGTGAAGGTACACTAACAGTTATCGTTACGTCAACATGCAATGTAGCTAATGTGGTCGTCCAATTTGATTTATTGCAAGCAAGTAGTGAGTGGCCAATAGGAATTAGTCTTCTCGGTGAGAACTTAACGACTTGGAGCGGAGAGCTTACGGCGAATGTTTCGATGATTTTCACCACGAAGATAAGGGCAGTTGAAGTTGGTTATGCACTGACAAAGGCAACTACAAAATGGTATCCCTCTGAGGGATTCCACTATACGTCTAAAGATAGTGTATGGATATTAATACTTGAAAATGATATTCGAGTATCACATGAATGGATTTCACCAGACTCTAATGAGACGACACCGCATCAGTTGGGTAATTATACAATACCTCCCTAAGAATCTAATACTAAATATATACAGTGTCTATTTTCGAGCGGAAATCTAAAATATAAGAAGCTTACAATCGAATGCTATGCCGAAAATAGGCATTGTATTTCTCGTGGTCTTACTGATTTGCTCGATTTTCTTGCAAACGACTTATCCATTAGGGTTAGCATCGCCAGAGAATATAACTGTGACAGGTCGTTTCCAGTGTTGGGACAATAGCGAAAATATACAACCCGTCGTATGGGCAAGAGTACTCATATATGATCTGGAACCTGGAGATGTATTAGATTACTTAGGATACGCTACTACAGATACAAATGGATACTTTACCTCAGATCCAATACCTAACAATGACGGCCCCGGCGAGGATGGATTAGATATCGTTGTTTGCATCACTGCTTGGAATCCAGGAATAGCTGTGGTGATAGATCCGGACGGTTACATATATTCTGGCTTAACTTCAGTTTACAGCAATTGTTCGGACAGCCCACCGCCACTAGATATCGGAACTTGGAGAGTACCTTACAATGTGAGAGGGGCATGGATGATTTTTTCGTATCACAATGGTCTTGTTGCTGGATGGAACTACATACATACGCAAACGGGCTATGAGATGGTGATGTCGACAGCTCGCTGGCCTTTCGAAAGTTGGCCACACTTTCATACTTCTGATAACGCTAGTACGCCTTTCGATGATACTGGCGAAATACATCTTCCTAATTGGGCTGCTTGGTATCCTGACATAATTTTTCACGAATATGCCCACCATGTGATGTACACTTTATATGGTTACTTACCTCCAACTCTTCCTGAACACTACATAAACGAAACTAGTGATGCAAGTACAGCTTGGGTTGAAGGTTGGGCTGATTTCTTTCCATTAGCTGTTCAAAACGATCCAGTCCTCACGGGCTGGAACCTTGAAACTCCCCACTGGTGTTCGTCGGGCTGGGATGACGGTGGCGAGGTTGAGGGGCGTGTCGCTGGCGCCTTATGGGATATCTTCGACTCAATAAACGACGGCTACGACAACATGACGGACGGGCTCCACCGCATATGGAACATAACTAGATACGAGAAACCGGACACTTTCAGAGAGTTCTGGGATGCTTGGAACGCAACTTATTACACTCATCCTAAAGATCCCTCCTCACCCTACGACCAACAAGACTGGACTAGCACGCTTATGGCTATATTCCAAAACTCCATAGACTACAGAGGTCTAGGAGACGTAAATGCAGATAGCAAAGTGGATCTTAAAGACGTTAATCTTGTAGCGGCACATTTTGGAAACGACAAGAAAAATCCTGAATATCCCTGGGATGACCGGAGAGATATCAACCACGATGACACAGTTGACTTGAAAGATTACTTCACAGTCTCGGTCAACTACGGAAAAACATACGATTGCTAACCCCCAAGCTTCAAAAAGACCATCTAAAACTTAGTTCGTCCCATCCGACTCCACATTTCCAACTACAAAGCCTCTACGCCCACCAAACCATCAGAAACTTGAACGGACAAACAGCTAAAATAAAAGCGATGCGTTGGGAAACCCATCAAAAGCCCGTTAGCTACAGCCTCAGATACGTCGTAACAGAGATATAAGATTTTCAGTAGTTCAGCCAAGGCATCAGATGAAGAAAAGACTGAGGGGGGAGTCGAAATACCGCTCGGAGGAATCGGCACAATTACTAGTTAACGTCGTCAGAGAAAAAATTTGCAAATCATCCAAGTGCCCCTCATAGCAATAGGATCTTCCCGATATAACAATCAACCCGAGCTCTAAAAGAGTACATGAAGGCAGTCCGTCCACCACACTTTCGACTCCCATCCTGTACAGTAGTTATTGTTGTGAGAGACGGTCACACAGAAGTCAGAGAAGTATTCTAGGTGAAGATCTCTTGAACTCTTCAAATTGGTCGAGGAGTGGATATTTCATCCAGTTCTTCCGTCTCCGCAACCATAGTTCTATTGTACTTCTAGGCCGCTTGAGCACATTCAGTACTTAATGTTTGAACGTTCCTACGTAAAAGAGGGAAGCTAGGTCATCCGCTTTATGAGTTCGTTGATGGCTTCTCCTCGGTATCCGGTGACTCCCCCCGCAGCGTAGCTCCTTTTCACCTTTCCCTTGAAGCCTCCGGTGGGGGGACGAAGACGGAAGATAGGTTTTATGTCAGGGAGCTTAGGGTATTCCAACTTCAACTGGTGAATGGCGGTTGCCAGATCACTCAAGGAGTCGTAGCCATATTCTTGAACACGTTCGTCTGTTAATCTTCTGTTCCCTCTCAGTCGCCCTCTCTTCCTTAAAAGCCGCTCGAGATTCTCTTCGGAGATCTCTCCCCACGTGAGGTAGTTTCGGGTCTTACGCAGCATACCACGATAAGAGGGCCGATCATCAATCAGTATGGCGTGGCAGTTGCGAGTTAGATTAAGCATCTTGAGCGTCTCTTCAATCTCTCCGGAGATATCGCTTTCTCCCCGAACTCGGATAACCACCCAACATTCTCGTTTCTCCGCCATCTCACCTCACCCAATCTTCCGGGGTGACCAGTCTGTAGGTCTTTCTAAGAGCTTCGAAGACGGCGTAAGCGAGAGAGGGAACGGTCCTCGTCGCACCGTAGCTTCTTGTCCAGCAGTCCTTCACTCCTGCCAGCCTGAGAATTATCTTGGCCGCTTCCCCCGCCACCAAGCCTAACCCTCGGGGGCCGGGAATAAGCACCACCTCCACGCCGCCACACTTGGCACGAACCTTAAAAGGTAAAGAGTGGGGCTTCTCACAGCCACATTCCCAGCTTCCGCAGCCTCGACGTACAATAGTCACGTTTAGGCGGGCGTCCACGGCACCCTTCTCGATGGCACTTCGTACCTGTTTGGCTTTTCCTGCACCTAGACCTATGTAGCCGTCACGGTTTCCAACCGCCACTACAGATTTGAATCTTGATTTCTCCCCTGCATCTGTCTGCTTCTGGATCAGATTAATGTCGATGACCTCCTCTTGCAGGTCGGGAACAAGAATATCCACAATCTCGGGCTCCCGCATTCTCAAGCCTTCCCTGAAGATCTCTTCAAGGGAAGTGATACGCCCCTCGAGAATCATTCTTCCAAGTTTGGTGCGAGGTTCCCATTCTTCCACATCTACAGCACTCACAGTCCTTCCTCCTCAAATGAAGAAACAATCTTCTCCTTTATTGAAGAAAAATGTTCGGAGAGATCTTCAGGCCGCAACCCCCGAGACAGATACCCGGAGAATCTCCTCTGGTAGAGGTCGGGGTCTGAGGATAATTGATTTGCGTAATCCACGATGTGCTGCCCAGATATTCTGGACTCTTCAGGTAATACCTCACTCTTATGAGGGATCATTACGCCTGCCTCCAGGACACCTTTCAAAGCAGCAAAGACTCGGGCTCCCTTAGAGGGGGTCTGCAGACCCAAATCCAGAATCATCTCTTCTACGCCCGAGCTGGCGGCCCTGTAACCACACAGTAGCCCAGTCATGTAGGCCGCTGGCAGGTTTCCACAGCCTCCTTGAAAACCAAACTTCTCCCGCAGTTCGCGCGAGTTGGCTGAGGCTACGACTCTGTCACCCTCCACCTCGGCTTCGATCACCTGTACGATAAGATGCTTTGAGGTGCCTCGAATAACCAATCGGGGAAGCCTGGACAGCACCAGTGCTCTTCTTGACTCATAGTCCGTCTTCCCCTTTCTCCGCCTGCGGAAAGGAACATTATAGGCTGGACCCTTGGCCATCACCGTCTCCTCCCTAACCCACGAGATTGGATGTAGCGTTCCAGGTCAGCCACGGATTCGAACTCGCCGCTTCCCGCCATCTTGTAAAGATGGCGATAGACGCTCTCTGTGATGGTGTGGTTGGCCTTCAGCTCCCGCAGCCTCTTGCGTAACACCCGGATTCTTTTCATCCAAGTCTTCTTCTTTGGGATTCTTGCCCGTTTGGAGCCGCTCCTTTGACCAGGACCCCGCCTTAGCCCTTTCTTTCTCTTCTGATGCAGGCTACGGGCCCGGGCTCGACTGACCCCTTTCTGGGGGCGTCGTTGGATAGCTCCCTCGTGGATTAATCTTCGGATCTCTTCTCGGGTGATAGCTATCTCAACATCTGCTATTCGGTCAGGGTCTATCCAGACTCGATTCTGACCTACCTTGAGGATCTCGGCTGCCAAGCGACGTTGGTTTTTGAGGCTCATTCCTATCTCGCTCCCGGTTATTCAGATGCCTCCTCTGCCTCTTCTTCGCCGAGTTCGGTAAGTTCCTCGAACTCCTCCTCCAACTCGGGAGCTCTTCTGGGATTCAAGATATGAATATTCATCTCCTCTGCTACTGTAGAGATCTCCACCCTTTTTCTTGCTCCCACCTGGTGGGCGATTCTGATGGCTTCTGTTTCTGGATCCACCTTTCGGACTTCATCCGGGTTCCGCACAAGCACTTCCCTGTACCCTGAGGGATGGAGGCCTCTGGCCTCTTTAGGAGTTCGATAGCCGACATTGGGGACTTTTGGCCACCCCTTTACCTTCTTCCGCATCTTGCTGTCTATGCCTCGAGGCTTTCTCCAGCTCTCTTTCACCCGTTTGTAACGCCAGCTTTCCTGACGCTTAAAGTCGGGTTTCTTGGCCTTGAGACGCTGTCTCTTCTTCATCGCACTCGCTTCGGAGGCTTCCCTCTCTCTCTCCTCTTTCATTCTTCCATCCCCTCGTGGCGTTCATAGACATAGATGCCGTCCAGAAAAACCCTTTGATCCTTCTCCTTCACCTTGGTCGCCCGTTGGATATTCGCTGCGGTCTGGCTGACATCTTGGAGGTCGATGCCCTGCACAATCACGTCCTCACCCTTTACTCTGACTTGTGCGTTGCCCATTATTCTGGCGATGCGTCCGCTTCGTTCTCCAGTGAAGTTTTCTATGGCCACCGTGTCCTCTCTGGCTTTGACAGATATTGGAAAGTGAGAGAATACAATCTTCAGCTTGTAGGTGAAGCCCTTTGTCACTCCGGTCACCATATTCTGAATATGAGATTTGACTGTGCCCACCAGGGCTGCCTCTCTCTTCCGAGGCCAACTGGCCTGGATCTTAACCTTGTCCCCCTCTAACTGAATAGAGATAGGAGCATGAGAGAAATCTCGTACCAGGGTTCCCTTCTCACCCTTAACAGTCACCCTTCTTCCCTCTAGATCCACCTCCACCCCCTCCGGGATTTCCAGCTCCTTAACCACCTTAGCAACCTGCATCCCAATCACCTTCTAGTAAACGTAGGCTAGCAGGCGCCCGCCGATCTCCTTCTTCTTCACCTCTCGATGGGATAACACACCTCGGGAGGTGGAGACTATCAGAAGACCTATATCCCTGGAGGGCAGAAAGCGTCTCTCCCATCTTTCGAACTCCCCGGACTTCACGCTGAAGCGGGGCTTCACAGCACCGCATCTATTTACGCGACCCAGAAGTTGTACCTTGAATTTTCCGGCACGCCCGTCATCCACGAATTCAAATTCGCCAATGTAGCCGTTCAGCTGCATCACCCTCAGAACGCGGCCCAGGAGCTTGGATGCTGGGCTGATTATGCATTCCGGCTTGTTCCGCATCTCGTTGTTCTTTATACTCGTCAAACCATTAGCCAGAGTATCCATCATAGGCATGCCATACTTCACTCCTATTCATATTTTCTGAACCCAAGCTTTTGGGCCAACTCTCTAAAACATCGCCGACACAGATTCAACCCGTACCTACGGATGACTGGGCCGTGGGAGCCACACCGTCTACACTGGCGACTGCCCTTACCGTACTCTCGCTCCTTCCCAGATCTCTGTTTTCCCATGTACATCGCCTGGCTTCACATAATCTCAACATCGAATTGGTCTTTAATAAACAACATCGCCTCTTCGGCAGTCATCAAATGACTTGAGCCCACCTTGGACTCAGCGCGTCGACGCCTTTTTACACGGTATCCCGGTCTGCCCACAGTGACTGAGATATTCATTCCGTAGATGCCAAATTCGGGCTTATACCTTATTCCCGGAATCTCTATATGTTCCTCTATTCCAAAAGAAAAATTGCCTCGCTGGTCAAAGCTCTCCTTCGAAAGCTTATTGTCCACGGCTTGGAAGGCTTTCTCAAGAAAATCCTTCGCCCTCTCTTTCCGCAGTGTCACCAGACAAGCGATCGGCTCCCCTTTTCGGATACCGAAACCACGTATAGTCTGTTTAGCCCTCCGCTTACAGGGCTGCTGACCAGTCAGCTGTTCCAGAACCTGAGAGGCCTTTCGAAGAGGATTCCCTGACTTTCCCACAGAGATATTCACAGTCACCTTTTGAATCCTGGGGTGGATCATAGGATGCTCCTTCCATTTTCTGTGGATCTCCTCTTCAGACAACTCGCTCACTCTCCGGTAAAGATATCCAAGTCGTCTCGTCGCCCAAGGGGAAAACCAAGTCGATAACGGTCTGGAAACGGTTTCCATCCGGGTCTTCAATGGTAGCCAGTAAACTTCTGCGTTCTTGACCCGGTCTATCCTCTATATCTACGATTGTACCGTGTCTGCCCACATTCTTTCCGCCCACAATGAGGGCGGCTTTCTTCTCAGCTAGACTGCTATGTTCTAAGATCTCTCTATCCGGAATACTCATTTTCAAAACATCTAAAGTCTGATAGATATCTTCTTCAGGACTCTTGGCCTCTTCCAGCTCCACCAATAGATTTCTGCCATCGTGGAGGTTAAGCTGTAGGTGCCCGCCTTTGACGGTATGCTTGTCCTCGATTCTGCAGAGTTTGAATCCCGCTTCCTCTGAATCGACATTGTGAAGAGTTAATCCGCTTTCAGAGGGTAAGACTCGGTACCGCTCCTCGAGGCTGGGTATAGAGAGGACATCCATCAAGCCTATGGGAAATCGCTCGTCTCTCCTTATCTTTCCATCGATCTCTATTTTTCCTTGAGAGATCACGGTTTTGGCCTCTTTACGGGTTTCTGCAAGGTCCAGGACGTCCCGAATAACAAGTAGGAGCGGTATGCAATCTGAAACTGGATGGGGCCCAGGTCTGGGTTTGATTGTCCAGACCAATTCCTTTCGATGTAAAGGCCAGAATCTGGGCGCTGGTTTACGCTTGATATGTTTCCCGCCCCCTTTCTTACCCATCTTATGCTGCCTCCGACTCAGATGGGGTTTGACCAGCCTTTTCTGTCTTCTGGCTGCCGCCTTTCCGCTTCAGTATCTCTCGGCGCCATCTATCATCAAGATTGAGTTGTGTGATCATGACCTTGGAGGGATGAATGGGCATGGGCAAGCTGGTTCCATCCACTTTTTCTCGGGTCACCCCTTCCACGAAGATTCTATATTTACTTCGATCAACCTGGGTGACCTCTCCTTCGAAGCCCTTGCGGTCACCAGCCATAATCCGAACTGTGTCACCGGTCCTCACTGGAAGGGAATTGGTGTTGTGGGACTCTTCCAGATTTGGAGATAGGGGTGCAGAGAATCTGCGGTATCTTCTATGTGAGGGGGCTTGATGTAACCTCTTTCTCTGTTTCCGGGGCTTAGTGGTCTTCATCAGCTATCCACTCATATTATGATGCTTGCTGCACTGGCTATTCTGGGCCACCGCTCAGCAGCTTCCTTCCCCACTGGACCGCGAATCTCCGAGCCGCGCATCTCTCCCTCAGGAGTCATTATCACGGCTGCGTTGTCTTCAAACTGGATCCAGACGCCTTCTGGACGCCTGTAGGGCTTCCTCTGACGAACGATAACGGCCCGAAAGAGCTTCTTCTTCATATCTGGTGTTCCCTTCTTGACAGAGACCACAACCATATCTCCCACCGCCGCAGCTGGGATGCGCCTCAGACGACCTTTATACCCAATCACCTGGACCACCCTCAGTTCCCGGGCCCCAGAGTTATCGGTACATTTTACAATAGAGCCCGCTGGTAGGCCCTTGGAGATCTTGGGCCGTCCACCGATCATCCCTTTGGCTATCAGGGCACGGGCTCTGGCTGCCATGTTATGCGCCCCCCAATTTTTCAACAACCACAAAAGAGACGGTCTTGCTTATAGGACGGCATTCAGCTATCTTCACCCGGTTACCCTCTCTGGCACCTATACATGGTGGGTTATGAGCCGGCACATGGCTATGTCTCCTTTCGTAACGTTTGTACTTGGGCCAGTATTTCAGATAGTCCCGCCTAACCACAACGGTCTTATCCATCTTAGCACTCACCACGACACCATCCATCACACGCCCTCTAGTTGAGAGACTGCCGTGAAATGGACAGTTGGGATCCTCGCAGCTCTTCCTAGGTTTCTCAAACGAGAAAGCCACTTCTACCACAGCCTCCTAATGCGCTTCTTGACCCGATCTTCCGGGCGTCCAATAAGGGTCTTCCCGTCTATCTCCACTACTGTCCCATCAGCTAGGGTGAAATGGAAAACCGCAGTATTCTTGACGATGGCCTTCTTCTCATTCTGATGCTTTATAAAGAGGAGGTTTCGGGTCTCATCAACCACTCTCCCCGAGATGCCCACACAGGTAGGATTCGAACTATTCACCACCTCAGCATTAAGACCGATGAATTCCCGTTGAATTATGCGGGGTGTGATCTTCACCTTTCTTCCGTCCTACCCTTCTCTTCCTGTTCAACAGTGAGAATGCGGGCGATCGTTCTTCGAATCTCCCTTATCTGAGAGGGATTTTCAGGGGCCCCGCCAGCCTCAACCATCGTTCTCAGTCGCATAAGTTCGGTTCGTAGCTCACCTAGCCGCTCTTCGCGATCCTCTGGAGACATGGATCTGATATCTCTCATACTTATGATCGGCATCTCATTCCTCAGCCTCTTCCACGGGTTCTTCAACTTCTTCCTCGGGTTCTTCTTCGGTGGATGTCTCCTCAAGTATCCGCAATTGGTCGGGAAACTCTGCACCGGGAGGCATTATCCTGACCTTTATGCCGTACATACCGGGCTTCAATTGCACATGTGTGACGGCGCTTCGCATATTCTTCATGGCTGGCTCCCCGCTCTTGGGAAGATACCCCTCTCTAAACTTCTCATACCTAGCTCTATCCGTCCGCAGTTTACCACTGATTATTATCTCGGCTCCTAGGGCTCCAGCTTCCATGATCCTGTTCAGTGCCCAGTACCCGGATCTACGATAGTGTATGCCTCGTTTCAGGCCAGAGGTTATGCGGGATGCCATGACATGTGGATTCAGCTCCGGGATCTCGATCTCCGCCACCGAGATCTGAGGGTTGGGAAGGTCAAATTCTTCTTCAAGGGTCTTCGCCAAATCTCTGATAGTCCTTCCTCCCCTTCCAATGACCATGCCAGGGCGCATAGCATGCACTACCATATGTGTGCCGAGAGGGGTTTTAGATATCTCCACACCACCATATCCTGCCCGCCCAAACTCTTTCCTCAAAAACTCGTCAATCTCTGCTTTCTTGACCGATTCCTCTATGAAATGCTCCACCACAGACATTTAAAGGGGCTCCATCTGTTCTAGGATCAGTTCTACATGAGATAATGTTTTGAAGTAGGGGGTCATGCGTCCGAAGGCTCTCGGCTTATATTTCTTGATCTTCGTTCCCGGATAGGCCGATGCGTGAATTATCTTCAGTCTTTCAGTATCTAGACCTTTGAATTCCGCGTTTGCCTCTGCACTCTCCAGAATCTGCAGAATCTTCTCCGCGGCCTTAGTCGGATATCTCCCGGTTGGCGGTTTGCGAAGGCCATGTCGATGCCCCACCTTCTTCTTATGCCTGCCGTAGGGCACCGGGCTCTTCTTCTCCACCACCTGATTCAAGTATTCCTTGGCCCGCTCCAGACCCATATTCTTTATTGCTTTACATACTTCTCTAGCATGTTTGGGGGATACTCTCAGCTCACGCCCGCTAGCTTTCGCTGTGATCTCTGGATCCAGACCTGTCTTGGAGTATCCCCATTCTGGCATCTCTGTAAGTTCCTTTTATGTGATTTCAAATTGAGAGGAATTTGGTCGTTTATATGTCTTTTGCGATACACCAGACGTACCAGAACCCACTAGAAAAGCATGATTTCAACATGGCCGAGCTATCAGGCTACAAATATGGAAGTTGGACTCTACACACGTAGACAAACAGCAGGCATAGACACACGTGTCGGTTAATCCGAATAGGTTAGGGCAGTGGTCTTTTCCCCAAGGTCAAGTTTATGTGATGTTCTTCAGCATCTCCAAGAGTACCTCTTATTACGGTTAGAGTTACCTGGTCCCCAGGCCGCTTCTTCCTTTCGGTGTAGATTGCTAGGTCGTTGAGTTCCCTGACTGTTCGATTATCTATTGCCACGATCACATCGCCGCCGACCACGATCTCTCTTCCCCCTATCATGGCGGTCTCTGTTCCGCCCTTCAGTCCTGCTTCGTCAGCTGGGCTATCCGGTCTCACATCAAAGATGAGGAAACCTTGTGGTCTTTCTAGATTAAGGTATTCAGCGATGGCTAGATTGACATCCACTCCAGTGATGCCCAACCAGGGATGCTCGTAGGTACCAGTCTCGATCAAATCCTCGATCTCTCGTTTTATTGTGTCGGAGGGTATGGCAAATCCCACCCCAAGAAAAGTTCTCTCCTCTTCCTCAGCTATTATGGCCGTGTTCATACCCACTACTTGTCCTTTGAGGTTGACTAGAGGACCACCAGAGTTTCCCGGGTTGATTGCAGCATCTATCTGGATTACGTCTACAATTAGGTAGCCTCCAGGGGCCTGCAGCTCTCTTTGCAGGGCAGAGACTATGCCTGAGGTCACGGTGTTGCTCAGTCCAAAAGGGTTTCCTATGGCTGCCACGGGTTCCCCTACCGTTAGATTGGAGGAATCTCCCAACACAACCGGATGTAGATTCGTAACTCCCGGATCGACTTTGATGACTGCTAGATCACTGTAGGGATCCTCGCCGACGATGGTGGCCTCGGTTATGTTTCCGTCGAGAAAAGCCACTTGCATAGTGGTGCTATTCTCCACTACGTGATAGTTTGTAATTATGTAACCTCTGTAGTCGTATACGAAGCCTGAGCCCAGACCGACGTCGGTTTGGATCAGAACCACTGAGTATCTTGTTTGGTTATAGATTAATGGCCAAGGCGCGAGACGTGTCCGATTTATATACTCCTGAATTGCGATCTGTTGTTGTAGATTCTTTAAATCTTGGATTCGTCTTCCTTGTTCCTCTAAAGTGTTCTCAAGAATGGAGAATTCTTCTTGAATGTTGAAATAGGCCACAGTAAATATTCCAGTGTTGACTATGAGAATGATGAGCGTAACAGCAAAGGCATACACCCATCTGCTAGAGGAAGAATAGCTCTCTTCATTCATGGCTTAAGCCCATCCTTCTTAGGTGAAGCGAGATATGAAGGTTGTTGGGTTAAGAAGGTTTCGTTGAACCTAGCAAGATCTCTGCCATGGTCCGGTAGATCTTTTGGGCGCATTCCTCTGGACTCAGCTTCTCCGAGTCGACAGTCACTTGGGGGTCTAAAGGCTCCTCGTAGGGCACACCGATGCCAGGAACCGTGGGGGCTTCGCCTTCCAGAGCTCGTTTATAGATATCTTTGGGGGCCTGGAAGGTCTTTCCACGCCTAGACTCCCTTTCTATACAGACATCTAGGGAACATTTTAAGTAGGCTTCCATGAAACGCGGAATCTCATCACGAGCCTGCTCTCTGTACTGTCGGCGGTTACCGGTGGCATCAATAATAAGGTTTCGACCATCTCCCGTCAGGTGCTCAGCCACCAACACCAGAAGCCCATAGAACATATCCCGCTCCTCTTCGCTATAAGTGGGATTGGGGGTGACGGCTTTGCGTAGGGCGTCTGAGGAGAGGATTTGAGCTGGAATGTTCCGCTCTCGTAGTCCTTCTTGAAGAGCCTTCGAAACCACCGACTTACCGCTACCAGGTAAACCCGTAATCCAAACACACCAACCATTCTGGGTTGCCATGAAGACCTTCTCCCCAGAATCGTAGAAGGGGTACCAACTTATAATAATTGGAGTCCAAGCCCAGTGAAAGTTACAATCACAACCCTCTTCTAGATTTCCACCTTCAAGCTTCCGGAATGAACATGGGAATCCTCTTCTGATAGGCCTTGTACCCTTCTCCAAACTGGCCTATCAAATCCTCTTCTTCTTTCTTGGAGATCAGATAGATCAGTATTATCAGCAGGGGGGTAAAGAGCATCGAATACCAAGCTGAGAGGAGTATGGACATTCCGACGTGTGTTAAGATCCAGCCCAGGTATTGGGGATGCCTCACAATCGAATACACTCCCCTTGTCTGCAACTCCTCTGGTGCCCGATGGGTTTCGGCCACCTCTAAGCTAGTTGCTATCACACCTCTGATAGCGATCCAAGCACCAAGTACCACCAGGGGTGAAGAAGCAAACAGATGCAATATGGGTGCTGAAAAGCTGAGGATCGAAACCGATAAGTCTGAGAATGTTGAGATGATGAATCTTGGTTGCGGCGAAACCCATACCCCGATCAGAAACACAAACTCCATGGTTCCGGAGATCATTCCATAGATCTTACCGATTCTGACTCCTTTCTCCTTGCCATATCTCTTCTGGAGTTTGATGTGGTCCACGGATCTGAAGTGGAGAAGAATCCCTATAAACAAGAATAAAACGCAGACATAGAATAAGATGTACATCTTCTCCTATGAAAGAGAATGGCTTACAATTTAAAGGTGGGCGTTCTGGCTCCTCTCTTCTCTTGCCGCAATTGTTATGTTGACCAAAGGGGGGAAGAAACTTTCTATCCTCTAATATATGAGTTGATATCCTCAAGGACGAATCTTTCCAAGTTCAACACAGCTTTGATGAAGTTGAACAGGTTGGTGCGCACCTCTGGAGAAAGGTTGGGGTACCAGACAGGGGAGGCAATGACCAAGGCCCTCCAAGCGAAGAAAGGTTGGGCAACCTCCAGAATCTGCTCATCCTGGGTCTTTTCTAGGTAGTTATCCCAGAACAAACTGAACAGTTCCTCAAAGGGACCATTAAGCTCGCCATAGTTTCGCAAAGAGTAGAACAGATAATTTATGCTCATGGCGGTCACATCGTCAGCGGCCTCTCCCCACTCCCCTCGACTCCTATCTAGGACAGTGAAGTTCGTACCATTCTTGAACAGAACGTTCCATGGATGATAGTCTCCGTGAACCTGCGTCAATCGATGCGTTTTCTCCTTGAGTTTCCACCTCCAGTCCACACACCGCTTCTCGATCTCACACAGGTCCTTGTGGGTTACATACTCAAGGCCGGATGGATAGCTGTCACTCAGACCCATAATACACTCTCCGTGTCCAACCAATTCCCTAATACGTCTAATATACAGCTCAGACTCCTCGCTCTTCACGCTATGAATCTCTACCAGATAATCAGACAACGACAGACAGCGCCTCCTATCCAGTTTGTTCAGCTGATCCCGTTCTCGAATCCTATTCAAATCCTGAAAATAGGGTTCCCCCCTTACCCTCTCGGTTAGGATGAAGAACTCCTCACAGTCGCCCAGGGATCTCAAACCTCCCTCTTCTGTGAAGGCTCCCACGTCCACAGACCTCACATGCCTAGGAAGGCGGTTGAAGGCGGAGTATTGCCACAAGATAATCCCAGCCCGGTCAGAGAAATGTTGGTGGCCAAAGCCTTCTGGACGCATGGTCTCCAGAACTATCCTCTTCAATTCACCCTTTACAACAAAGCTGACCTGGTAGGGGATACCGTACCCAAATTCCTTCAGCTTCTTCTCTGGTTTCGCCTTCTTTGCCTCCCGCTTACCTAACTCACCAACATACCGAAGCTCAACCTGGGCTCCATAGACCGATGACAGATAATCCCTCAACTTGTCTAGCCGTAATTCAAACATCTTCCAACCCATAATCCACGGAACCAGGACCAGTTAAAACTTTTTATCCTCCACCTTCAGGACAGGTGGGAACGAAAGTCAATAATAAGTCTAGATAACCTATTGGATAATGGTGTGATCTTCAGTGGCGGACTTCAAAGTAAAGGACATAAACCTAGCTCCAGAAGGAGAGAGTCTCATCCATTGGGCCTCCAAGCATATGCCAGTACTTAACCAGATCAAGGACCGTTTTCAAGAAGAGAAACCCCTCACAGAGGTGAGGATAGGAGCCTGTCTGCATGTGACCAAGGAGACAGGGGTACTAATGCGAACCCTCACAGCAGGAGGGGCAGATGTCGCCCTCTGCGCCTCCAATCCCCTTTCGACCCAAGATCCGGTGGCCGCCGCACTGGCAGAGAAGGGAATAGATATCTATGCCTGGCGGGGGGAGACCACCGAAGAATACTACTGGTGCCTCAATAAGGTGATCGACCATAAACCCCATATCACAATAGACGATGGCGCCGACTTGGTGGGCACCATCCATTCCCAAAGAAAAGAGGCTCTAGAGAGGGTGAAGGGGGGAACAGAGGAGACAACCACAGGGGTCATGCGTCTGAGGGCTATGGAGAGGGCAGGAGAACTAAGGTACCCCATCATGGCAGTTAATGACGCATACACCAAATACCTCTTCGATAACCGTTACGGAACCGGACAGAGCACCCTAGATGGGATAGTGAGAGCCACAAATATCCTATTAGCCGGGAAGAACTTCGTCATCTGTGGCTACGGCTGGTGCGGACGAGGACTAGCCCATCGAGCCAAGGGTATGGGTGCTAATGTCATAATCACCGAGGTGGACCCCACTAGAGCCCTGGAAGCAGTGATGGAGGGCTTCCAAGTGATGCCCATCAGAAAGGCCTCAGAGAGGGGGGACATCTTTGTCACCGCCACAGGAAACCTAAACGTCGTCAGGAAAGAACATATGCTGAAGATGAAGGACGGAGCCATCCTAGCCAATACTGGCCACTTCAACGTAGAGATAAGTATACCGGACCTGGAGGGCCTCTCCACTTCCAAAAGAACGGTAAAACCAAACGTGAGAGAATACAGCCTCCAGGACGGAAGAAGACTCTATCTGCTAGCGGATGGAAGACTGGTCAACCTCGCAGCCGCAGAAGGGCACCCATCAGAGGTCATGGATATGTCCTTCGCAAATCAGGCTCTCTGCATCGAATACCTAGTGGAAAAAGAGGAGCAAGCTCCAAAAGTTCATAGTGTACCTCAAGGGATCGACCAACAAGTGGCGACCCTGAAGTTGAAAGCTATGAATAGAGAGATCGATAGCTTAACTGAGGAGCAGAAAAGGTACCTTAAGAGTTGGGAAGCGGGAACGGTCTGATCTGGATCGTATGACAAACCTTATAATAGGGTCTTTGCCATAAAGATGGCTACGTCGTGATAAATATGGTTAGTAAGGATCAAGCTATCGGCTGGTTGATTTGTGCAGTTTGCGTGATTGTGGCAGTCTGGTACACTATTACACTATTCTTTCCACAGCTCTCGCTTGTATGGTTCAAGGCGGAGATTGTTCGGTTTTGGATAGTCGCTATACCAGTATTCATCGCCTTCGTCGCTATACTAGCCATAGGAGCATGGATCGGATGGACCATGGCCACCACCCCGCCCCCAAGGCCGATCGAAGAGATAGAAGCCGAGACAATGATGGAAGAGCAGGAAGAAGAGAAAGAATAGATCATTAATAGTTCTTCCTTCCAGTTTACAAAGCGTTTGAAAGCAATCGTGGATGTCCTGGATTTTCTTTTTTTTATCTTCTTTTGAAGACCCCTAAAGTCGCGCATTTCAGGTCATATTTACTGGTCACAGATTATCACTCATCGACAAGGAAATCTTCAAAGATCCTCTCAGCCTCCTCCAGTGGTAGCTTTTGGGGTGGATTCTTGAAAGCGTATGCTGAAATGCTTCGTAGAGGACCAGCAATTCCCCGATCAAGAGCTAATTTGATCGCCCTAACGACATCTAACATGACTGACACCGCATTTGGGGCGTCAACTGTGCAGAGCCTTAGATCCAAGCGCATGGGGGTCTTCCCGAAGTATAAGCCTTTGATCCAGAAGTAGCTGTCCCTCCGATTTTCTAGGAAGTCAACGTAGTCGGTTGAACCAGCAACCACAGAAGCCTCATAGGGCAAGACTGATCGCACCGATCTTGTTTTCAGGCTTCGCTTCACCTCCCTGCTCCTTTCAAGGGTGTCCAGAGACTCTGTTCCCCCACCCACATCCAGTTGATAGGTTTCAGAGACCCGAACTCCCCTCGCAGCCAACGTCTTCAACAAGATCTTGTGGAGGATGGTGGCCCCCACCTGATCCACGAGGTCGTCGCCCACCAGAGGCACCCCGGCCTCCTTGAAGCGTCTGCCCCAGTCTGCGTCGCTGGCGATGATGGCTGGTGTGGCATTCAGGAAAGCACACCCAGCTTCTAGAGCTTCTTCAGCGTACCGTCGGGAGGCTCTTCTAGCTCCACTGGGAAGGAGATCGACGACCATCTCCGCATGACTGTCTCTAAGCGCTTTGGCTACATCCACCTCTTCGGAATCGTGGATCTGAATTACGCCTTTTAGGTATTGGCCTACACCGTCTAGGACTGGCCCCCTCAACACTGGCACAGCTAGATGAGGCACAGAAGCAAATTTGCGGGTATTATTGGGCTTGGAGACCATAGCCTCCGAAAGGTCTTTTCCGATCTTTCTGGCGTCGATATCAAAGGCTGAGACGAATTCTATGTCCCGTGGATGGTAGCCCCCCAAGAAGAGATTTCTCAGCCCCACTGCTTCTTCTTCCTCATCAACTTCTTTGTAGTAGTGGACTCCCTGAATCAGAGCAGAAGCACAGTTTCCTACCCCAACTAGAGCCACTCGGATCTTGGACATATAGATAGCACCAGAACATAGTGAGTGCAGGTTAGGCTCATAAACGTTTTAGGGTATGTTTCTCACTTCCCTCGCTCTAAGAGGATCATCTTTCCGAAAATGTGGCCCTAAACTTTGAGATGGAGGGGATATCGAATGCGGAGACTGTCACAGGGTGTTCAACACCAAGAGGCATCTGGTAGATCGTGCGATGTTGAAGCTCAAGATCGATAAGAAGGGAAAGATGCGGGGAGCCGATATATTCGAGCATATCCCGTGGGGAGACATAGATCTTAGCGTCTTTCCGTAGTATAAAGACAAGCAGTAGGGAGAAAATGTGCTCTTAGCCCCTGCCTTTCTTCTGATGTCTGACCTCCTCGTATTCTCTGGATAGAATCTTAAAGGCTACAGATAGTTTCTGTGCTCTATCCAGCTTTCCATGCTTTCTAGCCTTCATAGCCTCAGAAGCTAGATATGAGAGAACGCTTCGCAAATCTTCCACCAATCCTTCTGCCACCAGAGCATCCCTACTGAAAGGATGATTTCATCTCCCAACCTAAATGTGTTATCTAGGTCGTCCTGCCGAAAGAATGTTGCAGGAATGGGTGGATATCCCTACAGTAGATGCTTTGGATCCCCCATCAATCTTGAAGTCTTAGTAGAATCTATTCTGAAACTGGGGTGGCGTTAGATCAATCGCTAAAATCTCTCCAGTCTCTTCAGAGCAGTCGAGTATCGGTGAATACCTCTATTCCAGACTAGTGTAGTTAACTTATCGATCGCCGCCTTTCCTGGTAACCAGGTAGACTCCTAGAAATATTAAGACCCCTCCCGCAATAACTAGAAAGCTGGCCTCTTCTCCAACAAAGGCTACGGCGAACAATACGGTGATTAAGGGCTCTGCGAATAGAAATGAGCTGGTAATGGTGGCGCCCACACGTTTCAAAACATAGAACCAGATGTAGTATCCTATCAAGGAACAGGTGACAGATAGGAAGAGAATCGGCAGCCAGGCGTAGAGGCTCATGGTAAAGATCTGGTAGAGGGAGTTCTCAGCCAAGGAGAGGGGGAGCAGAAAGAATCCACCTAGCATAGTTACATATGCTACGATGAGAAACGGATCATACTTTTCTATTACTCTTTTTCCGATGAGGCTATAGACGGTCCAGAGAACGGGAGTGGAAAGCAGGATTAAGCTTCCAAAGAGAAATTCTCTGTTGTTCTGAAATTCTATAATGCCTTCTGTGATTACCAGCAAGGTGCCTGCGGCCGCAATTCCGATTCCCGAGATCTGCTTTCTGGTTATTTGTTCATTGAATATTCTTGCCGAGAGGATTGCGATGAGGATGGGGGAGAGAAGGCAGACGAAGATGGCGGCTATGGATGCACTAGCCATCTGGATGCCTATGTATTGGGCTGTGAAGAAGATCGTTACACCCGTGAAGGCGAGAAGAATCAGCTTCGGAAGATCTTCCTTCTTAACCAGAAGACTGTAATCTGGTTCCATTTTTTTCTCGAAGAGAAGAGCAACAAGGAAGAGGGTGCCTGCGATAAGAAATCTGAAGGTTGCTACAGAAATCGGTGTCAGTCCTTCCTTTAGTGCTATCTTTACCACCACAAAGGAGCTTCCCCAGAATAGTATCAGGAGTATCATTAGAATTGTGTGGATGGCGTTCAAGTTTTTGGTTGTCATATCTGTGAACCTTGGCCTGTAAGTGGGTGGCTCTGGAGCCTCCGTACATCATGGGCGGGCAGGCTTTCTTAAGAGTTTAGTTGCTCAATTGGAACGTATTCTATATTCACATCAGATCGTTGCAGAACTTCCTCCCACAGTTGGAGGCCCTTGCCTGTTCTCCACTCATTGGATGTGGGAAGGTCCAAAAACGGCAAGATTGTCTCCTCCCTTGATTTTATCTGCGGTAACGCATTTCCCACTTCTCTGATGAATAGGGCAAGATGTCTGGTGCTATCCCCACAAGCTTTCCATCTCTATAGGCCGCAAGTATCTCGTTCTTGGCTTTAAAAGTAAATCTGGAATCTTTGCTCTCCCCTGCTCCACTAAGCCGCACATCGGTCTATGTGAATCCTGCCTCGGCCTTTCTCTTCACTTTATCCACAACACCCTAGAAGAGGTTGAAGACTTCTGTCTCTGTAAGAACAGTTCAGGGTCTCCTCTGCCGCCCGCAGATAAAAGGGCCGCACCATCCACCACAACTTAAGATCATCTGCACGCTTGGAGTAATTAGATCTTCTGCAAATGGAAGGTAACGTTTGTTTTATTATTGGGTAGTGCATAGAAGATCTGTGAAATGGCATGGAGAAGAATGATTCATGCGCTCTGGGGATAAGTTCGAATTAATCAGTGAGATGGCTAAGAGGCGGGGGTTCTTCTGGTCCTCCTACGAGATCTATGGAGGAGTAAGCGGCTTCTTAACTTTTGGTCCCTTGGGCTCCATCTTGAAGAGGAGGATCGAAGACAGGTTCCGAGACTTCTTTGTTCGGCCACTGGGCCTTCTGGAGATTGAAACCCCAGTCGTTATGCCTAAGGAAGTGTTTGAAGCTTCAGGGCATCTAGATCATTTCATAGAACCCATGGTGGAGTGCCTGGAGTGTGGAAGAAGATTCAGAGGTGACCATCTTCTCCAAGAAAAGGCAGGGCTGAGTGACACAGAAACTGAGAAACTCAGCCTCCAAGAACTCATGAGTCGAATAAGTGAACGGAAGATTCGTTGTCCAGAGTGCGGTGGAGATCTAGGGAAACCGAAACGGTTTATGACCATGTTCCGCACAACTATTGGGCCGTACTCAGAGACAGTGGGCTACGGCCGCCCAGAGGCAGCCCAGGGCATCTTTGTAGAGTATAAACGCCTCTATGACTACGCCAGGGAGAAGCTTCCCTTCGGTGTGCTTCAGATAGGGCACGCGCTAAGAAACGAGATCTCGCCCAGACAAGGCCCCATAAGACTGAGGGAGTTCACTATAATGGATTTGGAGTTCTTCTTTGATCCCGAAGAGCCCAGTTGTCCCCTGTTGAAGGATATAGAAGATGAAACACTCAGGCTGGTGCTGGCGAAGAACAAGTTGAGAGGAGTAGAGGAGCCTGTGAAGGTGACAGTTAAGGAAGCTTTAGAGGAAGGTTACATACAGGAGGAGTGGCAGAGTTACTTCATGGCTCTCTCCAAACGCTTCCTTGTACAACTAGGTGTACCACAGGATAAACAGCGCTTCATCGAGAAACTGGAGTGGGAGAGAGCTCATTATTCCGTGCAGGGCTTTGATCAGGAGATCCACCTGGATAGGTGGGGATGGGTGGAGGTCTCGGGACACAACTATCGTACAGACTACGACCTCAGGCAGCACATGGAATCCAGTGGGGTAGAGATGACGGCCTTCAAGGAGGGGGAAGAGCCGGTGGAGAGAGAGAAGGTGACCCTGAGGCCAGTGATGTCCAAGATCGGGCCGGCCTTTAAACAGGAGGCTTCACGGGTCGTCGAGATGTTGTCCAGCGCAAATCCCCAAGAGGTTGAGGAGTCTTTAGAGACCCAAGGGTTTCATAGGTTGGGGGCCTACAGAATCCTGCCGGAGCATGTGGAGGTTCTCCAGGAGACTGTGAAGCAGGAGGGCAAGCATTTCGTTCCACATGTGGTTGAGCCCAGTTTCGGATCGGATCGACTAGTGTACATTGCTCTAGAGTACGCCTACGGAACTAGGAACGGTCGAACGGTGTTAAGCCTTCCACGCGACCTAGCTCCTATACAGGTGGGCGTCTTCCCGCTAGTAAGTAAGGATGGACTGCCAGAGAGAGCCAAGGAAGTGTATGAGGCCTTGGTTGACGCTGATTTTCTGGTTGAGTACGATCAGTCAGGTTCTATTGGTAGACGGTACGCACGAGCAGATGAGGTGGGCACCCCTTTGGGAATCACGGTTGATTATAGAACATTGGAGGACGACACAGTGACCATACGCAGCCGCGACACCTGGAGACAGATTCGAACGGAGATCCGGAGGCTTCCTGAGCTGCTTCGCGCATACTTCGGCTATAAGATAGATTTTGAGGCTTTGGGAACTCCAATTGAGAGCTGAGCCAGCTAGGTCTTTCGCTATCTTTTTTAAGGTATCGGCCTATCTTTATGTGGAATATAGGAACGAAGAGTGAGGAGCGTAGACCGTGGTCTTCCCAGTAGAAACCGAGGAACGGGTAAAACGAAGAGCTCTCAGCGTCTGTCAAGACCATCTGAGAAACGTGATGACTATCACCCGGAAGGCTTCACAACTGATCGATAGTTTTGTCAAGGACGACAAAAAGTCGGCTCAGAAACTCTTCGCCGAGATCAGAAAGTCTGAGGATGAGGTGGACGACGCGAGACGCATGGTCTCAAGAGAACTCGCCGAGATAGGAGCCATTCTGATGAGCCGAGAAGACTTCCTCCGTTTCACCAACCTAACAAGCGAAATTGCTGACTTCTGTGAGGGGATAGCATTCAGACTTTTAGAGATCATGGAGAGAAACTGGAAAGTACCTTCAGAAATAAAGAAGGGACTCGTTAGCCTCTCCGATGCGGCTTTCGAAACCGTCTCAAAGCTTAGAGAGACCGCCATGACACTAAGCTACGGCTCAAAGAAGGCCCTAGGAAAGGCCAGAGAAGTCGAGGCCGCAGAACGGATTGTTGATGATCTTTACAGAGGGCTGGAGTTGAAAATCCTCAACAGTAAACTGGAATTTCCAGTCATGCTTCTATTAAGAGATGTAACTCAGCTTCTGGAGGATGCTGCAGATAAGGCTGAAGA
>JABAHQ010000649.1_pt1 | contig 43048 bp, 35 predicted proteins | sample 7062091 | NCBI WGS metagenome assembly JABAHQ01 (sample SAMN14534359, study PRJNA622989) | marine sediment metagenome | biome: marine biome [ENVO:00000428]; feature: marine pelagic biome [ENVO:01000023]; material: deep marine sediment [ENVO:00002113] | place: India: Gulf of Kutch | collected... | reverse complement strand
ATAGAAGGTGTGTGGAATTTGTGGGATTTATGAAAAAAATCAGGATAATCGCCGGCTGGTAGAACAGATGTCGGAACTTTTAGCCCATCGAGGGCCGGATGCGTCCAGTGTCTATCAGCATAACGATGTATGTTTAGGCCATCGACGATTGAGCATCATTGATTTGGCTACCGGCGATCAACCGATTAGCACTAATGACAAAACCTTGACCATTGTCTATAATGGTGAGATATATAATTTCAGAGAAATTAGAGAAGATCTGCTGAAAAAGGGATATCAATTTACTACTCAGTCCGATACGGAAGTCATACTCAAATTATATCAGGATCAGGGCATCGATTCTTTCCGACAATTAAATGGCATTTTCGCTTTTGCCATACTTGATGCCCGGGATCAGCCTCCCCAAATTATCTTAGTGCGTGATCAATTCGGCATCAAACCGCTCCATTACTATGCTCAGGATGGGCGGTTTATTTTTGCTTCCGAGCAGAAGTCGATTTTGCTTCATCCCAAAGTCAAACGCGAGTTAAATGAACAGGCGCTCCATCATCAGTTAAATCTTCGTTACAACCAAACCAATCAAACCTTGCTGCGCGGTATTTATCGCCTTCCACCCGGACACTACTTGATTGCTGAAGAGGGTGCAATTAAACAAATCGCGCCTTATTTTCACCTGGATTACCGGATTGATTATCAAAAGAGTGAAGCAGAATGGCTGGAAGAAATTCCTTACTACGTGAAGCAGGCGGTAAAACGACAATTAGTGAGTGATGTGCCTATCGGCGTGTATCTCTCCGGGGGAATGGACTCCAGCTCCATTGTGGCTATGATGCGTGAACTCGGCGTGGAGAAAATCAACACTTTCACCCTGGGGTTTAATGAACCAACCGATGAAGTGGACGACGCCCGACTAATTGCCGATTATTATGAAACCAATCATCACACCTTAAACATGGAATTACACCCCATGCGGTTGATGCCGGAAGTGATTTGGCATGCGGAAGAACCGAAAATAAATCTGCTGCAGGGCTACTTAATGTCCCAATTTGTTTCACAGCATCTGAAAGTTGTTTTAGGCGGATTGGGCGGCGATGAACTTTTTTCCGGCTATGATATTCATCGATATATCTATCCCTTTAATAAATTGCATCAATGGATGCCGCAAAAATTAGAAGAAACCGTCCTTTCTAAATTGAGTTCTCTTAGCTATTCCGCTCAAACGAAGTTAGGTTCCCTGGCTACGGATGAGTACCGGCGGGGGATACAAATGGCATTATCGACCGGCAATATTGCCAAATTTTATTTGATCCTGCGCAACGTATGGGATTTTGATCACGCCCAGTGGCAGAAAATTTATTCAGAAGATTTTTTATCACGGCAGATAAATCCTGTGGTCAGAGAATTTGAATCTTATTTCAAAAGCAATGGTCGCCTGACCCCATTGGATGAAGTTTACTGGGCGGAGTTTAATTCCAAAATGGTGAACGATTATCTTCTGACCGAAGATCGTATGTCCATGTCCCACTCATTGGAAGAGAGAGTGCCGTTCCTCGATATAGATTTGGCGCGACTGGGATTTTCTATTCCGGCTCATATCAAAATGCGAGGCAATCAAACCAAGTACTTATTGCGCAAAGCTATGACGCCATACCTTCCGCCAGAGATCATTCAAAAAAAGAAATGGGGCTTTACTTTTAATCCTTATCTACAATATCAGAAAGATTTGAAGAGCACCGCCGAACAGATTCTGACCAAAGAAAGAATTGAAACGGATGGGATTTTTAATTATAATTACATCCGTTCCATATTTGAGGCGCCGCCGCATCCGCGAATGAGGTGGCATTACAATTTTATTTGGGTATTAACCGGTTTTTATATCTGGAAACAGATGTTTCTGGAAGGTAACGGCTTTAAAGACAAGGAGTTTGAGTTGGAAAATTATTTTGGGTATCGTTAATGGAAACTGCTCTAAATAAACATAATTCAAAAACAGTTGATACAACCGTAAACCTCAATAAAATCGAAACTGCTCTTGATCTGACACTCAAATATGCAGAAAAACATGATTACAGAGGTTATAATAAATATGATGCTCTGGATAGCCCTCTTCTATCAGCACTATCATTTAACAACAAGTATTTGCGATTGCTCTATAGCCAATTAATCATGCGTTCACCAGTGAATCTCCGTCCGCTATTCCTGGTGCCGAAAACCCATAATCCCAAGGGAATGGCGCTTTTTGCATGCGCATATTTGAATCGCTATCGGGCAAAAAAAGATGACGCAGATTTACGCAAGGCCGAACGATTATTGGATTGGCTACTGACAAACCATTCAACCGGATTTTCTGGAATTTGTTGGGGATACCAGCATCCCTGGCAGGATGTCGGATTTTTTGCGCCGGCCAATTTCCCCAATCGGGTAGTAACCTTTTTTGTATGCACTGCGCTCGTGGATGGTTATGAAGTCACCGGAAACGAGGAATACTTAAGCGCCGCGAAAGATGCCACTAATTTTCTACTACACGATCCCAAAATTCTATACGAAGACAATGAAATGAAATGCCTGAGCTATGTGCCGGATAACCGCATCAATTGGGTGGTTATGGATGTAAGTGCCCTTTGCGGTTCCTTGCTCTCCAGAGTTCATTCTTTTTCACCAGATCAAAAGTTAAAGTCAGAAGCAAAGAAGCTAATTTATTACGTCGTTGACAAGCAAACCGATTACGGCGCCTGGTATTATACCCATCCTCCACGGGCGCATCACAAAACCCATGATAATTATCACACTGGGTACATCGTTGATGCGATATTAGACTATACCCAACATACCGGGGACGAGTCTTGTTTGCAAAACTATGAACGGGGAGTTGAGTATTACCGGGACAATTTGTTTTGTGATGACGGTGCGCCCAAGTGGATGAACGACAAGGTATATCCGTTGGATGCGCATGGATCGGCCCAGGGAATCATTTCGTTTGTAAAAGCAGCTCATTTAGATAGCAGTTATGAAGAAACCGCCTGGAGGATCGCCAATTGGACGATTGACAATATGCAAAATCAAAATGAGGGATATTTTTATTTTCAGAAGCATCGCCTTTACACCAAACGCTTTACCTTAATGCGCTGGTGTAATGCCTGGATGGCAAGAGGATTGAGTACTATTGTAAGGAGATATTATGAGCAACGCTGAAGAAGTATATACGAAAGAAGATGTAAAGGAATTTTGGAATCGCAACGTTTGCCAAACAGAGTTTATCAAAGCGGGCGAACGGGGCTCCAGGGAATTTTTTGAGAATGCGGAAAAAGTTCGCTACAAACATCATTTTTATCTGCCGGGTTTATTTGATGAGATCGCCAGCCGGAAACCGAACGGCGAACTCCTGGAAGTCGGCTGCAGCATGGGCACCGACTTGTTGCAGTTAGCCAGAAGAGGAATGAAGGTCACCGGAATCGATTTAACAGAAGAAGGTATTTCATTAGCGAAAAGGCGATTCGAAATGTATGAAATCCCGGCGGAGTTAAAAATTGATGACGCGGAGAATCTCTCTTTTCCGGATAATTGCTTTGATGTGGTTTACTCTTTTGGTGTGCTTCATCATACACCCAATACCCAAAAAGCAATTGATGAGGTTCGCCGGGTACTAAAACCAGGTGGGCTTGCAGTCATCATGTTATACCATCGTCGTTCCTTTAACTATCTCATCCACCGCATCTTAAATGCCCCTTTCGACGGCAACAAGAAGGATCGTTGTCCGATAGAAAAAACCTACACCAAGGCAGAGCTTTTGGAAATGTTTAAAGCATTTCAGAATGTAGAAATAGATATTGAATATTTTATGACGACCGGCTTTGGCATCATTTGGGATTTGACGCCAAAATTTCTCCACAAAATGTTAGGCCGCAAATGGGGTTGGCACGCAGTCATTAAGGGTGAAAAAAAGAATTAGATTTCCGGAAGGTATTCGGTATTGAGAGAATACAAAAAGGTCTTGATTTTAACCTATTACTGGCCGCCGGCAGGGGGGCCCGGTGTTCAAAGGATGCTCAAATTTGTTAAATATCTACCCCATTATGGATGGCAACCAATTGTTTTAACTGTAAGGAATGGAGACTTTGTTGCAAAAGATAATAGCTTGCAGAGTGACATCCCCTCAATCGTCTCAGTACATCGAGTTCCTACAATTGAGTTTTACTCTCTGTATCGTTGGATAACCAGAAAGAAGAAGGAAGATACCATTCCTGTAGGTGCTTTTATGAAAAGCAAAGACGATCGGCTTACGGATCGATTCGCAAAGTGGATACGTACAAATCTCTTTATCCCCGATGGCAGAATTGGTTGGATTTTGCCTGTTATTTACCGGGCAACGAAAGTAATTAAAAATGAAAATGTCAATGCAATAATTAGCACTTCTCCACCACCTTCAGTGCATTTATCCGCAAAACATATTGCAAGGGAGTTTCACATCCCCTGGATAGCTGATTTTCGTGATCCATGGACAGAAACAATATTCTACCAGGAATTGAATCGCATAAGAATTATGGAAAAACTTGATAGATACCTTGAAAGTCAAGTTTTGAAGAGTACCGATGCAGTGTTAACCGTCAGTGAGAATATTGCAGCAAGATTTAAGCACAAATATACCGATATTCACTGCGAAGTTATTCCCAATGGTTATGATGAAGCTGACTTTCTAAATCTAAGTGAATTACAAGAAAGCAATTATTTTAAACTATCATTTATCGGTAATTTGAAAACAAATCAGAATCCTGAGAATCTTTGGAAAGCTCTGGCTGAAGTGATTAAAGAAGAACCAAGTTTTTCTACGGATCTTCGATTGAACTTTACAGGTAGTATTAATCCGGATGTTGAGAAGGATTTAGGGCGATATAATCTACTTCCCAACACCACAATCGAGAAATATGTTCCGCATGATAAGGCGTTAAAGAAAATGCAGTCAACTACAATTTTACTATATATCATTCCTGACGCACCGGATAATAAAGGAGTATTAACCGGAAAGTTGTTTGAATACCTTGCCGCAAAACGGCCGTTTCTTTCGATTGGTCCGCCTGATGGTGATGCTGCTACCATTTTAGATGAGACCAATGCTGGGGCAATGTTTTCACCGGAAGATTACTTGGGTATAAAGAATCAAATTAAACATTTATATAACTTATGGAAATCTGGACAAGTATTTAAATTGTACCCGGATCCCGAAAAAGTAAAAAAATATGAACGCAAGCGTTTGACCAGGAAATTGGCAAATGTTCTGGACACTCTAACTGTATAACTTTAAATGATTAATCATTTTGACATACGTAGTTTTCATGAAGCCCCGCTTGATTTTGGGACAATCGAGATTCTATTGACTGTTAAAAGTTTTGATTTAGAGGCTATTCAAAAACGATATTTAGAATCTCGTTCGAGAAGCAGAACGGGTAGTGTTGAACGTCGTGAACCTGCCCAAGGTGGGGTAATATACTTGATTTTAAAGAATGGTAAAATTGTACATCAGGAAATTATTGCCAGATTGACAGAACCACGAGGAATTGGGTTACATAATCAGCGGATTGGCCTGTCGTCAGAAGATAAGGTTTTTCTATTTGAAAAAGATAATGAAACTCCAACTATAATCGATCATCTCTGGCTATCCTATATACACACAGTTAGGTTCAATAGCAGTGGCAATCGATTATTGGTCTCTTCATCAGGGCTGGACACAATCATGGAATTTGATAGTTCAACCGGCGAGCTTATTTGGGATTGGCTTGCCTGGGAACATGGAATTAATCAGGGTGTTAACCCGAAAACGAATGAAAAGCATATACTAACCCGTATTCCAGAAGAAGCATCTCTATTAAAGAAACAAGGTAAAAACCCTCTATTAATTACAAATCCAAGGCAGCAGAAAATCCCGACTGCGTTGCGTGCAGCCTTTATTAATTCAGCAGAGTACGGTCAGAATGGTGAAATCTTGGCAACCTTATTTCATGCTGGTAAAGTGTTAAAAATTTTCCCATCCAATTCTTCAATTGAAGTAGTTATTGACGGATTATCAAAACCTCATGGTGGGATGCTCTACCCAAATGGATATTTAGTTACTAGCACTGGTTCGGGAGCTGTTTATTGTAAAGGCGAGAATGAGTTAAATATATATGATTTTTCAACGCTTCCAAGCAAACCGGTTGCCTTAAAAAATTTAGAGTGGTTACAATTTAGTAATTGCCTGGACGACATAGTATTATCCGTGGATTCCAATCGTCACGCCTTAGTTTGTGTTAATCTGCAAACAAAAAAAAGAATGATGATTCACTATGACGCAAACTGGGCGGTGCAAGAATTCGTATTTTTGAACGAGAGCTCCCGGGATTTTCTTCCTAGAATGAAAAGTTGGTTCACTAATCATGTTGGGGACTTATAATGAAGGAATTACCTTTTTCAAAGGTTCTAGCACTCTCACCCCACACTGATGATATCGAATTTGGATGTGGAGGTACGATACACAGATTGATGCAGCAAGGAACAGAAGTTTTCACAGCCGTCTTTTCACTTTGTGAAGAATCGGTTCCAAAAGGGTACCCTAAAGACATTTTGCTCAAAGAAATGCATGAGGCTGGAACAAAGCTGAATATCTATAAAGATCACATAACTGTTTTTCAATATCCGGTTCGACGGTTCACGGAAAACAGGCAGGAAATATTAGAAAATCTAGTAGAGTTGAATCGGAAATTAGAACCTGATTTAGTTCTCACCCCGTGTCGAACGGATATCCATCAAGATCATCAAGTAATCTGTCAGGAAAGTGTTCGCGCTTTTCGAAGCCAGAGCATTCTCGGGTATGAACTGCCATGGAATAATTTTGAGTTTTCTGCAAGGGCATTTATTCAATTGAGCTCTCAAAATCTGGAAGCTAAACTGAGTGCAGTTAATTGTTATGAATCTCAACGTTTTCGACAATATAGCAATACTGATTTATTTCAATTTCAGGCTCAATTAAGAGGATTATTAAACAAAACCACTTTTTCAGAAGCCTTTGAAGTAATCCGTTTAACCCTATGATTTCCAAAGTAGTAGTTATTGCGAGTTCTTCTGAGAAACCCACCGCTTTATTCTCTCGCCATATTCACGATATATCATCAATAAGATGCCAAGATAAGTAATTAACCAACCTATCCATGATATGGTAATTCCAGTAAAATATGTTTGGGGATGAAACCTAAATGTAATCGTATGATTACCTGATGGAATTACTACAGAACGAAGCAGATGATTGGTTTTGTAAATTCGTAGTTCTTCCTCTGTCTCTAAAAAGGCTTTCCATCCCTGCGGATAGTATACCTCAGACAATACCAACAAGGCTGTCTTATTTGTATAAGCTTTTAAAGTTATTTTATCCGGTTCAAAATTTATAACTTTAGCGAAGCTGCTGTCGGGACTATTGACTGGTTTATCTAATGGTCTTTCCAGAATAGCTATTTTGCCAGGATTGAAGGCTCGTGTATTCATAAATTTAAGTCGTTCGACCCCATCCTCAATAACTTGCACACTGTCTACAAAAAAAGCTCTGGGTAAGACACTTTTATTCAAGTATAGTTTCAGCTTATTCTGGCTATTGCTTCCGAGATACTGCAATTCAGAATGCCTAAGATTTTGTCTCGATACAATATATTTCCCGTTGAGCATACTGACAATGTCTAAGTTGAATGGGATTCCGGGATCAGTACTCCTTGGCAGATTGTTTTCAATAATATCTTGAATAACCTGCAATTTTGCNNGAATCATTAGCAACCTTTTGCAGCGGAGGCAACACTCGATAGAGAGTTGTGTCTTTCTCGATTGTCCGATCTATCTCTGTCTCTTGATAATTTTGTGTTTCAATTTTATCAGGGTCTCTGAATTTTCCCTTTAAATAATCATGTGAGATAATGCCTAAATCAAATATAATTAGAAAAACAACACTGATAATTGCATATTCCGTCTTAATCCATTTTTGAATGGAGGCTAAAATTAATCCTCCGAAAACTATGAAAAGTAACAATGTTCGGGTTGTCGAATCTTGCATTATCTCAAGGCGTGCTTGCTTTAACATCTCCACAACACGTTCAGCTTGATTACCATATTGTGCTGCATATCGTTGAATTTCTCCTGGAGGAGATAAGGAAAAGGTGGAACCAAATAGAAGCGGAATGAGAAGGAGTATTACAAAAATTGCAGATAATCCATAAAACTTTTTCCAGTTTTTCTCTCGATGATGTTTTTGTTGCAGCAAGTAATCGAGTCCAAAGGCTGCCAACACACATACATTAAAGGCCACCAAAGTCAGGATCATCATAGGGACACGAAATTTGTCAAAATACGGAAAGTAATAAAAAAACATCTTATAGAGAGGTGAGAAATTTTTGCCAAGAGATAACAAAAGTGCCAGACCAGTTAAGAAAGTCAAACTCTTCACTTCCAGCCTCTGCCATCTATAAAGGATACCGATTAATGCCAGAAATACTAAAATGACACTCATGTATTCATAGGATTGTGTAAATGGTAACTCACCCCAATATGATGGAATAACTTGGTTTTTTAATTGAGGTACAGCATCGCCTTCATATTCTTCCTGCGAAGTACCCCCGTGGAATTTAGGAATAATCAAATTCCAAAATTCAGAAATAGAATATGACCATTGAGTGGCATAATCGAATCCAACTCCTTTTTTATCCTTTTCCGAGACTTCCTGTTCAATAGAAACGGATTGACCTCCCCGGGTAGAATAGGGAGTGTAATCTCTTGTAACAAATAAGGGCTGCACCACAATTGCTATTACTAATATGATGGAGGAAATAAACAGCCCGTTAAATTTTAAAAACTTAAGCCATTTTTTCTGGTTTACCAATCTGAAATATGGCACTAACCCCATAAATAAAAGCAATAAGCCTGTATAGAAGATGATTTGATAGTGCTGAGTACGGATTTGTAAAGCAAATACCATAGTGAATAAAAACATACTTAACAAATTCCGCTTCTCTAAAAACCGAAGGAAGGTAAGACAAACCAGTGGTATCCAATCCACATAATTGCTCGAAGTTTTGAGAAATGTCCGACAACAACCAGAGCGTGAAAATGGGGTATTAATATGTAGCCGATCGCTGCCATCATTCCTGTAATTGCACTTAATCCTAAATACTTTGCCAAAAGAAACATTCCGATTGCCCCCAACCAAAAATACCATACACGCCAGTCAATTAATGCATTCAAATCACGTATCAACTTGTCGATAGACCAAGATATGCCTCCATGACGATAATATACAGGTGTGCCTGCAAACATGTATGGATTCCATAATGGGCGCTTTCCGGTTTCTTCCTGAAATTCCTTGATCTGTTTGTTGTTACCAATACTGGAGATGAAGTCACTACCGGTTACATCTAAGCCCTCCAGCACAATCGGCTTGTAAAAGAAAATCAGAAAAATAAATAATAATACAAAAAAGATGACGATATTGCGGGGTTTTTCTAATTGGTCGATAAAGGTGGTTGTTTCTGTCTGCTTTTTAGCCACCTGGGGAGAGGGTTTTGCTTTGCGCTGCTTTTTTTTGGATTTAGCCATCAGCTTCCTCTTAAGTTTGCTTCACCTAATTTTCCTGGATTATTCACAGACGATGATTGTTGGGTTCACTTAGCTTCCAAATTTTGTATCGATTTACAATTATTCCCTAAAACAGGTGCACAATATATTGAAAATTATAACCATTTCAAAAGTTTTTACCTAACTTGCAGTCCTAACAAAATTGAATAAATCATTAAAACTTTTTTTGAAGTGATTGGTTAAAAATGAGATTTGTAATGATTAAGATAAACATTATATTTTTACGAAAATTTAATTAGGGAAAGACGAAATTAGTTTACCGGCGAAACGATAAATAATTTGGATTTTTTTAGCTTCGTTCGATTTATAGACCTTTTAAACCACATCCAAAGCAAGGAGTCGAGATATGGATTTTGAACTCACTGATGAGCAACTGTCAATTCGGAATACGGTTCGAGATTTTGCACAACAAGAAATTGCTCCCAATATCATGGAGTACGATGAAAAGAAAACCTTTCCCGAACACTTAATTAAGAAGATGGGAGAGTTAGGGATTTTGGGCGTCATCTTCCCGGAAGAGTACGGCGGCGCTGGTATGGGGTATATAGAATATGCTCTAATTGTTGAAGAATTGTCCGCCATCGATCCTTCCATCGGATTAACGGTAGCTGCCCATAATTCGCTGGGTACAAATCACATTTTTCAATTTGCTAACGAAGAACAGCTGCACAGATGTATCCCTAAATTGGTTAAGGGAGAAACCCTGGCTGCCTGGGCACTTACCGAACCCGGCGGCGGCAGCGATGCATTTAGCCTCAAAACCACTGCACATAAAGAAAGCGATTACTGGATTTTAAACGGATCCAAAACATTTATCACCAATTCCACTTATGCAGATTATTGTGTGGTCATGGCACGTACCAATCCGGAAAAAGGAAAAGCCGGTATTTCTGCTTTTATTTTGGAAAAAGGCATGCCCGGTTATACCATTGGCAAACCCATGAACAAGTTAGGCATGCGCGCCAGTGATACGACCGAATTATTCTTCGAAGACTGTCCGGTTCCCCAGGCCAATTTATTGGGTAAAGAGGGGGAAGGCTATTTTAACGCCCTTGAAATCCTGGATGGCGGAAGAATTAGCATTGCCGCAATGTGTGTGGGTATTGCAAGGGGGGCATTTGAAAATGCGATCCACTATGCGCAGGAACGCAGCGCTTTTGGTAAGAAAATCCATCAATACCAGGCCATTAAAATGAAGTTGGCGGATATGGCCACCCAAATCGATGCAGCCCGATTGTTGGTAATGCGCTCGGCAACAATGAAGGATCAGGGCAAAGATGTCAATTTGGAATCGGCAATGGCCAAAGTTTACAGTAGCGAGATTGCCTTAAAAGTAGCGGATGAAGCCATTCAAATTTACGGCGGGTATGGATACATCAAAGAGTATCCGGTAGAAAAATACTACCGGGATGCCAAATTGGGCACCATCGGAGAAGGCACCTCCGAAATCCTCAGGATGGTCATTGCACGTGACCTGGTCAAGAGATACGCCATTGAAGAAAAGGCGGAACTTGTATAAATAAAGCTGTTCACCTGTTAAAGAATTTTAGCATGTTAAGGTGTTCAAGCGCTAATGTGTTTCCGTATGTCAGGAGACGGGTTCACCAACACTTGAGCACTTTAACACTTTTTTTCTCCATTTCTTCACTTTCCCCTCATCCTAAACTTAACACACTAAAAACAATGCCTAATCGGAATACTTCGATTTACTTCTTGAATCATTCCCTTCATGACACTAAATTCTTGCCGTATTAATAAACGAAACAGGAGGCTTAAATGCGAAAACATCAGTGGGTAGTCATCGGATTTCTATTAAGTGTCATTATTGTAATGAACTGTCAGGAGAAAAAACCAGTGATTATAAGTTATGCAGACATTCCTCACGTGGAAAATCAACTGGGAAAATTTGTTCCGGTTGAGATTAATTACAATGAGGATTTGCTCAGTGAGAATCAAAAAAAAGTGGTCTTGAAGTTAGTAGAAGCATCGAAGTTGATGGACGAAATTTTCTTGCGCCAGGTGTATAAAAACAATGTTGCCATTCGGGAAGCTTTGCAAAGAGGCGATAATCTCGACTATGATGTATTGCAAGATTATTTCGAAATCAATTTCGGTCCTTTCGACCGCCTGGAAGGCGATGAGCCGTTTATCAACTTAAAACAGGAAAAGCCGGAAGGGGCCAACTACTATCCGGTGGATATGACCCGGGAAGATTTTGAGCGATGGATTGAAAATCATCCCGATGACAAAGAGAGTTTCACCAGTAATTTTACGGTGATTCGCCGGGAAGACAACGGATTGGGTGCCATACCGTATTCGGAAGAATATTCGTTCTTCTTGCAGCAGGCTTCTCAGCTGCTAAAAGAAGCAGCCGAATTGGCCGAAAATCCGTCCCTGAAAACTTACCTGAATAGCCGCGCCGAAGCATTCCTCAGCAATGATTATTTCCAGAGCGATATGAACTGGATGGATTTAAAGGATCATACCATCGAAGTGGTTATCGGTCCCTACGAAGTGTATGAGGATAAATTATTCGGATATAAAGCTGCGTTTGAATCATTTATTACGCTGGTTGATCCCGACGAGAGCGAAAAATTGCGCAAGGTCGGCAATTACCTGGATGCCCTGGAGAGGCGGCTCCCCATTCCTGACGGACATAAAAATTTTGAACGCGGCAAATCCTCTCCCATTGTGGTTGTGGATGAGGTCTTTACCGGCGGTGACACCAAAGCTGGCGTTCAGACTATTGCCTTTAATTTGCCCAACGATGAACGGGTGCGCGAAGCCAAGGGAAGCAAAAAGGTTATGCTCAAAAATGTTTCGCGGGCAAAATTCGAAAAGATATCGACACCGATCATGCAAAAGGTTTTGAAAAAGGAAGAAGTCGAGAAAGTATCTTTTGATGCTTTCTTCAATCACGTTTTATTACATGAAATGTCGCATGGCATCGGGCCGGGTAAAATCACCAAGAACGGAAAAGAGACGACCGTTAATCAGGAATTAAAAGAAACTTACTCCACTCTGGAAGAAGCAAAAGCAGATGTTCTTGGATTATACAATTTTCATTTTATGATTGATCAAAACGTCTTCCCGCAAGAAGTAGCAGAGAGTGTTTATCCCAGCTTTGTGGGTGGTATTTTTCGCAGCGTCCGCTTTGGGATTGAGGAAGCTCACGGTGGCGGCAACGCTATTATCCTGAACTACTTGATGGAAAAAGGTGCGGTTGAATTTGATGATGATACTGAGCGGTTTGGCATTAATTATCAGAAAATAGAAAAGGCGGTCCGCGATTTGGCTCATGAGATTTTGATGATCCAGGCGCTGGGAGATTATGAGGGCGCTAAATCATTCATCGAAACGTATCGCTATGAATCGCCGGAATTACAAACCGCACTGGATAAACTTGAAGACGTGCCGGTCGATATTCGCCCAATCTACGCGATTGAAAAAGAATTGGAATGATAAGAAGTGTTTGAGTGTTGTGGTGTTAGGTGTTCGGGTATGCCCCTGGTAGTTTGGCAGTCTTGAATAGCTCCGGGAATACTCAAATACTTTAATACACTAACACTCAAACACCTCTAATACTCCAATCATTCAATAATTATGAAGCGCTTCAACAGGGCTTCATTCAAACCATCCGCCCCGGATAAATCTGTAATGCTTCTTCTAAAATTTCCATGGATCGCTTCATGGAATCAGTATTCAAAACAAAGGCTATCCGAACTTCATCTTTGCCAAGGCCGGGAGTTGCGTAAAAACCATTAGCCGGGGCCAGCATCACTGTCTCGTTGTTGTATTGAAAATCTTCCAAAAGCCAGGTACAAAATTTATCCGCATCATCGACGGGTAATTTCGCTATGGTATAAAAAGCGCCCGGTGGTTTCATGGCCATGGTTCCGGGAATATTCTGTAACGCTTCGAAGACGATATCACGGCGCTGTTCATATTCGGAAAGCACTTCATCAAAATACTCCTGAGGCGTATCCAGAGCAGCTAAAGCAGCCAGTTGCTCCATGGTGGGGGGACAGAGCCGTGCCTGCCCAAATCGTAACGCGGTTTCTAAAATGTCCTCATTACGGGTAATCAGGCAACCAACTCGCGCACCGCAGGCGCTGAACCGTTTGGAGATACTGTCCAGCAAAATAGCCCGATCATCAATACCTTGCAGGTGCATGATGGAATGATGTTTCTTGCCGTCAAAGACAAATTCACGATAAACCTCATCGGCGAAGAAATACAAATCATGTTCCACCGCCAATGCTTTTAGACGTTGCAGTTCATCCAATGTGTACACATATCCGGTAGGATTATTGGGATTGCAGATCATAATTGCCCGGGTGCGCTCGGTGATTTTGGAGTGGATCTCCTCCTCCGGTGGTAGAACAAATCCGCTTTCCGCAGTGCAGGTTACCGGAACCACTTTAACACCGGCTTCCACTGCAAATCCGTTATAATTGGTATAAAATGGTTCCGGGATAATGATTTCATCATCGGGATCCATCGTAGCCATCATGGCAAAAATAATCGCTTCGCTACCGGCAGTGGTCACTAGTATTTGTTCTTTAGTGATATTGATATCAAATTTTTGATAGTATTTTACCAGGCCTTCCCGGTATTCCCATAGTCCTCCGGAATGTCCATATGCCAGTACCTCAATATTGTGATTGCGATAGGCATCCAGCATATTCTTAGGCGTATGAATATCAGGTTGCCCAATATTTAAGTGATAGATATGCACACCGCGCCGTTTGGCGGCTTCCGCGTAAGGCACTAACTTTCTGATGGGTGAAGGGGGCATTTTTTTTGCCCGTTGTGCTATCCTGGGCATAATCAGCTACCTATTTTGTTGGTTCACTTAAAAATTTAAAAGCGGGTTATCCGTTCTTTTTCTTCAGATTCCGCACTGCCCAGGGCCAGTTGCGCTTCTTCGGCATCTTTATATACATAGTCCAACCAATCATTGTATTGGGAATGTTGACCGCGGACTACCTCGCCATATAGTTGAGCTAATTGTAAAGAGATTTTTCCCGGTTTCCCATTACCAAGTTGATAGGTTTTCCATTCTTCTTTACTCTTCGAAGTATCGCGGCTGTCCGTTACCCTGGTAATTGGCGTGACTTCGGCGGCAGTGCCGGTAAAAAAGGCTTCATCAGCATTCAGAAAATCTTCGACTGTAATCGGAGTAATTTTTGTCTTATACCCCAGGTCTCTGGCAAGCTCCAATACAGTCGTGCGGGTAATCCCCTCTAATATTGACTCAAATTTATCATTGGTCATTAACACCCCGTCTTTGATGATGATAATATTTTCGCCGGGCCCTTCTGCCACCCGTTCTTCCAGGTTCAGGAATACCGCTTCATCATAACCTTCTGCACGTGCATAGGTCGCAAATATGTTTGATTGAACGTAGAGACCACCCAATTTTGCGGAGGGATTGATCTGGGTGTGATGCATACGTTTCCAGGGAAGCAGCAGAACGTGAACACCATTGGTTAATCCTTCGGCCCCTAAATAGGCACCCCATTCCCAGCAGCCGACGGTAAGTTCAACCGGGCAGGCTTTGGGTGTCAATCCCAGATTGCCATAACTGTAAAAGAGGTTGGGACGAACGTAGGCGCTGCGTAGTTTGTTCTCCTGCATGACCAGTTTACAGGTTTCAATAATTTCTTCTTTACTATATGGGACCTTCATGTGGATCACTTTTGCGGAATAAAAAAAACGCTCGATATGATCATCGAGACGAAAAATGGCCGGTCCACGTTCGGTATCATAGGCGCGAATTCCTTCGAATACGGAACTCCCATAATGCAATACATGAGACATGACATGAACCTGTTTGGTATCCCAATCATAAAGCTGTCCCATATGCCAGTATTTCTTCGCGCCGGGGAAATAGGTTTTATCAAACATAAGCTTCTCCTTTTTACAAATAATAGACAGGTTTCTACATATTTTAAATCCGGGCAAAAAAAAAGCCTGCAAATTAATTGACAGGCTCTTTCATTGATAAGTATCGGATAAGATAATCAAAAACAATCCTATAATTAGATGTTGTTTCACCAACCCACATTCCCTCAATAATTTTGTTTCGACCTCTATCAATGAACTGAAATTATTTTATGAAATATGGATAATTAAGTCAAGGTATTTGTAAAAGAGGATTAGTGGAGCATACCAACGAAGCTAATTAAAGAGAAGGTGGGACAAATTAATTTTTTAGTCTTCTTTAATGTGGCAGACTTGCGGCGGTATTTAATATTTTGAACATGTCTCAGTAATCTTGGTTCAATTTCATCTTCGCCGCGCAGGATTCGCAAACCAAAAATTAATAGTTGCATTGCCCTGAACCACTCCTCTGTCGATGAGTTTTGCCAGCACTTATAATCAAATGTGCGAGCTGCATCCTGCCGTTACCGCAGTTTGCTCATAGCTTCCTGTCGCTCACGTCTTTCTTTTGCACGTTGCTCAAAAGTCATGATACTTTCCTAATAAATTCAGATCAACAGTTCACATTTCTAAGAAGTCATTTTTAATTGCACGATGCGCTTTTCTTTTAATTGGAAAGCCGTACTCGTCAACGAAGGTGAGTAAAGTCATTCCCATTTCACCAATCATTTGCATTTGCCCCCTGCACTACGTATTTTTTGCCAAATTTGGAGGCAGCTTATGAAAAAAACCGGAAAGAGATGGATTCCGGTTGCTTATATGTTACTGTGGTTCCTGATAAACTGCGGCTATTCTTCGGAAATCGTTTTTTACTCACCTGAAGAAGCGCAAAGAATCACCAACCGATTGAGAGACTTCCTGCAATCACAAGCGCCCCATCGACAATATCTTTTTTTGGTTGATCAATGGAATTTGAAAGATACGGAAACGTCTAAAGTCTTGCAGCAAATTCGAATTCCCTGTTCCATCACCGATGAGAGGCGATTTATTTTGGAGAAAAATTTTTCGCTCAACAAAAAAAATGGTCAGACTTATCTGCTGCATATCGGGGAAGCGAATGGCATTGCTGAAATTAGGTTAAATGATAAACTGATTTACGATGATCAAAAAAATTATTTACCGCTTTCACTACCACTCGATGCACAGCTTTTGAAAAGTGGCCAAAATAAACTCGAAATTGTTATCGAGAGGACCAGTCTTCGCTTCCGTGAAACGCCTGGATTTTTACCGATCAATCTACCTTCAATCGATACAGGCATCTTTAGCCCGATTTACCTGGAGATCCGCCCCCCAATTTATCTGCAATCGATTGAAGCTACTCATAGCTGGCAGGATTCGCTATTCACTGTCAGTGCAGAAATTTCGTTCAAGAACAATCTGCCATCGACAGCCGGCTATCGTCTGCGGGTACGGTATATCAGCGGAAACGAGGAAGTTTTCCGTCAGAGCTTCGCCATTGATGCCCTCACCGATGTAAAAATTCAAGCTGCCGAATGGGTCTCAGACACAATCGATGCCTGGAATCCTCAAAAACCAACCCGGTTCCGAATAGAAGCCTCAATCGATAGCGGCACTCAAACCATTGACCGGGTACGACGCGGGGTGGCAATCCGGTCTTACCATATCAAATCAAAAGATTTTTTAGTCAATTACCAACCCTTGCAGGTTAACGGTATTAATTACATTTATCAAAATATAGATGGCTCGGAATTGTTCGATGCCGATCTGGTTCGCAAAGATTTGCAAGATATAAAGAACCGGGGATTTAATGCAGTTCGAGTCATTTCCCGACCGCTGCCGGAACAGTTTTATAAAATTTGTGAAGAGATGGGATTACTCTGTTTTCAGGATTTGCCGTTCATTTTTGCCAGCCGTCAGGTTGCCAGACAGCATGAAGTTATCTTTGAAAGGTGGCGTGAATACTATAACCACTTACGGAGGCTCGCAAGACGTTACAGTTCTGTGGCAGCTATCGGCCTGGCATTTTACATCGATGGGCAGTCCCAATTACAACAAGCATTATTTAGGCGATTCAGGCAGCTTCTCCCCATTTCTCCTGTGCCTCTTTATGCTTCGACCTGGATCCCTACGCCAGATTTGTCAAAAATAATTGATTTTCAAATTGTAGATATCGTGAAACGTCACCCCCTGGGCACAATTCTGACTGAAATCAATGCAAGGTATAAAGATCGACTGTTCTTTCCTTCGGGATATACAAAGCCACTTTCTTTTCAACAACAATCAATGCAACAATCCACCCTTTTCAGGCAGAATTACAGATTCTATCAAACAATAGAGCAGAATAAACTGGGGGCGGCGCAAAGCGGACATTTTATCCTGACTTACAATGACTATTATTCTTTTCTTTCATCATTACAAAATGGCGCAAATAACAAATACTCGTATAATCAGGTTGGATTAGTCGATTTACATCGTCAGCCCCGTGATCTGTCGGGTCATAGTTACGCAAACTCGCAAGATATACCCGATTCGGACCTGACAGTCTTGTACCAAACCAGTGGCGCTCATACCTTTCTATATATTTTAATTGGAATTATAAATATTTTTTTGTTCTTAATTTCTTACAAGAGATATCGTATACTCCGACAAAATTTGCATTATAGTATCAAAAAACCGCATGGTTTTTTCACCAGTCTTCAGGAACGGATTATTATCCCTTATAAACAATCTTTTTTCCTTTTGTTTGTTATTGCAGTCAACGGTGCAATTATCTATAGTTCGATTGCCTACTTTTATCGTACCAATTTGGTGGTTGATTATTTATTATCTATTATATGCTATATTCCTCAACTAAAACTTGTTATGACTCACCTTATTTGGAATCAGCCGTTATTTTTGGCAGTCGGCACACTTGTCATAATGGTTTTCTTTTTCTTTCTGGCAATTTTAATCAAAATCCTTTCTTTCTTCGGCTCCACAAAGGTGATGTTTAATCAGGCGTTGGCGGTTAGTATTTGGTCTGCTTCTCCCTTTGTCTTCTTGCTACCATTAAGCATTTTTATGTACACCATTTTATTAACCATGAAATCCTATTGGATTCCGATTGCTGTCCTTTTATATTTTCATGTTTGGGGATATTTAAGATGGATTAACGGGGCTCGGGTCTTAACCGAACGCTTATATTCACGAGTTTTTATCGGAATGACCTTATTATTAATTCTCATTGCAGCGGGGATCGGAGCTATTTATCAAAACTATTTTAATTCATGGGAATATTTGCAACAGATTTACCATTTGTATACATTAAAGTTAACAAGCTAAGAAAATTTAGATGGTCAATTTCTTAGATGTATCTTTCCAAATTAGAAATATTTGGTTTCAAATCTTTTGCTCAAAAGACGGTATTCAGATTTGAGGACGGGCTAACTGGCATTGTAGGCCCCAACGGCTGTGGTAAAAGCAATATTGTCGATGCCATCCGTTGGGTGCTGGGTGAGCAGCGTCCATCGGTGATCCGGTGCGACCGAATGGATAATCTGATATTTAACGGCACTTCCACACGCAAACCGCTGAGCATGTCAGAAGTATCCATATACATTGAAAATAACCGACAAATATTACCCTCTGATTACAATGAGATCAAATTAACCCGACGGCTATACCGTTCCGGTGAAAGCGCATACCTGATGAATAACGAAAATGTCCGTTTGATGGACATCAACAATCTTTTTGCTGATACCGGCATGGGGGCAGACGCCTATTCTGTGATCGAATTAAAAATGGTGGAGCAAATTCTTAACGATAATACGCAGGAACGACGCCGTTTGTTTGAAGAAGCCGCCGGAATTAAAAAGTACAAGACAAGAAGAAAATCTGCTTTAAACAAATTAGAGACCACTGAAAAAGAATTGACTCGGTTGGAAGATATTATTGCCGAAGTGCAGAAGACGGTCAATTCCTTGGCGAGACAGGTGGGTAAAGCGCGACGATATCATGAATATAAACAGGGGCTTCAGGAAAATGAGAAATTGTTGTCTTTTCTGAAAATCCATGGTTATCAGCATCACTTACAGCCCCTGGAAGCCGAGCAGAAAGAAGTCTCTCAAACGAAAAATACTCTGGGCAAGGAAGTTCATGTAAAAGAAGCGGAGTTGGAAAAACTACAAGCCCAATCAGTCGAAACCGAGCAGACTTACCGGACAGCGGCGACAGCGCTGCATCAACAGGATGAGGCCATTCAGGAAAGGCAAAACCGCCGGCAATTAAGAGAGCAAAAGATTGCCTCCATAGAAGAAACGATTAATACTTATCAAAACGAAATTGAATCTCAAAAGCAAAAGATTCAGCATTTGCAAGATGAAAAGGCCGAGTTGCAGGGCAAGATTGAGGACATTCAACAGGCCATGAATGAGGCGCAAGAAAAATACAGAGAATCGGCCAATCAAGAGTTGGAGGCGGAAACGAACTATGAACAAATACGGAAAGAATATCAAGATTACATGCAGGCAAATTTAGCAGAGATTCAGTCCTCCAGCCAGCTAAAAGAAGAATTTCAAAAAATTAATTATGACAAGGAGAATCTCAGTGCCCGCCTTTCCCAAAATGAAACAACATGCGAGANNGCAAGAAGCTAAAGAGCGAGCGAGAACAGAAGGAACTGAAATTGCAGGAAATGGAAAAATCCTTAGCGGGCCTGCAATCCGATCAACAAACGTATCAGCAGGAATATGAACATCTGGAAAAGGCCATTCAAGAAGATAAAAATGAGCTGGAACGCCTCCATTCTGAAATAAATATAAGTGAAGGTAAGCTTGAAAAGGCCCGTAGCAGAAGAGACTTCTTAGAAAGTGTGATTAAAAATTATGAAGGATTTTCTCAGAGCGTTCAATATGTAATGTCCCAAAAAACCGAATATGGCGGCATCGTCGATACACTGGCAAACCTGGTTGATTGTCAATCCGAATATCGCCCTGCCCTGGAAAGCTATTTGGCAGAAGTTGCCAATTATTTGGTGGTGGAGGAGGTCGATACCGCCCAGCAAATCCTCCGCAAACTGAGGAGCGAAGGGAAGGGACGCTTAACATTAATCCCATTGCCTCTGCTAATCAGCAATAGTCATCCCAATGCAGGGGAATTACCCACCACCACCGAGCAAATATTTCCCCTGCAAGAAGTGGTCACCTATCCCGAATCTTATAACAAACTATTTAACTTTTTTTTCAATTCTGTGTACCTGGTTCCAGATCTGGAATCAGCAATTGATATGCGGGAAAAATATCCCCATTTGACCTATGTTACCCGGGAGGGAGAGGTGCTCGAACACTGGGGTAATTTAACCGGTGGGTCAGCCACTAACGGCACCGGCCTGATCGGGAGACAGGATCAATATCAACAATTGTTAAAAGAGATCGAGGATTTGGACAATGAACTGAACGATAAACAGAAAAAGTTGGAAGCCACGCGAGAATCTTTAAATACTCGGGAAACGAAGTTACAAGAATTTGCAGAATTACAAAAATCCACTCAGCAGGAAATCGTGGAGTTAGAGAAAAAAGCCAATGAGCAAAAATACGATCTAAGCCATATCAGCCAGACTGTAAAAGACATTGATGAAGAAATCATCGCACAAAAAGAGCAATTGCATCATTTGGAAGAAAAAGAGAATGAGTTAAAACCAAAGATGCAGGAGTTGGAAGAAAAATTGAAATCATATAAGGAGCGTGAAAAGTCGCTTCAGGAACAGCAACAACAGGCAGAGGTGCGATTAAAAGAGCTAACCAAAGCCACTCAGGAATGTCAAATCACCTATTTAAATCTTTCCGGTCAGGAGAAAGAGCTTCAACAAAAAATTGAATTTGTGGAACAGAGCGTATCCGACTCTGAAAATTATATTGCAGAGCGTGAGCAACGAATTAAAGACAATCAAAGCCAGGAAGAGACATTACAAAAAGAGATAGAAGAAATTGACACGCAATTGGAAGAAGCCTACAAAGAAAGAGACGAACAGGAACGGAAGAAGAATGAAGTCGAAAAACAATATCAGGAGTTAAAGAGTAGCATCCAGTTCAATGAAGGGGAATTAAAGAAGAAACAACGTCTCTGGAATCAGGCCAAAGAACGGCTCCAGGAATTAGAGTTGCGGATAAGAGAGCTCCAGGTCAAGCTTAGCAGCGTCCGGGAACATGTAAAAGAAAAATATGGCGAACAGGCATTAGAATTTGATATCAACTCCTTAGACCCTTCGGTTTCCATCAATGAAGTATATCAGAAAATAGAAGAGCTCAATACCAGGATTGAAAACCTGGGGGACGTTAATCCATTGGCAATAAAAGAACACGAAAAAGAAAAAGAGCGGTTATCATTTTTGAACTCGCAGAAAGATGATCTTCTTACAGCTCGCGAACAATTGCTCGAAACCATTCAAAAATTAAACAAGAACGCTCGCGCGCAATTTATGGACACCTTTCATAAAATTCAGACCAACTTTCAGAAAGTGTTTCGCGAGTTCTTTGACGGCGGCAGCGCCGAATTGGTGTTGGTCGAGAGTCGTGACCCCTTAGAAGCCAATATCGATATGGTCGTTTCTCATAAAGGCAAAAAGGTGAACACCCTATCTTTATTGTCAGCCGGTGAAAAGACATTGACCGCCATTTCCTTGTTGTTTGCCATCTATCTGGTAAAACCAAGTCCGTTCTGTATTTTGGATGAGGTTGATGCGCCGCTGGATGACGTGAACATCGCTCGCTATATTCAAGCGTTGAATCAGTTTGCTAAAGATACGCAATTTATATTGGTCACTCATAACAAAAAGACGATGGAAGCTACCGATTCAATCTATGGAATCACCATGGAAGAAGAAGGAGTATCTAAAGTGGTTTCCGTAAAATTTGACTAAATATGACGGAACCAGGAATGCAACTCAACATAAAAAGATGCGTACATATAATTTTATGAATCTAAGAAAATGTAAGCGGTTCAAATCCCGTCAATCTGACCTCGTGACCATTTCGTGGCGGGAAAATAGTAATTTAAATTGATTGTTTCATATTCAGGAGATTGCTATGAAATCTCTGCTAAAATTATTAAGTGTGATCTGCTTTTTTGCAGTGGGGAACTTTGCGCTCTTTGGCCAGCAACCACAATTCATTCCTTTAAATGTCGATCACGCCGCCTTTGATATGCCAGGCGATGATACCTACGTAGAATTTTATCTTTCCTGTCTGCAGAGTGCATTTCAATATGAAGAGACCGACAGCGGCTATGTAGCCAATTTTTCCGTCGATGTGGAATTATCTCAAAATGACTCCGTTATCCAAAAGCGCACCGAATCTTTTCTGAACATTGTGGAAAGTCAGGAAAAAGCTGATCAGCCTCTGGAAATGAGGCATGTCTTTCCTCTGAAGGTTGAGGTTGGGGAATATAATGCCAAAATTAATGTGCGGGATTTAAAGTCAGGAACCAATGGAGAATATCTGTTTGACTTAAATTTGCAACCAATTGATGATACTAAATTAGGATTAAGTGATATCGAGCTTTCGGTAAGGATTAAACGAGATCAGCGAAAAAACAGATTTAACAAACATGGCCTGCAGGTCATTCCCAATCCTTCCGGATTGTATAGCATCACCATGCCGGTACTGTACTATTATGCAGAAGCCTATAATTTTCCCTATGAAGAGGAGTCGCCCGGGACTTACACTTTGAAAAGCTATATTACCGATCGAGAGGGGAATATTGTCAAGTCCTTCCCTACCAAACAGAGAAAGAAACCCGGTAAAAGCGCTGTCATTGTCGGCGGCAATAATATTGTTGCTTTAGAATCCGATACCTACTTTTTTCATCTCAAGGTGATTGACGATCAAATCGGTGATTCGGCTAAAAGTTCAAAACGATTTACACTATTTAAACCTTCCAAAGAACAAATTGCCCGGACAGAACAAGTTAGAGCCAATTCCAATAAATTGATGCTGAATTACTATTCCAGCTTTAGCGAAGAAGAGCTGGATGAAGAATTCGCGAAGGCGGAATATATTGCTACAGATGAGGAGAAAAAGATTTTTAAGGATTTAAATAAATCCGGTAAAGCAGAATTTTTGGCTAATTTTTGGAACAAACGAGATGCCAACAAAGAATCTCCCCACAATGAGTATCGAATTGAATATTTTCAGCTGGTCGAGTATGCTTCGGAAAAATTTCAAACTAAATTCCGAGAAGGTTGGAAAACAGACCGGGGCAGAGTGCTATTGACCTATGGGGCGCCCAACGATATTGAAAGAAGTCCGATGCAACAAAATAAGAAACCGTATGAAGTCTGGTCTTATGATAAGCTGGAAGGTGGCTGTATTTTTGTTTTTGCGGATTTGCAGGGATTCGGCGACTATGATCTGATACACTCCACCTACAGTCAGGAGATCAGCCATCCCGATTGGCAAGACCTGGTAAGAGAAAGTTCGGAAAGAGATCAATTGTTTGATGGTTTCAGGCAATAATTTCAGAGTGCGCAAGTGCTTGAGTGTGTGGCATGGTTTTCAGCTTTTCTGAGGAATAGAATTACCGACGGAGTTTTTCATCCAATATTCCATTCATCCATTGCGTCATCACTTGATCTCCGCACCTGAACTGCCATCACCCCAACTAAGTACCAGCACGATGCTTAATCCTCCATTCCCAAATCAGTTCTGAGAAAATCACTAAAGTTTTTTTTGTTGATTAATTCCAATCCATCGCGGGCGGCTTCTTGTACGATCGTATCCTGGTGAAGACTGAACTGTTGCAAGATATCAGCTAAATTTTCACTTTTATTAATATTGGCCAGGGTTAACAAAGCAAAACGCAGCACTTCCGGATTGGAGTGCTCCAATACCCCTTCGATGGCTTTGGCCAATCTCGAGGAGTCGGACGAATAGCAGGCGCTGATAGCTTCTTGTAAAATATCTGTCGGTGCATCGGGCGTAATCATTGCTTCTAAGTGATCTTCCCAATATTGAGGATAACGTCCCATTGCTTTTAGCGCTACTAATTGAGAAGCCTTTCGGTTGCTACTTATGAAATCTGCAATTTTTTCGCGGACCTCGGGGAGAAATCCCAAATCAGCCAAACCAAACAGGGCCAATTCCTGCATTTCCGGGTCATCTTCGTCTTCCAAAAGATTCATTAACAAATGCCGGACACGAAGATAATCGTCACGCAGATCACCTGCCTGATATTCTTCCCATTCTTCCACATCGTCTACCGCAGTGGAAGCGCCGATTTCATCTTCCATGTTTTGCATAACCCCTTCATGGATCACCTGACTCAAGGTTTGTATTGCCGCTTTGCGGATGGCCGGATTCCCATCATTTTCAGCAATTTCAAAGACCAGATCCAGGATATACGGTTCGAAGAGGCAACCTTCTGCCGCCAGTGCTGCCCCGCCGCGAATGCGATCGTCAAAAGACTGCAATTGCTCGCGTATAAACTCGATATTTTGAGGGGAATAATCAACGGTTTCCCGGATTCGGGAGAGATGTTTCAATATCTCTTTCCATTCCGGATTTTCCTGATAAGGTAAATCTTGCATAGCTCTCCTCTCAATTTCGTTTTTTAACTACTATAATGTAAATGCATTTAACTTTCCGGTCAAATATACCGTGAATATACTGAATTTTAATGAAAGGGAAGATTCGGAGTTCCACCGGGATGATATTGTCAATTTATCATTTATCTGACATCTTTTTAAAAATTATTTATTATCATTGAAACAGTTGGTATAATTTAAATAATGAGGGATCAACTAAATGCATGGAGAAAAATTATGCCAGTCAATCAGCCCAAATTGCCTTTTAGAACAGTGGCGATTTTAGGCGCCGGCGTAATGGGCTCCCAAATTGCCGCCCATTTTGCCAATGCCGGGCTCTCGGTTCATCTACTGGATGTCCCCGCAAAAAAAGGGAATAAAAACGCTATCGTTGAAGGAGCCTTTAAGAGCGCCTTGAAATTGAAACCCAGTCCCTTTGTTAATAAAGAGGCGACCCGGCGGATTAATTGGGGGAATTTCGAGGATCATTTTGAGCGGATTGCGGAAGCGGAATGGATTGTGGAAGCAGTGATTGAAAAATTGGATGTGAAAAAACAGTTGATGGAACGCATTGAAGCCACTGCAAATCCGAATGCGATCATTTCCACCAATACCAGTGGCCTGCCCATTCACCAAATTGCCGCAGGACGTTCGGAGTCCTTTAAAAAACACTTTTTGGGGACCCATTTTTTTAATCCGCCCCGCTATCTCAAGCTTCTGGAAATTATTCCTACTCTGCAGACCGATCCCGCTGTGCTGGAGAGAATTGAATGGTTTGGTTACCTGCATCTGGGTAAGGGCGTGGTCTTCGCCAAAGATACTCCCAATTTTATTGCCAACCGGATTGGCAATTATGCCACCTTGCAAGCCATGCGTGCCTTTACCGATGGAGATTACACGATTGAGGAAGTGGATGCCTTGACCGGCCCCCTCGTCGGTCGTCCCAAATCGGCCACTTTCCGCACCGCTGATGTGGTTGGGCTGGATACCCTTTTATCCGTTGCTGACAACCTTTACCAGGCCATTCCTGACGACGAAAGCCGCCAAGCCCATCAGCCACCGGAGTTAATGCGGCAATTGGTTGAAAACGGGGCGTTTGGGGCCAAGGCCGGGAAGGGATTTTATCAAAAAATCGGCAAAGAAATCCGCTCGGTAAACCCGGACACCCTCGAATATGAACCGCCAAAGACGCTAAACTTAACAAATCTTGATGCGATTCGGAAATCAGGCGGATTGGAAACCCGGATCAAGACGCTTTATGAAGATACCGGACGCGCCGGGGCATTCACCCGTCAATACTTACAGGATGTTCTGGGCTATTGCGCCCGCCGAGTTCCCGAAATTACCGACAGCCCCTCAGCTATCGATCGTGCCATTTGCTGGGGGTTCGGTTGGGAGATCGGCCCATTCGAAATTTGGGATATACTTGGTGTCGAGCCCATGGCCGAAGATATGCGTCAATCAAATATAGAAGTAGCGGATTGGGTGGAGGAGATGATGGCTTCCGGCGCTAAGACCTTTTACCGGGAGAAGAATGGGGACAGAGAAGTCTATGTGCCCAGGCAAGGATATGTCTCCTATCATCGCCCTGAGGATCAGATCTTTCTACCCGTTATTAAAACAGAACCCAAGCATATCCTCTGGGAAATAAAAGACGCGGCCTTACTCGATTTGTATGATGGGGTGGCCTTGTACGAATTCCGTTCTAAGGCCAATACGATTGGCAACAACGTAATCCAGGGGCTTTTCGAGGCCATTGACTATGTGGAGCAAAATGATTATCGCGGATTAGTGATCGGAAATGAGGGCAGAAATTTCTCCGTAGGGGCAAATCTGGGTGAAATAGCGGCGGTGTTGCAGGAGGGCCGCTTTGATGAATTGGAAAAAGCGGTGAAAGGTTTCCAGGATTTAATCATGCGGATTCGCTATGCACGGAAACCTATCGTTGCTGCGGTGCAGGGAGTGGCACTTGGCGGGGCCTGTGAAGTTCTGCTATCCTGCGCTCAGGTAGTTGCAGCCACCGAATCGTATATCGGTTTGGTTGAAGTGGGCGCAGGCTTAATCCCGGCGGGCACCGGAACCACCCAGATGACCGCTCGCGCCACCGAACGTGCTGCTTCGGAAGCGCCCAGTCATATCCAGCCGTTTGTCATTCAGGTGTTTGAGACGCTGGCGACGGCCAGGGCCTCCAGCAGCGCCCAGGAAGCAAAAGCATTGCTGTATCTTGAACCGCATGCAAGAATCATAATGAACGCTGATCGTCGGATTTATGTCGCAAAAGATGAAGTGCTGCGCCTGGCCAATGCCGGTTACATGCCGCCGCCGATACGTACAGCGATTCGCGTCTTGGGTGAGCAGGGACGTGCAGCTCTGGACATGGCTGCTTATCAAATGCAACAGGCGAACTATGCCACCGAATATGACCGCTTTTTGGCCGGGAAAATAGCCTACATTATGACCGGTGGTTCTATTACCGGCCCGACGCAAGTCCACGAAGATTACCTATTGGAACTGGAGCGGGAAGTCTTTCTCTCTTTGTTGGGAGAAAAGAAAACTCAGGAACGGATGGAAAGTATCCTGAAAACAAACAAGCCACTGCGAAATTAAGAAAGTTTATGTATTACCCAAAAAAGATGATGAACCATGAAAAGTGACGCCTATATCGTCAGCAGCATTCGCACCCCGGTCGGCAAAGCAAAACGCGGAAGCCTAAAAAACGTCCGCCCCGAAGATTTGGGAGCGATTGCCGTCAACGGCGCTATATCCAAAGTAGCGGGATTAAATAAAGAGCAGATTAATGATGTACTGATCGGCTGCGCCATGCCGGAAGGCGAACAGGGATTGAACCTGGGCCGCGTGATTGCCCAACGAGCCGGCCTGCCGGATTCGGTCCCGGCTGCAACCATTAACCGTTTTTGTTCATCCGGTTTGCAAACCATCGTTACGGCTGCGCAATCGATTATGGTGGGACATACCGAGGTGGTCGTTGCCGGCGGGGCTGAATCAATGAGCATGGTACCCATGAGCGGATTTTATTTCAGACCAAATCCCACTTTAGTGCAAAACGATCCTGATACCTATGTGGGCATGGGAATTACCGCTGAAAATGTCGCCGAGCAATATAACATTTCCCGTGATGATCAGGATGCCTATTCACTACGCTCACATCAAAAAGCAGCGGCTGCGATTTCGGAAGGGAAATTTGAAGCGGAAATTGTGCCGGTGGATGTTAAAGAAGTTGTTTACAGCAACGGACATACCCGTTCAATCGAATTCAAATTTCAGGTGGATGAAGGTCCGCGCTCCGATACGAACATGGAGGCGCTTTCCAAACTCAAGCCAGCTTTCAAAAAGAATGGGACGGTAACTGCCGGGAACGCCTCCCAAATGTCCGATGGGGCAGCCGCTTCGGTTGTTATGAGTGAACGCATGATGAAAGAACTCAATGCGGAACCCATCGCTCGTCTGGCCGGATATGCCGTGGCCGGGGTTCCCCCGGAAATCATGGGCATCGGGCCGCTCGAAGCCATTCCCAAAGCGCTTCGAAATGCCGGATTACGCCTGGAAGATATCGGCTTAATTGAATTAAATGAAGCATTTGCCTCCCAGGTATTGGCAATCATTCGAACCCTCGGACTCGATGAATCCATTGTAAATGTCAATGGCGGCGCCATTGCTCTCGGTCACCCTTTGGGCTCTACCGGCGCCAAGTTAACGGCCACCCTGTTGCATGAAATGCAGCGCAAAAATGTTCGTTATGGGATTTGTACCATGTGTATCGGTGGGGGAATGGGCGCTGCGGGAATTTTTGAGAATTTGACATAATGAAACAGAATAGTCCTCATCCTTGAGAGCTTTTTCTGCCATAAAAATGAGTAAATTGTTAAATGGTTGCGGGGGTATGGTTTAAAGTGTTTTTGAAAAATTCGAACACAATCCCGGAAGAGATGTTATCATTCTTGGGTTAAGACTATAATACTTTTCTCTTTTTGTTGGCCTTTTCCCGGTCGTAAAATGATCTCAACTTTAGAATATTGCCACTCAAAGCAAATTCCCCGCTTACTTCTAACTCCCTAAAATTACTTGTGAAACTATGGATTCATTGTTATTTTATCGCGGCTCTGAAAGTTGAATGAGCCAGCTAAGTTTTTATAATCATAAATGACCTCAATAGATTAATTATGTGTGGAATTGCCGGATATTATTCCAAACAAAATCAACAGGCTGCATTTCAGGTGATGCTGGCGCTTTATGCTCAGCAGCATCGCGGACAGGAAAGCTGCGGCATCGCTGCGTCAGATGGGAAAGGCTTAAATATCCATAAATCAATGGGATATGTTAAAGAAGCGTTTCCTCAGCAGGAGCTGGATAAACTGCCGGGTTTCGCTTCTATCGGTCATGCCCGCTATCCGACGCGAGGTGCTTCGGAAATCAAAAACAGTCAACCCTATTTGGTGGAAACGCTGAGCGGTCCGGTTTATGCGGTTGCCAGCAACGGCGACATCGTCAATTATGAGGAAATCGCCAACGAATTGCGGGTAAAGGGAGTGCACTTTTCTTCCAAAAACGACGGTGAGTTACTGGCACGATTTATTGTCTATTACCATGAACGGGAAGGGCTGGAAATCACTGATGCGATCAAATTGTTGATGAAACGCGTCAAAGGAGCCTATTCCGCTGTCTTCTTGACTAAAGAGAATATCTATGNNGATTTCCAGGGCTTTCGCCCGATGGTGATCGGTCATCTGGATAAAGATGTCGCTTTTGCTTCCGAATCCTGTGCCATGGATTTGTTGCGTGTGGATAACATGCGTGAGGTGAAACCCGGCGAAATCATCGTGGTAACGCCCAACAACGAATATCACATTGACTATTCGGATCATCCTTTGCTCCCTAAAGAGGAGGAGAAAAGGTATCACCATTGCATTTTCGAATTGGTCTATTTTGCCCGCCCGGATAGCTATCAGTTTAACGAGTATGTATATGACGTTCGCCATAAAATCGGGGCCAAATTAGCCGGGTATGACGATTTTAAAGCGGATGTTGTCGTCCCGGTGCCGGATTCGGCTAATTTCATCGCCATGGGATACGCTACTGCCAAAAAGATTCCCTTCGACCTGGGATTGATTCGCAATCACTATGTGGGACGTACTTTTATTCGACCGGATCAAACTACCCGCGATGAGTCGGTTCGTCAAAAATTCAATCCGCTAAGGGATTTTTTTAATGATAAAAAAGTGGTTCTGGTGGATGACTCCATTGTTCGCGGCACCACCATTCGCAAGTTAGTGAATATGGTCCGAGGCGCCGGGGCCAGGGAAGTGCATTTGCGTATCGGTTGCCCGCCGGTCAGATATTCCTGCTATTACGGCATTGACACGCCAACCCGATCCGAATTAATTGCCAATAACATGGAGATCGAGGAAATCTGCAATTATCTTGGCGCCGATTCCCTGAAATATCTCAAGATTGATGACCTGCGAAAATGCGTTCAAAAACCGAAAAACTTTTGCTATGCTTGCTTCAATGGTGATTACCCGGTAACCAAAGAGAAGAGCGCGGTAGGCCAGCGGATAAAAGATCCGGAAACGGTGGCAACGTAAACACCATGGAAATGATCAGACTGAACAATATGATTTTTTATGCTCATCACGGGTATTATCCGGCTGAACGCGAGTTAGGTCAAAAATTTGAAATTGATGTGGAAATGGAGTGTGATCTGTCCCGGGCGGTAAAATCCGACAGTCTGAAGGATACCGTAAATTATCATAAAGTGTATGACAAGGTCAGCGAAATTTTCAACAACTATAAATTTATTCTGATTGAAAAATTAGCCGACAAAATTGCCTACGATATTCTGGACAACTTTCTTATTCATTCCATCCGAATTCGCATTCGCAAGCCCCAGGTTTCCATGCACGGATTTTTGGATAATGTGGAAGTGGAAATTTATCGCGAACGAAGCAAATGACGCCTGTTTATTTGGGATTAGGATCCAATATTGAACCGCGCGAAGTTTATTTAATACAGGCCCTGTTAAAAGTGAAATATCTCGGATTACTCAGAAGTATCGCCCCACTTTATGAAAGCGAGCCTTATGGCAAAACGGATCAGTCGAAATTTTTAAATACAGCCGCAATCCTGGAAACTGAAATATTAGCGGAAAAACTTTTGAAACAATTGAAAAAGATTGAAAAATCAGCAGGACGAAAGAAGAGGGTTCGTTGGGGTCCTCGTGAGATTGATATTGACATCATCTTTTATGGGCAAGAGATCATCCGGAATCAGTCTTTGTCCGTACCGCATCCCGACTACAAGAACCGGAGATTTGTCCTGCAACCATTGGCGGATTTGAATGCCGATTTTATTCCACCGGACGATCATCGGACTTTATCTGCATTATTAAAAGAATGCCCTGACCAATCGGAGTTAAATGTCTGGAAAAAAGAGTGGCTACATCATGGCGCTTAATATGAGTCATCTTCGCTACATTGCAATTGAAGGGGTGATTGGAGTCGGTAAGACCTCCTTAGCCCAAAAACTACAAGAAACGATGGACGGTCAACTCTTGTTAGAGGAGTTTGAAGAGAATCCGTTTTTAGAAGAATTTTACCGCGACCCGCAGCGATTTGCGTTTCAAACCCAGTTATTTTTTTTGCTCAGCCGATTTAAACAACAGGAGAAAATCATCCAATATGATTTATTCCAGCAAAGCCTGATTTCGGATTATATGTTTTACAAAGACCGAATATTCGCAACTTTGAATCTAAATGATAAAGAACTTGCGCTCTACAACATGCTGGCGAATATATTAGAAAAGCGCATCGTTCGACCGGATTTGGCCATTTATCTGCGCGCCAGCACCGACCGACTGATGCATAACATCACCAAGCGTAACCGTCCTTATGAAAAGCACATTCAACGGGATTATATTGAGTCTTTAAACAAATTATATGAAGAATTTTTCAGAAACTTTCAAGCAACCCCGTTATTGATTATCAATACTGAATATTCGGATTTTGTCAACAATCCGAGTCATTTAAATCAAATTTTTGCCGAAATTAGTAAACATTCAATGGGAAGAAGAGTTGTACAGTTAGCGACTTAATCAGGATAACTCAGCATGGGTTTTTTACGAATTGTATTAATTATATTGTTTGTTTATTTAGTTTATAAACTTCTTAAAAATTTATTCACGCCTCGAACCAATAAGAATACTTCTGTCAAGGGAAATTCAAGCAAAACGGTTTCTCCGCCACCTTACGATCCCGATCAAGTAGAAGATGTTGATTACAAAGAAGTTAAAAGCGATAAGAAAAAGAAGCATCAGGAATAAGTAGAAGATTTAGTGAGGTTCGTTTATGGGAGGTGAAAAACATTTTTCCACCGATTCCGGCTTAAATAAACTTTTGGAAAAAGTCGTTGATGAAGTGCGAGCTTTTGCCGAAGGTCAGATTCGCCACATTCAACGATTGTCGCAAATTGGCATTGGGTTATCTGCCGAGAAAAATATCTCCAAACTTCTGGAGATGATCATTGATGAAGCAATGCGAATTACCAATGCGGATGCCGGCACCCTTTACACCGTCAATGAAGATGAAAAACACCTCCGTTTCGAAATCTTAAAAAATCACACCTTAAATATTCAATTGGGCGGCACCAGCGGCAATGACATCACCCTGCCACCCGTTCCTTTAGAAATCGAAGGAGAAAAAAACTTTTCCAATGTATCCTCCTGTGTTGCGCTGACCGGCCAGGTCTACAACATCCCCGACGTCTATGAATATAAAGGATTTGATTTCACCGGGCCTAAAAAATATGATGCGCAAACCGGCTATCGCTCCCAGTCTATGCTGGTCATCCCCATGAGCAATCACGAAAATGAAGTAATCGGGGTTCTGCAACTTCTCAATGCCAAAGACTCTGAGAGCGGAGAAGTGATCCCCTTTGCCAGAGATAACGAAGAGATGGTCATTTCCTTAGCCTCGCAAGCGGCGGTGGCGTTGGAAAATGCCCAGCTGATTCAAAGCTTGAAAGACCTGTTTGAATCGTTCATCAAGAGTATTGCGACTGCTATCGATGAAAAATCACCTTACACCGGTGGGCATATCCGCCGGGTTACCGAACTGACCATGATGATCGCCCATAAGATTAATGATGCCAAAGAAGGCCCCTTTGCGGAAGTAATTTTCTCCGAGGATGAACTGGAAGAGCTTCGCATCGCCAGTTGGATGCATGACGTGGGCAAAATTACCACTCCCGAATATGTGATCGACAAATCGCATAAACTGGAAACCCTCTGCGACCGCATAGAGTTGGTCAAAACCCGCTTTGATTTCATCAAACAGCTTACAGAAAAAGAGTACCTGCAGAAGAAAATTGAATTACTGGAAGACAATCGGCAACGCCAGGAAGAAAGAGAGCAGAGAGCGGAAAGCAGTAAGCAGAAGACAGAGGGCAGTAGGCAGGGGGAAAGTGATGAGCAATATCAGAAAGCGTTGGCACGGTTGGAAACAACCTACCAGGAAGAATTATCAGCTATTGAACAGGCAAGGTTGTTTGTGATTAAATGTAACGCTGCTTCACGGCCGATGTCCGACAATCAGATCGAGATGCTGAAACAGATCGCCCGAAAAACTTATGAATATAATGGGGAGAGGCGGCCTTACCTCACCAAAGATGAGTTGCATAATCTTTCCATACGAAAAGGCACCTTAACTGCCCGGGAGAGAAAGATCATTGAGAACCACGCTTCAATGAGCATCAAAATTCTCAATCAGCTTCCCTTTCCCAAAAAACTGGCCAACGTTCCCCGCTATGCGGGCGGGCATCATGAAAAATTGGATGGCTCCGGCTATCCGCAAGGATTAACCGCCGAAGAATTGCCGCTACAGGCCAGGATTATGGCACTGGCGGATATCTTTGAAGCGCTGACCGCCAAAGATCGTCCCTACAAATCGCCCATGAAGCTTTCCAAAGCGGTGCAAATTTTAGAATCCATGTGCACGCAAAATCATCTCGATTCCGACATCTACGATTTATTTATCAAATCGGGCCTGTATATTGATTATGCGGAGAAGGAGTTGAATAGAGAACAGATTGATGTGGTGGAAGAGTCTGCAAAGTAGCGTTTCCAAAGAGCAAAGCTTCTTTCATTTCACAAAGAATCAATTCGTTCCAGCGCAGAGCTTTCAACGAGATAAGCCACATTTATAATTGATAACCATGCTTTAGCATGTATGTTTAAATGAGCTCTAAATTGGCTGCCCCGCAGCGGACTGAAGTCCGGCAATCGAAATGTTTTTAAGGTTTCCTAAACCTTGGAGGTTTAGGAAACCTGGTAATCATGCCTAATCAGCGCTCACCGCAGTAACATCATTTTGCCTGCCTGTAGCAGACAGGCAAAGCTACTGAATACGACAAACTCGTTCTAGCGCTCTGCACTGGAATGCCCTGGGCCGCATAATCATAAGGAAAATTGTATCAAACTTATTCATCGCGCCAAATTTATTCTTCTAACCCTTTGGCATTCACTATCCCGCCTATTAAATTTTGAGATAAGCAAGAAGGAATATTTTTTATGACGATTAGCAAAATAGTATTCATCAAACTCATCACCTTACCTTTTATTTTGGGTAAACTCACCAAACACAGAAAGGAGATCTTTTATGGATTTTCTCAAAAAATTGGGTATTGAAGAGAAGAATTTCGGGGCATCTACCGGGCAACGGTGGCTGGAGACCACCGATCGGGGCGAACTGAAAATCCATTCCCCGGCGACGGGTGAATTTATTGCTTCGGTTTTTCTGGCCTCGGAATCAGACTACGATACCATTATCAGCGAAGCCAAACAGGCCTTTAAAACATGGCGAAAAGTTCCCGCACCTCAGAGAGGAGAGATTGTTCGGCAAATCAGTCTGAAATTGCGTGAATATAAGGAGCCGTTGGGAACCCTGGTGTCCTACGAAATGGGAAAATCGTTGCCGGAAGGATTGGGCGAAGTGCAGGAGATGATCGATATTGCTGATTTTGCCCTGGGACAGTCGCGTCAATTATACGGGTTCACCATGGCTTCGGAGCGCCCCAATCACCGGCTCTACGATCAGTATCACCCCCTGGGCATTGTGGGGACCATCACCGCGTTTAACTTTCCGGTTGCGGTTTACGCCTGGAACACCATGATCTCCGCCGTATGCGGTAACGCCAATCTATGGAAGCCTTCCTCCAAAGTGCCGCTATCTGCCCTTGCTACCCATCAACTGATTCAGCAGGTCATAAAAGATAACGACCTTCCCGAAGGCATTTTTAATCTGGTAATCGGAAGAGGCTCCACAATTGGTGAAAAATTATTGAATGACGAAAATGTGTCGCTGGTCTCCATCACCGGTTCGACTGAGGTCGGTCAACATGCTGCCCAGGCAGTTGCCAAACGGTTTGGCAAAACGATTCTGGAACTGGGCGGTAACAATGCCATTATTATTACTCCCAGCGCCGATTTGAAGCTGGCCATTCCGGCAGTAGTGTTTGGTGCAGTGGGCACCGCCGGACAACGGTGTACCACCACTCGCAGATTGATCATTCATGAATCGATGTATGACGATGTGAAATCTAAATTGGTCAAAGCCTATCAAAGCTTGCGAATCGGTAATCCGTTAGATGCCAAAAACCACATGGGACCGTTAATTGATAAGCAGGCAGTGCAACTATATTTGGATGCCTTAGAAACCATCAAAGAACAGGGTGGCAAAATTGTCGATGGCGGCGAGACCCTTTCCGGCGAAGGATATGAATCCGGTTGTTACGTAAAGCCGACCATTGTGGCGGCGGAAAATCACTATCCGATTGTTCAGGAAGAAACCTTTGCCCCGATACTTTATCTGATCAAATACAGCGGTGACGTGCAGAATGCCATCGATCTGCAAAACGCTGTTATCCAGGGACTATCATCATCCATATTCAGCAATGACGTCCGGGAAGTGGAAGCATTCTTATCAGCTTCCGGCTCTGATTGCGGGATCGCCAATGTGAATATCGGCACCTCCGGTGCGGAAATCGGCGGCGCTTTTGGCGGCGAAAAGGAAACCGGCGGCGGCCGTGAATCCGGTTCCGATGCCTGGAAAGCCTACATGCGTCGGCAAACCAATACCATCAATTTCGGAACCGACATGCCCTTAGCTCAGGGAATAAAGTTTGACATTTAATTTCTGATCGTCCCTGTTCTCCCCCAATATGTATAATTTTACACCGCTCCCAAATATTCATATTTAAAATTTGGGAGCGTTTTTTGACGCAGCTCACATTTGATGAGATTTATTACCTCCGATTTGCTATCAGAACTGCAATTTTTAAAATCTAAACAATTATATCAACGGAAAGCTCTTGATCAATTTTTATTTTTATGCTTTGGATATTTATAGATATTGCTCAAAAAAATCTATTTTTTATTCACTTGAATAGTCATTTAAATATTATTTCCGGTTAATATCTCACCTTTCAAATCTTATCCCGCTTGAAAAAATTGATGAATATCACAAATCACATATTAACAAATAAAAAAGTTGCGAAATTTTTGCAATGTATGTATAATTGCAAAATTGAATATTTATTAGTTTTATTTTGAAGTTAATATATGTCATTCCTATAGAGAAAATATTTCAGGGAAGAAACTACCATCAGAAAGAGCTGTTTATCATCTATTAAACAGTCTTACAATAGATTGAGAAAAAATCTCTTCCGGGTGAAATAGTTCTATGGGTTTCTCTAATCCCATATGATACAAGAATTGCCTTATTAATCCCAAACTAAGAAGGAGTATGGTATGAAGGCTGGTAAAATTCTCATTTTACTCTTCGTTGTGTTGTTTGTAAGCGCAGGGCTGTGGGCGTGGAACGATTCCAACGATTCTCAGGCAGGAGAAACTCAGGAAGTGATGTTTACAGGAAAAGAAGATCACTCTATATCTTTGGAAGAAGCAGCAGGGTTAACCGAGAACTACCGGGAAAATGTAGAATCGGGTACAAAAATCGCCGGTTTCTTTGGCAGAGAAGCAATTGAGGAGATCCTTGACCAGGAAGGTTGCGTGGGAATACGCTATTACTATGCGGATATGGATGATGGTTACCCGGTTATGATTTTAGTGGGAGTTGATGCGTTAGGTAATGATATGATCCACGGTAAATTGGCTGAACGAAGTATTGCCTGTCCCCCCTGGTGTTCTGAAGAAAATGAACTAACCGGGGAAAATAAAACAATGACTGCAGAATTAATCTTTAATCGATAATTAGCGTACCGTTAGTTGGTAACTCTATAGTTATTGCCCGACATAATAAATGTTACATAACGACAAAATTTTGTAGCGTGAATTATTTTAAATTATCGCCCGGAAGAGTATTTTATAAAAAACATTAATTTACGTTTGAGATTTAGAACATCTCTCCATTAAGAATCTTCACTAATTTCTTATTCCACATTTCATGACTGTTTTCAGGTGTTAACCACTGCTTGAAAACAGGTACTGTTAACCTATCCGAGCAGATAGTGGGAACATTTTATTAAGAGGATAAATGATAATATTTGTTCGTCTTAATATTGCTCATAAAACGAGCAGAAATTCCGATTATCTTATATTAGTAATGTACTATTGGCCAAAACTTTATTTGCCGACTTACTTGCTTTTTAAAAGCGATAATAAAATGACATTTTGAGAAGGAGTTTCGATTGTCCGTACCAATTGGTGCCTGGCTTTCAATGTTTTCTGCATTTCTGTTAATGTTTATTGGCATACTTAGATACAAATATCTACCACAAGAAATTAGATTACTTTTACTGTTTTTTATCATTGTTGTGGCTAATGAATCTTTCACAACATACATGACATTTAAGGAAAAAAATACGTATTGGATATTTCATATCTATACGTTAATCGAATATAGCTTGCTTATTTTAGTCTTATCCTATTGGCAAAAGAACAAAGTCTTAAGGCAAAGTCTTCTTTGGAGTATATTATTCTATGGCATGATTTGGTTAGTAGCAAAAATCTCCATTGAAAAGGTGACTCATTTTGACAATATTACTGCTGCTATTTCACATATTATTTTGGTAGGAGTAGCTACCTATACCTTCTATACCATGAGTAAAGAAAATTTTAGAAATTTATTTCGAGATCCGCGATTTTGGATATCATCCGGAATTATCATATATTACACTGGAAACTTATTGTGGCTAATTTTCGGTAATGTAATGCTTTCCTGGCCTTTGACTTATCTGACCATAGCATGGTATCTTCATTGGTCAATTAATATCCTTGCCAATGTATTTTATGCGGGAGGATTTTTGTGTCAGATCCATCGGTAATGCTATGGGGATTAATTGTCGGTACACTGGTGATGGTGATTCTCGTATGGGCCATCATCGCTACCACTATCCTCTATCGACGCCGTCATCTGGCAGCAGAAAAAGAAAAATTTGAAACCATTCGTCGAAGTGAACAGAAATACGCCGATCTTTTCAACAATGTCACCGATATCGTTTTCGTGCATTCCTTAGAAGGAGAGATCCAACAAATCAATGCCACGGTCACCCGTGAACTTGGGTATAAAGTTGATGAATTAATCGGTCAACCCTTAACCAAAATTGTTTTACCTGAATATAATCCCAAGTTCGATGAATATTGGAAGATCATTCAAGCCAAAGGTATTTGTAGCGGTTTAATGTCTATCATGTCCAAAGATGGATATGTACAAATTTTCGAATATCGCAATTCCTTGGTTGAAAAAAACGGGCAGCCGGTAGCGGTAAGGGGAATTGCCAGAAATGTAACCGAACAGCAACAAGCAGAAGCAGCGCTGAGAGAAAGCGAAGAACGGTATCGCCGTTTCTTTGAAGAAGATTTAACCGGGGATTTCATCGCCACTGCAGATGGTACGATTATCTCCTGTAACCCGGCCTATGCCCGGATTTTCGGTTTTTTAAGTGTGGAGGAGGCTCAGAAGTTTAAATATGCCGCACTTTATCCCGATCCGTCCCAATACCAGTCGTTTCTGGAATTGCTCAAAAAGGAGAAAAAGCTTGAATATCATGAAGTTGAGCTTTGTGATGTAGAAGGAAAAACCGTTCATGTTATCGAAAACATTATTGCTTTATTTNNGAAGTGCAGGAATTCCGTGGATATATTTTTGACAATACTGAGCGAAAAAAATTAGAACAACAACTCTTGCATGTCCAAAAAATGCAAAGTATCGGCACGCTTGCCGGTGGAATTGCACATGATTTTAATAATATTCTGGGCATCATTTTGGGACATACTTCCCTGTTACAACAAATCTTTGAAGAGAAGGACGAATCCCCCCAAAGCCTGGAAGCCATTCAACAAGCGGTAAAAAGAGGCGCTCACCTGGTAGAGCAGATATTGACATTCGCCAGAAAAGCTGATATTGTGTTTACTTCTGTAAATGTGAATGAGGTCATTAAAGAGCTGAAAAATATGTTATCGGGAACTTTTCCCAAAACCATCGACTTTGAGCTTGATTTAGCCCAAAACTTGCCACCGATTCGGGCAGATCAAAATCAGCTACACCAGGCGCTGCTAAACATTTGTCTGAATGCAAAGGATGCCATGTCAAAATCCGGAACCATATCAATCGTAACCGGTGTTATTTCGGAGTCCGAGATACAGGAGCGTTTTCCGGAAGCAAAAGCAAAAGATCACATTGAAATCAGAATAGCAGATACCGGGAGCGGAATGGATCTGGACACTCAAAAGCGCTTATTTGAACCATTTTTTACCACCAAAACCCGCGGCAGAGGAACCGGCCTCGGTTTAGCCGTCGTCTACGGGATAGTTAGCAGTCACTATGGCTTTATAGACGTTAAGAGTGAACTGGGAAAAGGGACCACTTTTTATTTCTATTTTCCGATGGTTTCCGAAGAATATGTCACGGTCCAAGACCAAACAGCAGATGTGATGACCTCCGGTCATGAAACCATTTTAATCGTAGAAGACGAACAAATGCTGATTGAGCTGTTAGAGAACATATTTCAGACACACGGATATTCTGTTTTGGTGGCACGGGACGGCAAGGAAGCCATTGACGTATATCGACAACATTTTCAGAAAATCGATCTTGTGCTAACAGATTCAGGATTACCTAAATTAAGCGGCTGGGAGGCTTTTTGTAGCATGAGAAAAATCAATCCTCAAATTAAAACCGTATTCGCCAGCGGTTATTTTGAACCGGATTTAAAAACAAAATTGATTGAAAATGGTGTAGTGGATTTCGTGCAAAAACCATATTCACCGAATGAAGTAGTGAATAAAATACGAGAAGTTTTGGATCGTTACACCAGTAACGCATAGCAAGACCACAGAATACCAAGCACTTACTGCCGTATATCATTTTTAGATTTAAACAATCACTACATGATTGAAGCTCCTATCCCCTTCAGACCTTGACCACTTTCATAAGAAATCAGAAAACACCCAGGAAAAAATACCCATGTGAGCACAAGGTTTTATATTTTTAATTTAAATTTTCCATCTCAAGACACACCCATTTACACCTCCAAATATTATCTTCATCAGGCATATGCTGCATAATGTAACGTGATGATCTTATCGCCAATGAATAACTAGTTAATAGAATACAGAAAACTATGGAAGGATTCGACGCTTTATTTAAACACTGCAGTGACGCAGTACTAATTTATAATCCACAAACGCAACAGATTATTAATGCCAATGAGAGCGTTTGCCAGTTATTGAGATATACAGGTGACCAAATGTCCTTTATGGACGTAAATTGCATCCTGCCGAAACAATTGACGAAGTTTAAAAACTTTTCCAAAAAGGTTTTGAGGCAAGGATATGCTAAATCAAATGAATTTTATTTAAAACCCCGAGCAGGGATTAAATTTCCCGCCAGATTAACCGCCCATCTTATCAAATCCGAAACCTCTCTGCAGATACTGATCTTTGTGAAAAATTCTATCAAGCATAAACGAGCTGAGGAACAACTACACGAAAGTGAGAAAAAGTACAAAATACTATTCAACAGTGGAACCGACGCCATATTTGTTTATCACCCCTTTGAAAATGATGACGAAATACATTTTATTGAAGTGAATGATGTGGCCTGTAAACAACTGGGTTATACTCGAAATGAACTGCTGAAAATGTCTCCGCAGGGCATTTCGCTGAATGCCAGCTCTGAGGATATGGGGGCCAGAATGGAGAAACTAAAGACCGATAGTCACATTCTTTATGAGGATTTATATTTAGCCAAAGATGGCACCCGCATTCCAGTGGAAATAAGTTCGCATTTATTTGAGTTTAATGAGAAATCAACCGTCATGTCCATTGCTCGCGATATTACCGCTCGCAAACGCACCCAAGAACAACTGCGGGATCAGGCTGCTTTACTGGATAAGTCTCATGATGCCATTATCGTTTGCGATTTAAACGAGTATATCATTTATTGGAATAAAAGTGCCGAAAGCCTTTATGGATGGCAAACCGAAGAAATTCTCGGCAATAACGCTTCAGAGATGATATTCAAAAAAGATGCCGACCATTTTCTAACTGCCCGACGAAAAGTATTGGAAAAAGGTGAGTGGCAGGGAGAACTTTCTCAAATTACCCGAACGGGTAACGAAATAACTGTGGAGAGTCGCTGGACGCTTGTGCATGATAATAAAGGTAGGGCAAAGTCAATATTAATCGTAAATACGGATATCACCGAAAAGAAAAGAATCGAATCTCAATTTTTACGCGCCCAGCGCATGGAAAGTATCGGGGCTTTGGCCGGAGGCATTGCCCACGACCTGAACAATGTTTTAGCGCCCATCCTCACCGCTGTTCAGATTCTTCAAACAAAATACAAGGATGAGAAGAGCAAGCGCATATTAAACACGATTGAGACCAATGTGACACGCGGCGCGGAAATGATTAAACAAATTCTTACCTTTGCAAGAGGAATAGAAGGCGAGAGAATTCCATTACAAATTCCTCATTTATTAACCGAATTAAATAAAATCATTTCAGAGACCTTTCCCAAATCAATACGCTTAAAACTAAATGTTTCATCGCCCTTGTGGACCGTTCTTGGTGATGCGACCCAATTGCAGCAAGTATTTTTAAACTTATGTGTTAATTCGCGAGATGCAATGCCCGCCGGCGGGAGGATGTCGATTTCAGCCCGAAATATTATTTTGGATAAAAATTTTACCCGTCTCTACATCGATGCAAAAGTCGGGCGCTATGTTTTAGTAAAAATTTCGGATACGGGCACCGGTATCCCGGATAATATTTTAGACAAAATTTTCGAGCCGTTCTTTACGACTAAAGGGATGGACAAAGGCACCGGGTTAGGACTTTCGACGGTACTGGCAATTGTTAGAAGTCATGGGGGATTTGTTAATGTGGAAAGTGAATTGGGAAAAGGCACCATTTTTGAAATTTATTTACCGGCTCTGTTAGAAAAAGAAACTCGGCAAACCGAGCCAACCCAAAATGGATTATTGTTCGGCAATGGTGAATGGGTGTTGGTGATTGATGATGAAACCTCCATTTTGGAAATTAGCAGAGAAACGCTCGAAAACTACGGCTATTCGGTTTTAGTCGCTGAGAATGGTGAAGAGGGCATTAAAATATACCGACAAAACCAGGAGAAAATTTCGGTTGTCCTGACCGACATGATACTTCCTGAAATGGACGGCGTGAACACAATTCAAGCCTTACGAAAAATTAATCCGAAAATAAAAATTATTGCTTCAAGCGGATTTCTGGAAGATATCAATATGTCTGACCTGTTGGAGAATGAGGTAGAGGCGTTTCTATACAAGCCTTATACAGCAGAAAAACTACTGACATTCATTTCTCAGGTATTAGACAATAATAATAAAAATCTTAAAAAATCTGAATTATAAAGATATCATCAACTCTGTTTCCGG
>JABAHQ010008640.1_pt1 | contig 43372 bp, 44 predicted proteins | sample 7062091 | NCBI WGS metagenome assembly JABAHQ01 (sample SAMN14534359, study PRJNA622989) | marine sediment metagenome | biome: marine biome [ENVO:00000428]; feature: marine pelagic biome [ENVO:01000023]; material: deep marine sediment [ENVO:00002113] | place: India: Gulf of Kutch | collected... | reverse complement strand
CCGATACAAGAGGTACTAGCTGAAAGCTAGGGATATGAGTTACCTCGTCAGTGATACTAGTAAAGAACGAGACCACCCCCAATCAGCAAAACTCATGTGTTTAGACTAGTTCGTTATATACTTCCAGCGTTTTTTGGGTGGTTCGTTCCCATGTGAATTGTTGAGCGTATCGTTTTTGTTTTTCTGTCTCCTCGTGATCATGAGGTAGCTGAGAAATAGCTGCTGTCACGGCGGAAGGTGTAGATTCAATCTGATGCGTGGTTTTCTTAACTTCTTGTGGGATAACTGCCTCCTTCAACGTTATCACTGGAGTGCCACAGCTTTGTGCTTCCAATATGGGAAAGCCAAACCCCTCTCTAGCGGAGAGGTAGAGAAAAACATCAAAGAGGTTATAGTATTCAATCAACTGTTCTTCACTAACTTTTCCCGTAAAAGTGACGGATGCTTCTATCCCTAGGTGCTGGACTAAGGTTTTTAGGACGGGATATTGATGTTTTTTCGGGCCAACGATTATGAATTCCGCCTGCTCATCATGCACTAAATATTCCTTGAACCCTCGTAGTGCTAAGTTCAAATTTGCATCTGGTCGCATACCGCCCCCTATGTTCCCTATTACCGTATGATCCGAGCTGCGATCTCGATCCATAAAACGCTTTGATACCCCAAAAGGCGTTAGTCGTAGTTTAGAAACGGGAAAGTATTGTTTAGCTTGTTCAACAGTTTGAGTACTGTTACAGATAATTCGATCCGCGTATCGGGTGAGCCAGGTTCCAACTTCTAAGTACAGTCCTTGCAGGGTAAGTCCTTTTACTGTTCGCCACATGAAATCATGAATGGTAGAGACCACGGGAAAATCGGAAGCCAGTTTCCAAAGAGGGCAACCCAAAGAAAAATGTAGCAAATCAACATCGTTTTTCTGGAGGTAAGTTTCTGCTTGGGTGCTAGTGTAAAATGATACCGCTTCTTCGATGGTGGTGGCTGCTCTCCAATAAGGAAGTCGCACAACAGTGACACCCTGCTTTTCTAACTGCTTTGCAAGTTCATAGGCATACCTGTCAATTCCTCTTCCTGTGTCAGGGCGGAAATATCGGGCAACAATGCCAACTCTCATCTTTAATACCTGTTCCACAGTGTTTCCTTAAATGTGTATCGTAATAACTCGCCATTCACCATCATGTCTTGACTTCTAAAGAAATATAAAACTTCGATTCCATAAGTTATGAGTTCAATATTGTTTTAAGTGCTAGATAACAATCTTCCACGAAGTTACCAGAGGATAGAACGGATGTCCATGAAAGGAAGGAACTGGGATAGAATAGATATGCTCATTGGAGTATTCTCTATTTCATTTCTGATCTCGCTCTTTCTTCACTGGTACAGCACTGGAAGTAGCCCCTTAGGATGGGATACCCCCAAATATATTCATAATATGCTAGTACTTAAAGAAGCAGGGTTGAGGAGCTTTCTCAAACATTCCAACTATGAATATCTTCTCTATTCGTTTCTAGGTGCTAGCATTGCGATTATCTTTCGTATAGATCCGTATTATATCGTAATTTACTATCCAATTTTGCTTGCGATCCTTCTCATGTTCATGTGGTATCATTTAGCCCGGAAATGGTATAACACGCGAATAGTAGCTAGTCTTACCCTTTTTCTAACTATTGCGTGGTATTCCTTGTTTGACTTTCCGATTTTTCGGCAAAATAACCTACTTGGTTTTATACTTTCGCTCTATATATTATCCTTGCTTCCCGACCTCTTTGAAGACGACGAGATAAGCAAAAAACGTATTTTCGGTGTGTGGAGTCTTTTTCTTTTAGGAGGATTCAGCCACCCCCACACCCTCATCTTTTTTTGGGGGATCCTCTTTTTGACAAGTCTTTTTCTCTTAATTTCAAATTTTATCCGAAGAAAAGTTAGCTTCATTCCTAGCAAGGGGAATAACGGTAACAAGGTTGGACACGAACGAAGATTTTTTCTCCTGGTGTTATTGTTTGGGTTCGCTACCTTCATTCCTGTGTTTATAGGGGTGTCAATTGGGGAAGGCACGTCAATGATTTACAGAAGTGGACTAGCTAAACAACCTCTTTCGTACTATCAAAGCAATAAAAATGAGTTATTCGTAGCCTTTGGGGGATTTCTAGCAATCTTCTTCTTCTACGGACTTCTACTTGCAACGACACGTGGGATCCTTTTTCAAAGAATGAAAGAGACCATCCTTTTCCTCTGGATCCTCATACCGATACTTACCTTTCTTTTCTCTTTTCGTCACCATTTTCTTGTTCTTTTTGCCCGACGAAGCTTACTTTCGCTACCACTTCCTATGGTGGAGGCAATAGGCATCGAAAAATTGATGAACATTACAGAAAGGAATTTAGATATCCAAAACATGCCCTCCCCTAGGCTACAACAAATAGTTTCACTTGGTATCGTACTGACGTTTCTCATTCCCCCCATGGTTCAAACGGAAGTCCGTATCTATGACGAGTTGAATCCCGCTCGTCGTTACATCTCTGAGAAAACCGTACAGCAATTGAAATGGATTAGAGCCCATAGGGATGATGCACAAAAACCAGTGTTTGTGATTTTTACTTCCGTCCGTTGGACAGCGAGCATGGTTAGTGTATGGGATGATTGGCTTGAGTGTTACATCAGAAAGTTTTATATTTACCCTGATACTATTGAACAGCTCGAACAGCTAAATCGTCCAAGAACTCTTCAATGGATTCTGTATGGCTATTACAATGAGATGAGAAAAGAGGGGGTATTAAATCATACGGAGTTAGCAAATCGTAGTATTTATGTACTGCCCGAATTTTATCGACACGGAACTTTTGGTCCCAACGAAACAAAGCATCTTACAGAGATTAACCACGAAATCTACCTCCTTCAGATTAACAAGACGACAGAGAGGTAGACCCTTATTTTCGTAGTATGATACCACAAAAAAGAAATGGAAGGGAAAGGAGGCTTCGAACGAGGTAAAGAGTATGAATGGCTTAGATAGTACCCCTCTTACTTTTTGGAATGTTCTCGCTTATGCTGGTATTACCTTAGCTTCAATGGTTGCCACTGGGATCATTTTTGCCCTCATACTTCAAAAGCTCTTCGTGAAAGAGCATGAACAAACCCCCCTTCCCTTTCTTTCTTACCTGCATGTCATTCCCCTCTTTGCCTTCTACGTGGGAGTTGGAGCAATCGGACTTACGGTCACGTTATCTGTTCTCCTACTGCTTCCCACTAGCTTTACTCTAAAAGTCTGGATAACTGTGCTCTTCTATCTACCTCTTGGCTTGTATATGCTTCTTCGGGGCATATATAGGGAGCGAAGTGAAATAAAAACACAGATAACAAAGCTCACGAAAAAAGAGAGGCTTTCCCAGCTTATAGCTGTGTTTTCAGCCATCTTTGCCTTTTTTTACTATATTTCTCCCACCGTCGGGCTTTACTCTTATCCTGGAACCGATAACGTAAGTTATGCTTTTGTCAGTAAGCAGATCCTTAAAACAGGGAGCTTTCCGTTCCTTTCTTTTGAATATCCCTACGTGAATTTGTTTCCTCACCTCTACGCTCTTGGCGTCCCCGTGTTAGCAAGCTTTTATGAGGTACTGTATCACACTCACTTAGCAAAAACCTATCTCTTCTTCCTCCAGTTCAATAGAGGATTAACGCCGCTCTTTGTATACAGCTTTCTAAGTTTGATCTTACGAAAGAAAGAAGCATGGTTCAGGCGGAGTTGTGGCACCGTTGGCATGTTATTGAGTACTTTCACCCTTTCCCAGTATCGCTTCTTCATTCGTGGAGGCGTGGGAGAGAGCATAGGACTCAACATGATCTTGACGCTTCTCTCCCTTTACATAATAATGAAAAGTTATCAAGAAAAGCACGGGAATCCAAATGCGGAACGGTCGGGCACGTGGCTGGTAAAATACCTCTTCTTCTTTTTCTTTTCAACTTTCTTAATCGTTTACGTTTGCATCTATGCACTTTTACTGTTTCTCTCCTTCATCCTTGGCGATTTGTTCATTGATTGGCGTAAAAAAGGTATTGGTCATGTGAAAGTGCGAGTGAAATCTTTAGCAATTGTAGTAGCTTTCGGTTATCTTTCTTCCACGCTAGGGCCGTTCCTTCTCCCGCCAGGACAAATGAGGAGCTGGTTAAACGCTCTTGTCAACCCACTTTTCATGAAGGAAACAATAGTCGCCTCTTCGCATCATCAATCCAAAGTCGACGCCCTCATCCTCGCGAGGGGAATTCCTCCCTGGCAGATCATGATTCGTTTCTTTTACTGGACATTTTATTGGACTGATGGGTGGGCTGCTTTTTCTCTCTTTATTCTTGGCATAGGAGCAATCTTTACCTTTAAGGAGGGGCCTATTGAGGAGGGGAAACGTCTTTTTGTAGGTTTCATCATCTTATTCCTACTCAGTCAGAACAATCCTTTTGGATGGTACTATCTCCCCCTTCCCATAGGGACGACATTTGCTCTTGTGAGTAGGATATACTACCACTTTTTCATCTACTTCGCCATAATTGAAGGCATCGGCTTTACCTCTGGACTTAGGCACTCGATTAAAGGATTCAAAAAGGTAGCTTCCCAGGTAAGAGGGTTGGTTAAAGAAGGAAACTATTCACTCTCAGAGTTACAAAAGAAAGGGGTATACTTCTTGTTGCTCCTCTTCCCGCTCCTTGTTGCCAACGGGATAGCTACCACCAGAGGATACCACACCTATATGATACAAGCAAGAAGCTACCCCGCTATCACGGAGGAAGACATCGAGGCATTTCAATGGATCGAGGGACATATCCCAAAAAACAAGCGGTTTTTCGTGCACCAATTTGATGGGGGGAAGTGGATTTACAACCTCTTAGGTTACACTGTCGTGCCGCACCCTCAAGTGATCCTCAAAGAAGAACATGCAGAATCTATCGAAACCCTTTCTACTTTGCTTAGGAAGGGCATTATCAACAATGAAACAGTTAGTCTCCTACAAATGTTCAAGATAGACTACATTTACATTGGTCAGCGACAACAGGCGCAATATGATTTCTTTCCAACGCAGTTTAACCGTACCGCTCTAACTACCGCTGAGCATACCTTAACATTACGGAAGAAAATAGAGAAGGTAATGATTTTCGAGGTTACAGTTCGTAGCTCCTAAATTTTCCTTGACTAGTATCGTATCTCGGAATTATTGCAAGTATTTCTCTTGTTGAAGCACAATCTTTTTTAATGAAATAATATTGCTCTTGGCCTCCCAAACCTCCTTTATAAATAAATTCTACGTTTATTAACCAAAAACTTAATTGTAGATGGGGAGAGGATGGAAATGCAGCCGATTAACACAGTTGGTCTCGCTGTTTCCGTTTTGCTTTTTTTGTTGACATTAGAATTTAGTAGGCGGGGGAAACTTAGTAGAGATGGGTTTTTCCTTTGGGTAACTATCTCAATAGGGTTAGCATTCTTCTCATTACTTCCAACTTCACTACGATGGATAACCAACCTCTTAAGGATGCGTTATACATACATTTTATCTTTCACTATCGGGATGTTTACGTTACTCATTATTAATTTGTATGCGTACTCTAAAATAAACGAAAATCGCAGGAAAATAACGCGCTTAGCCCAAGAATTTGCTCTTAGGAAAGCAGAAGAGAGGAATACACCTCAAGAAGAGGATTAGGGGATATTATTCGTCCACCCATGGATACTTTGGTTCATTGTTAGGGGCATTGGAGAAGCATACCGCCCGTAATATCCCATAGACCATTTTAAACGGATATGTTAGCATGGTCCACATATCTAAATAAGTTTCTCCCGTCGCTCTTTCCCGCATTTCTACTGGTACTTCCTTTACGGTAAATCCCCTCCTCCCCAACCAAATTTCCGTTTCTACTGCACATAAAGTTCTGGGATAGTACTTAGCAAACTCAGAGAAAAGTTTTCGATTCATTGCTCGGTATCCCGAGGTGCTGTCTGTAATGTTTTGTCCAATGAGCAAAGAAATTACTTTTGCGTAGAATTTAACGCCCATCTTTTTTACGAGGGNNGAATTTAACGCCCATCTTTTTTACGAAGGAAATCTTGTAGCCGATCTCCCCTTTCATCCGTGAGCCAACGGAGAAATCAGCATTTCCCTCTCTCACTGGTTTTAGGATTTTTGGGGCATCTTTTGCTTTGTGTTGCCCATCTGCATCAATTTGTAAGGTATAGTCAAAATTATTTCGTACAGCATACTTAAATCCTGTCTGGATGGTAGCTCCGTAACCGAGGTTAACAGGATGACGGATCACTTTTGCTCCCGCTTCCTTTGCTCTTTCGGCAGTTTCATCAGTTGAGCCGTCGTCGACAACGAGATGCACTACTTTAACATTGGGAATCTCTAAGTTCTTTACTTCGTGGATCACCTGCTTAATCCTATCTTCTTCTTGGTACGCTGGAGTAATGATCAAGAGTTTATCCACATCTGTCACCACATGGTCAAGAGGGAGGGCATGAGATTAAGACACATTACTGGTTAGGTACATTTAAAAGATCCTTAATCGGCATAAAGCTGTTCTCCCAACTAAAGCGTTACGTCCCCTATGGGCAATTTTTGCTAAAGTTTGTCTCCTCTTTGGAGGGGATAAGAGGTAGAGACTTTTACTAGCAAGTACTTTCGGATATCCATAGGGGACGAGTGGAATGAGCTACTCAAACATAACCCATAAAAGGAATTGATACCTAACCGTTATGGTCACCCCTCGAGAAGTTCATTCTCCATTTGCTCAAGCGTTCGTTCCCAACTAAAGCGCTGTGCATACTGATGGGCATTAGCTGCTAATTCTTTACGTTTTTCTGGATGAGAGAGGAGTTCAATGATAGCTTCAGCCAACTTATCTGGTTTACCGAAGGGAACGAGGCGCCCCGTCTCTCCATCTCTCACGCTATCACATAATCCATCTGTATCGGTGCCTACAACGGGAATGCCACAGGCTTGCGCCTCAATCGCTGAGATCCCCCACCCTTCCGCAACCGAGGGGAACAGAAACAAGTGGGCACGCTCTAGCATTTCCGCTTTTTTCGCCTCACTCACGTACCCTAAAAGCTCTACGTGTTCGGAGACGTTTGCCTCCTTGATGTGCTCCTTTAAGGCCTCATCGTAATCCCCTCGTCCAGCGATGAGGAGTTTTGCGGCAGGAAACGTTTGAATCACTTTTTCCATGGCGTTAATGGCGTACTGGAGGCCTTTGTACTTCTTTAGTCGCCCAATGTAGATTAGCAAGGGCGAATCGGACGTGCGTGCTGGGTGGTACTCGTAATTTGCAAGGGGTACACCTGGGTGGATGACCTTGACGGTAGAAATCCCCCTTTTCGACAGTTTCTCTTGTATACTTTCTGACACGGTAATGAAGGAGAAATCCTGATACACACACGGCCAGAGCTTCTCTAGGAAGCCAATGATCCTGCCTATAAGGGGAGAAAATTCCTCCCTAAGGAGGTCGTTGAAAAACTGATGAACCAAGGCGACCTTACGTGCTTGACAAAATCGAGAAACAAGCGGAAGCTTAGGTGCAAGGATTACGGAGTCAAGAATGAGGTCAAAGCTTGTACGGTGTTTTAACGCGTAGAGCGGCGTTTTAAGATGGTAGGTAACCTTATTCCCCAACCGCAGAATCGTGTAGTTATCATTCACCTTCGTCTTTCTGGAACTTCCAGAGAATCTATAGCTGAGTAACATCACCTTATGCTCTTTACTCAGTCGCTGTGCTATGTGATGGGCGTATCTCGTCCCTCCACCAGCGTTTGGATTTTTAATGTCCTTCCAATGTAGTATCAGTATGTTCATCCTATTCCCAAGAGGGAAGCACAAACCCCACTTCGCTCATGTGATTTTCTTACTTTAAAACCATCCGTGACACCACCTGCAGAGAGGACCTCTTCGCTACTCTCACACGAAAGGAGGGATGTTTAAACACCTCAAGGGAACGAACCTCTCATGTGGGGCACTTATATATGGGGAACTCCTTGGGAAGGTAAGGCTCAAAAAGAGGGAGGTAGGGGGAGTAAAGCACTGTATTACGTACTCTCCCTTAGACTTTGCGAGCCATGGATAACTAGGACAGAAAAATTATTAGGGGATGGGAAGGTGGATACGAAGGTAAAGCTACTCGTGGTAATCACGTGTATCTTCCTGTACTGTAGTGTGGTGGTGTGGAATCCATACGTGGCACCGGAGAATAAGACCGTCTTCACCGAAGAGGACATGGATGTGATCCTTGAGGTATATGGCAAGAAGGGATCAACAGAACCCGTTTCCCCTACCGTAAAGGGCGACGAGACGCGAGAGTTTACGTTCGATGTTCCCGTGCGGGAGGTCCGTTTGCATTTGAAGAAAAACGTTCTTGATAGCGAACCCTATAACATTCGGTTTACCATAGCTATTCTTAGCGAACAAAGCCTCCTAGTCAACATAACGGTAGTGAAGGTCTTAGACGTCCACCCAGAAAGAAATCAAAACATAGAGAAGTCCTATTACTTTCCCTCCAATGAAAGTAAAGTCGTGTCGCTTCGCGTATGGCCCTTAAGGGGTCAACGGAACACCACGACCATGCAAGGGTATCAGGATAGGATTGAGATCACAGCTCTTTCTTCAGGCAGCCAGCACAACAGCAATCGCATGCGTGGAATTAGGCTTTATAGCTTTAGCTACACGTACTACACGGAGGGAAAGAGGGGAGAGTCCGTACCATCAAACGTGAAAACTGTGGGAGTCTTGTACGCGTTCCTTATTGCGCTCTTTCTTCCCTTTGGTTTCTGGTTTACCATGCTACTGATTGACCATTACGTGGAAAAGGGTGAACGTGATGAGCACAATTAACAAACGAGTTGGTTTCAAATTCTTCCTTCTCTTGGGCACCATTGTACGGCTAGTCATTGCCCCCTTCTCTGGTTACGAATTTGACGTGGGTGTGTTGAAGTTTGCCGCCAGATCTTACTATGAACATAGAGAAGTGACACTTTTCACCGAATGGACGAGTCCCCCCCTCCTCTACTACATCGTGCTCGTCTCCTACTCCTTCTACTACCTCCTTCACTATCGGTTTGAGGAGGTCGCTGGGCTAGGTATCCCTGACTTCTACCCGCTTGCCCACTCGGTGGGGGCATTGGAGACGTTGTTCTTAAAGCTTCCCTTCATTACCGCAGATGTCCTGATTTTCATCCTGTTAACGCGATGCTGCTCCCTTTTAGGATTAGATGACAAGAAAGGGTTGTTTATCAGCAACATCTACTTCCTGAGCCCCTACACCATCTTCGTTTCTGCAGCACACGGCATGTGGGACTCGTTAGCCGCCCTCTTTTTGGTGCTTGGGGCCTACTGTTTGATTCGATCGCACACCGAGGACGATTTTAAGTACGTCTACTACGCGGTACTGTCTTTCACCGCCTCCTTCGGGGTGAAATGGGTGGGTCTAGCACCATTATTCGTTCTCGGATCTCTCTTGCTCGCAAAGAAAGAATATACCCACCTGTTGAAGGCTACGCTTCTTTCAGTCGGGGTTCTTTTGTTGTTCTACGTACCGTTCCTCTTTCAAGGGACGGAGTACCTCATGAACGTGTTGGACTTCAGGTCCACAGGGGGCATTACCATCCCCTTCAGCGCAAATCACTTTCAAATGCTGATTGTTCTAGGCGTCTCCCCCCCGTTGATCAAGAAGTGGTTCGTCCCTGCATACTTGGTTTTCTGCGTGATCCTCTTGCTTGTCATCCTTGGCGTATATCACAGAACGTCAATCACGAAGAGAAACGGCATCTCTTACCCAGATGTGGAGGTGTTTCTCCTTTTCACTCTATTAATGCTTACCATCTTTTACCTGTTCTACCATTCGGTGAACGTTCAACTTTTCGTGTGGTTTGTGGCCTTAGCCCCGCTTTTCCTCGCCCTTACCGATCTAAAAGAGGATCTCCGTGTTCGCTTCCGTTCTTACTTGTTTTCTTTCGCTCTGATCGCTGGGGTGTTCGTGGTGGTTCTTATTGGAGCGGCTACCCTCTATGGAATCGCTCCGCCTAATCCTGTTCCTCCTACTAAAGGGAGAATTGCATTTTACATTGGTATCGCTTCCTTGTTACCATCTCTTTACTTTGCGTACATGAGTTTTCTCATAATCATCGCTATCGTCTACCTTTTTGAGGAGAAATGGCACAACTAACGGTGTGCAGAAACCATCGGTGCACGTGGTATCCGCCCCATCCGATCAGTGGAAAGCGCCGTGGAGACATTAATCGTTTGCGTCATCCGTAAGAAGGGAGGTAATGCCTTTTCCTATGAGGTACACCATATACATGAAGAAGATAGCCCGTAGGATATTGAGCATACTTCGTAGGAGGAGGAAGTAGGTTAAACCAGGGTGTGACGGATCCTCTCCTCCGAAGAGGGAAAAGAAGTTTTCCCATGAAGAGGGCACACTCACGCTCCCAAACAGGACTGCTATTCCTTTCCCTACTAGGACCCCCATCCCCATTACCAGGGAGAAGAGAAGAAAATTAAACTGGAATCTGCCTCTCACCGCTTTGGGAATCTCTTTTATGGCAAGGAAAAACGGTGCCATCGCCACAAACCACACGAAAAGTTGTGGTAAGGGCGCATAGTAGAGGATATAAAAGACAGTTATCAACAGTAGCGTAAAGAGAAGAAAAAATTGAGGTTCCAATTGTCTTACGGAACTGTACGTTCGATATAGGTAAAGAAGCAGAACGAACACTACAAGTAGGAAACCCAGGTACAAGGGCACGAAAAGACTTTCAATTAGGGAGGGGGAAACCCCAAAGAAATAGAGGAGTTGAAAGTGACTGGATCCCCAGAGTGGCGAACTCCCCCCACTCACTCTAAACGCGATCACTTGAAAAAGATACTCATACCCGTAGACAAGGAATGGGAGGAATAAGAGAAGGAGAGAGGCGAGAGAGGTAAGAACAACCTTTCCCACTTGAACATATGCTTTCCGCGCAATCAGAAGGGTAAACAAGACGAAGAGGGACGCCAAGCCGATCCACTTAACTCCGAAGGACGCCATAAACGCTAAGGTTGCGTAATAGATGCCACGTTGAGAGGCGTTTACCCGCGATTTTATAAGAAAGTACACGCCCAACACGAGGAAAAAAGAGGCGAGAGCATCCCACATGCCGTGGGCCGCGCTGATCAAGATCACATAGGGGTTGAGGAGGTAGAGATTGCTGAGAGTCAAACTTTCATTCTTATCCACGCCCAACAAGGAAAGTGATCGTCGTAAAAGGAGGAAGATAAGGATGTCAGAGAGGATGAACGGGAGCTTCAAAAATAGCACTTCCAACGCTCCAGTTCCGTGGGCAAACGGATAGAAATCGGGTATACCCAGCTTATCATGTAAGAGAAAGTAGAAAGAGTACGTAAATAAGGTAATATAGTACAAAAGAGGAGGATTCGTCCAGTTCTTGAAGAGTACAATCTCCGTACCCTCGTAATAGGTGCGAGCCGCGAACTTAAGTACTTCGATATCAAACCCGTAGCCCGTAAATGGCGCGATCACCAAGCGAACAACTACCCCCAACAGTAAAGAGAGTCGAAAGCTAAGGCCACCACTCTCCTCCAACATGTACCTCCCTCACGTAAAGAATTCCTCCCAGTTTCGCTTAAGGAGTATGAGAAAGGGAATATAAAGCGCTAGAATGAACGGAAGATAGAAAACGAGGATCTCTTTCAGTCCAAGCGGGATGGGGGCACCTCTTTTTCCCGTTCCTTCCGCATAGTAAACGTATCTAAAATTATGAATAATAATCCCGCTGATGTGATCCATCTCCTCCCCAGGATTGTAAGGAGTGATAACCTGCAGCTTAATTTTATCAGTATACGTACGGTTAGTGTAGGAATCATCCGAAACTTCGTGTCGCTTCCCTCTTAGTCGCCATACCCGGACGTAAACAAAACTACTTTCGTTACTTGAGAAAGTATATGCTTTTCCTACGGTTTGATTCTCCGGCGGGCTTAAATCTAAGATCTTAATCACGGAAACATTGACAAACAGCTCTTTTCGGCTAAGAATGGCCATATCAAAACGGAACCGATGAGGCTCTGAGTCTAGTACCGTTCTATTTAACTGAAGGAACATCGTGCTAACGGGTTCCCTAAAATGAGCTTCTAGACTGTTATCACGTGTTTCCGTGGAGAGTGGTACTCCCTGGGTTGAAACGCCAAGTATATCGTCCATGTTTCCCTCGATGAACACAGTTTTCTTGTCTGTCTTGAGGTGTGGATTGAAAATGAGGCCACCAGCATAGAGGATGAGTATAATCGTTGCAACCCCTAGTAACAGTCTTTTCTCCATTCGGATTCCACCGCATCTAAGCCGAGTTACCGTGTTAGTCTCATCTTAAGAGAAAGAGTATTCTATATAAAACTTCTCGTGGAAAGCGAAGAGAAACGGCTTTGATCTTCATATTCAGACTGTCAAGCTGTCTTCTCTCATTTCCTTATCTTCCGTACGTGAGTGTTCGTACAAGCTCCCGATCATCTAGCTTTTTGAGGACATACCTGCGAAACTAACGGTGTTCGCTCGATTTCATGGGTACAAAGCGATTGCGACCGCTAACCCTCCTTCAACCCAGAACGCTTTTTAAATGTTGAATAATCAGAGGAGAGGAAAAGTAACGAGGAGTTTTAAAAATCGTCGAAAACGTAAGGCTTCAAAAACGTAGTTCCCTCAGAAACAATCACTCCTCTGGAGCATTCATATTACCTTAAAGGTGCTACCATGATTTCAGTCATTATTCCCGCCCTGAATGAAGAAGTGATCATTGGTAAGTGTCTGAGATCATTGAAGCACCAACGTTACTCTAAAGCGTATGAAATAATCGTCGCTGATAATGGTAGCACTGATAGGACGGTGAACATAGCAAAAAAGTACGCTGACAAAGTCATCGTTGAAGAAGAGAGAGGGAAGGCAGCTGCGGGAAATGCGGGAGCAAAGGTGGCCGAGGGAGACATGCTCGTGTTTGTAGACGCTGACACAGTAGTCCCACGTAACTGGATGCGCACCATTGCTGCGTCGATGAACGACCCCGTCGTGATCGGTGGGACGTGTCGTGTGGCCCCGTTAAAGTACGATCCCAAAAGCCATTTAGTCTTCTCTATCTACGATCTCTTCGTCAGGCATAGCATCAAAGTAAAAGAACCGAAAACGTGGGGAGCCGTGATCATCGTTAGGAAAAAGATCTTCGATGCCGTTGGCGGGTTCCAAAAGCGTACCCGGTTTGAAGATCAAGATCTAGTCGCGAGAATCAAAGATATGGGGGAGTTTATCATGATAGATGAGACGTTAGCACTCACCTCCCCAAGACGGGTGAGAAACATGGGGATCCTCGAGACGATAAAGTTTTACTTCATTGATTACCTCACAGAGGTCATTCGAGACCGATGTTGAAAAGCAAACAACTCCGTGTGGATCAACAATCGACAAGCATCCTTCTTAGCCTGTGCTTCGTACTCTTAGCAAGAAAAGAACGAGTTCTTAACGCTGTACCCAAAAGTGATTAGCCACTATTATAAAAAAGAAAATTTGAAACAAGGTGAGAGGCCAGCGAATAGTGATGAAAAATGAAGATCAGCATAATCGGAAGTGGAACAGTTGGCTACGCTGTAGGAAAAGGCTTTTCAGAATTCGGTCATGATGTACTTTTCTGCGATGTGAGCGAGAAGCGGATGGGGAAACTGAAGGAGATCGGGGAAAATGCAATTTGTGAGAACAAAGTGAGGGACATCACCTTTATCGCGGTGCCGGCTCCCACGAAAAATGACGGAACGATAGAGTTACGGTACCTTACAGATGCGTTACGTGATGTGGGAGTGCAACTCAGGGAACGGGAGGATTACCCCCACATCGTGATCAAATCAACCATCCTGCCTCATCTGCTACGGGGCAAGCTCATCCCCCTGCTTGAAGAAACATCGCGGAAGAAGGTCAGCGAAGACTTTGGCTTTTGTTACAATCCAGAATTTTTAAGAGAAAAGCATGCCCAAGAGGATTTCATGCACCCAGATAGAATTATCCTTGGAGCATGTGATACGCGCACTGCCAAGACGCTTGAAGAACTTTACAGGCCATTCGACGCTCCTATCTATCAAGTTGGCTTAGAAGAGGCAGCAATGGCAAAATACGTGGCAAATAACTTCCTCTCCACGAAGATCTCATACTTCAATGAGATGTACTTGATCGCGAAGGAGTGGGGCATCGACCCAGATATGGTCTCCACACTTGTGAAAGCAGACCGTCGAATAAGCGAGTATGGTACGGTAGGTGGGAGAGAGTTCGGTGGGAGATGTTTACCCAAAGACCTCAATGCCTTCCTCCACTTTAGCAACAAGAAGAATAACCCCAAGATACTGCAAGCGGTGAAGCAAGTAAACGATAAAATGAAGGACTCTAAACACCGGAGAGACATTGAGGTTGACTGAGATGGCTACGTACATCGTCACGGGCGGTGCTGGTTTCATAGGTAGTCACCTCGTTGATAGGTTAATGGAAAACGACCAGGAGGTCCTAGTCATCGATGACTTGTCCAGTGGAAAGGAGAGGTACCTACGTCGTTGGGAAGGACACGAACGATTTACCTTCTCCCAACAGAAGCTAGAGGATCTCACAACCATCCCCCATGGGTTCACCGATGCTAAAGCCATCTTTCACCTTGCAGCGTTACCGAGCGTACGTGTGGGCATTGATCATCCCGATGTGCAATGGGAGAAAAATGTGGTAGCCACGTATCACCTATTAAAAGCCGTTAAAAAGGCAGAAATCCCGTATCTCCTCTTTTCCTCATCTTCAACCGTCTATGGAGACCCGCAAACCTTACCTACCCCTGAAACCCATCTTCTGGAGCCCATCTCCATCTATGGCAGCACGAAGGTCGCTTGTGAAAGTTTAATCTCCGGGTTTGCGCACACGTTCGACTTACGAGCACTGGTGTTTCGCTTCGCCAACATCATGGGGCCACGCGTCAATCACGGTGTAGTCTACGATTTCGTCCGTAAACTTGAAGAGACACCAGAGAAACTGGAGATTTTGGGCGATGGAACGCAAAATAAGAGCTACTTACATGTATCCGATCTCCTAGACGGGATTTTCACCGTCTTTGAAGCGTTCCAAGAGAACGGTGAGGCATTCGAGGTCTACAACATTGGAAACGAAGGGCGGACGACGGTCATGCGAATTGCTGAAATAGTGTCGGAAGAGATGGGTCTCACCCCCGAATTCCACACAACAGGAGGGGTAAAAGGGGGACGGGGATGGAAGGGGGATGTGAAAGAAATGCTCCTTGACATCACGAAAATCACGACAATGGGCTGGTCGCCGAAGTACTCTAGTGAAGAAGCTATCCGTCGCACGGCGAGAATGTTAGCTGAGGGGGGGGCGGGCCCATGATCTTGCCTCGTCCAAGGGCCTTTTCTTTTTCTCTTCGGTTCTAGGCTCCCTCATAGGATGCGTACGTGTAGTATGATCCGTTAAAAGCGATTTGTACCCTACAGACAGACCAAAGCGTTCGTTCCTACAAGGTGCAAACGTCTAAGGTCTACCGATAACACTTCAAGAGAGGTGGTGAATCGCCCATTGCAATCGGAGGTGCCCTTCTAACAATTCTAGTGGTAACGGTGGACATTTTTGTAGGTAAGGAGATCTTTACCCGTATCAGACATGAAATCAAAGTGGAGCGAAGCAAGAAGCAAGAAGCATGGGAGGCTCCGTTAGTAGCCTACACTATTGCCGCGTTATCAGAAACCTTCGGTCCCTTAAAAGAAGTCATACGCGAGTTGTTCCAGATGGAAGACGCTATCTCATCGGTCGTAGTGGGAAAGATACGTCGTGCGTTTAAAAGAACGTTCCCTCAGTACAAGCTCAAGGAATCGCTTGAGAACTTGGCAGAAGTACTCAGATCTCAAGAAAACTACGAGTACATTAAAACAGCTATTATGCATCCTTTTGCCTTGTTAAAGAGGAAAGAGGCCATTATCAACGATTTTAAACAGCTAACCAGTGAGAGAGAAAGCAATGTTGGGACGTACAGTGAAATTATATCCCTTAACCTGTTCTTCGTGTACTTCCTGCCCTTTGTCTCCATGTATTCCTTACTGCTCCTTGGACACCTTGAAGTGCTCCCCGTCCTCACCCTTGTACAGCTGGTCATTTGCTACCTCGCGCGAAAGAAACTCTTTTATGAATTGACGTAAGATCCTCCATGAAACGAGAGGTGTATCGCAAACAGAAGAGGCTTCTCTCCACCTTGTTGGACATGCTACAGGAGGGACATTCCCTAGAATACAGCCTCGTTCAAACCTTTCCACACGCCCCGAACCCGCTTCTCACATCTATTGAGGCAGTTCAGACGTATGCTCAGAAACAGTTTAAAGACTCGCCATTCCTTCCCGCATTAACCTTCCTCTTGAAGGGAATTCCGAAGAATCGTAAGAAGACGTTGGCCCTCACCGAGGATCTCGTAAGAATTCTCGACAGAAATTACCAAGTCGAACAGAAAGAACGTAAATTTAGAGAAAGCCTCCTCTTCAAATCCTACGTGGCTTCAGCGGGCATTGCTGGATCGTTGGGGGTGATTTCTATCTTAACCTTGACAGGATTCTTAAAAGCAGAGGTAACATTTGGGAACATGCTCACTTCAATGACGATTGTTGAGGTGGTTAACGTTTTTTTAGCAATTATTTCCTCGTTAAGCATCTCCTTACTGACAACAGCCGAATCGATCGCTGAAAATCGGAAAGAAAAAATCGGCATCTTCATAATCGGTCTTACGACCTACACCCTTGCGTCCTTTCTCACGTACTCCTTCATCAGTACACTTTAACACGTTGTTTAGGCATCCACAGATGCTACAAATAATAAAGGTACTATAGGGGTACCCTCTAGAGGGGAACATACAAGTGAAGGTCAAAGTCCTACGTTTGGGTCATCGAGTTGAAAGGGATGAGCGAATTTCCACCCATGTAGGCCTGGTTGCAAGAGCGTTTGGAGCGAATGGGATAATTTATAGCGGAGAAAAAGACGAACGAGTAGTTGCCTCCCTTCAGGATGTCGTTACTCGATGGGGAGACGATTTCATCGTCGACTACCAACGGGACGGGAAACGGGTAATTAAATCGTTTAACGGGTACAAAGTGGTATTGTCGATGTATGGCATCGACCTGCGAGACGGGATACGAGAAATAACACATCAAGAGGACGATTCTCTCTTAGTTGTCGTCGGAGGACAGAAGGTCCCTGGACACGTATACGATATGGTAGACGTCAACGTGGCGGTAACCCATCAACCGCATTCAGAAGTCGCCGCGCTCGCAGTATTTCTACATGAGCTCTTCGAGGGAAAAGAATTGGACAAAACCTTTGAAGGCGCGCAACTCACGGTAATCCCTCAACGAAAAGGGAAGAAAGTAAGGGAAGAAAAGAGCGATTCATGAAGGACGAGAAACAGGGTTGTGCTTGGCGCTACACCGTTTCCTTGAGAGTTTCAACCAGTTTCCTGAATTTCTTATGGACATCCTGAATACCCTTCTCTTCTTTCCATTCCGTACGGATTCTGATGACAGGCTCTGTGTTGCTTGGTCGTATGAGCACATTCCCCCCCTCTAGGTAGACCTTCACCCCGTCAATCGTGTTCACGTCATATTCCTTACGCAGCTTGACCTCCAGTTCACGCATCACGGCTGGTTTATCGTTATCCTTCACGGGGATGTTCGATTTCATCACGGGATACGTCCCAATGTCGCTAACAAGCGTAGAAAGTGATTTGTCGCTACGAGAGAGCACGGACAAGAGGGCGTAGGTAAAAAAGATCGCATCATCGTAGAAGAAGCCGTACTTGGGCAGGAAAAAGTGGTAGCTCCCTTCGATCCCCATCTTAGCGTTATGTTCCTTGAGCGCTTCTGCAACAAACACATCGCCCACTCTGCATTCTTCCGTGGTAATGCGTTCTTCTTCGAGCGTATCTTTGAGGATAGAAGAACACGAAACATTGTACACCACGGTATCCCCAGGAGTTAACACATCACGGGCCAGTAAGATGCCTGCCACTTCTGCAGGAACCATGGCCCCAGTCTCATCTATCAGCACACTCCTATCGCTATCGCCATCAAAGATCACGCCAACATCGAAATCATGCGTCTTTACAAGGTTAACGGAACGTTGGATGTCTCCATGTACTGGATCAGGAGATCCAGCCGAAAATTCAGGGTCGACGTGACTGTTAATGGACACGACATTCGCGTGGTTTCCGAATAACTTGGGTGCAATAAGGCCTGCCATGCCATTCCGAGGATCGACTAGCACGTTCAAGGACCGCTCAAAGGTAAAGCCTTGCTCTTGGACGAAGTGAGAGTATGCATGCAACACCTCCTGGTATTCTCCGGTGAGCCGTTCACCGGTAGCACGCCAATTGGCCCATCGGATGCGATTCGTTAAGACACGTTGTTTGATAATTTGGTTCTCGTTAGAGAAGCCCGTGCCATCTTGCCTCCTAAACCGTACGCCGTTCCATTCGGGTGGGTTATGGGAGGCAGAAATGTAGGCGCCACCATCGAAGTCTTGCCACGTTTTAAAATTGAACACGGGTATAGGGAGGTGCGTGTATCTCTTTACGTTAATGCCAGCGCTGAGGATGCCAGACGCCACCGCGTCAAGTAAGGGAGGGGTAGTTTTTCTCCCATCACCGGAAACGGTAACCGTAGTTCCTCCTTCCTCTTGAATGACGTTGCCAAACACAGCTGAAGCTTCCACCATCGTAGTAGGGAGAAGATCTTTCGAGAAAACTCCTCGGATGTCGTACGCCCGAAAAATATGTTTATAATCCTCCGTCTTTTCCATTTACGATCAACGAAACCAAAACTACTAGTTTTTTAATACCAGGGAAGAAGTGGTTTAAATTAATTTTTACAACTCCCGTTAATTAGCTTGCGTGGGAGGAGATGCATCACCTGTTTGAGAATTCAGAAGTATCTAACGAAAAGAGAAGACATACCTCCGTACCAACGGAGAAAAGTGCATATACCAGAAGGTATCGTGCAAAGCTCAACTTCTTTCACTTCTGGTTGAGGAGGTCAGCAACCAAAGGGAAGACAAACGAGGTGAGGAACGATGAAAGGTATGCATAACAAAGTACTGACCGTGCAGTTAAGTTCGTCCCAAATTAGCGAGGAGAAAATTGATGATGCCGTGATCACCCGCTTCTTAGGCGGACGAGGATTAGGCGTCAAGCTGTTCATCGATCACGTCCCACTACACGTGACTGCCCTCGCCCCCGAGAACGTGTTAGTCTATGCCACAGGCCCCTTGACTGCTACCACGGTGCCCACTAGTGGACGATCGTCGTTAGTGACCAAATCACCGCTGACCCATACGATTTTATACTCGAACACCGGCGGGTACGTGGGGAGTACATTTAAAACGAATGGCTACGATGCCTTACTCATTCAAGGGGCGCTGGAGGACCCTGGCTACGTGGTCATCGACGGAAACGACGGATCCACGCTAAAAGCCGCACGCGAATTATGGGGGCTGAACACCCGAGAAACCATGCAAGAGCTAAAGAAGCGAGAAGGCGAAAACATTCATGCCCTCCTCATTGGACAAGCGGGAGAGCATCAGGTGCTCCTCTCTTCGATCATGAATGATGGCGATCGTCGAGCCTTTGGCCGAGGAGGCCCTGGGGCCGTAATGGGATCCAAAAACTTGAAAGCCATCGTGTTCAAACCTGGCAACCACCGAGCGGCTATTGCGGATCGGCAACGACTGCAAACGTACGTGAAATCCGCAGTAGATAAGATTAACATGACCCCCATCACGCAAGTCTCCCTCCCCAAATTCGGTACATCAGCCCTGATTAACATTATCAACGAGTTAGGAATGCTCCCGAACAAAAATTTCCAAGAGGGGTTTTCTGAGCACGCAGAAGCGGTGAGCGGTGAAGCCATCAGGGAGAAGATCTTTCGGAAAAAGGAGGGATGCTACGGATGTCCGATCCAATGCGGTCGATTAACGAAAGCTGGAAACATGGAAGGAAAAGGGCCAGAATACGAAACGGCAGCCATGTTGGGTCCAAACCTTGGTGTGTATGATCTACAGACCGTGACGCACGCCAACTATTTGTGCAACTTATACGGCTTGGATACGATCTCCACCGGGGGAACCCTTGCGTGTGCGATGGAACTCCAACAAAAAGGGGTACTAAACATTGATGAACTCACCTTTGGCAACAGGAACGCCTTACCATCGCTCATCAAAAAGATCGCATTTAAGGAGGGGATCGGCAAGGACCTCGCTCAAGGGTCTAAGCGGCTTGCCGAACGGTATGATCATCCCGAGACGGCAATGGAGGTTAAAGGGTTGGAGGTTCCCGCCTACGATCCAAGGGGGGCGAAAGGTCATGCACTTGGATACGCCACGAGCAACCGAGGAGCGTGCCATCTTACTGGATACTTAGTGGCAATGGAAGTCTTCGCCGCCCCGAAGAAAATCCCTCGCCACACGACCATGGGAAAGGCGGATCTATTGATCCTAAAGCAGCACCAAAGTGCAGTTGAGGATAGCTTGGTGGTCTGCAAGTTTGCCAGTTGGGCCCTAGGGTTTGATTTTTACGCTCGTTTTGCGAAAGCTGTGACTGGCGTTGATTTCAACGTGTCCACTCTCATGGAGATCGGAGAACGGATTTACACGTTGGAGCATCTCTTCAACCTCAGGGAGGGTTTCACGGCTGCTGAAGACACTCTACCATCACGTTTCCTAGAAGAACCATTAACAGATGGGCCAGCGACCAATACAGAGGTTCCCCTCAGGCAGATGCTAAACGAGTACTATGCGGCACGGAAGTGGTCAGCTGAGGGGATGCCAACGCAGGAAAAGTTAAGTGAATTGGGATTATCGAAACTAGAGGGAATGTGAATGGTAATCGATGACAAAACGTATGAAAGCTTGGCGCGTGTGGGGAAAATCTTAGCACTACGAGGCTTGAATACCAGTCATAGCGGGAACATCTCCATCCGTAGTGGAGGAAAAATGGTCATTAAGCGAAGAGCTGCAATGCTTGGCTGGCTGAAGAGAGAAGACCTAGTTGAAACATCTCTCGAGAAAGAAGATTCATACAGCCTCATTGCCAGCACCGAGAGCGCGGTACACCGAGGAATTTACAATGAAACCGATGCTATGGCGATAATACATGCGCATTGTCCTTTTTGTACCACTCTCTCGTTAATTGAAGACGAGATCACGTGCATTGATGCCGAGGGAGTCTTCAAGTACAAGCGGATCCCGGTGATCGAACTCGACGTTCCCATCGGTCCCAAAGAAGCAGCTGAGAAAGTGCCGCCAGTCCTTAAAGATTACAAAGTTTGCGTCGTGCGAAGTCACGGTGTGTTCGCAAAAGGTATGACCATCGAAGACGCTTTAGCGAACGTAACTGGAGCAGAACACTCAGCAGAAATTCGATACTTAACGATGCTAACCAGACAGCCACTTAAACGTGACTATTCGGAGGAAAAAAGCTTCAAGAAGTGGTAAACGCCACCTCTTAGGAAGGTAAGGATCTCACGGACGTGGAAGGAAAAGGCACTTCTAGTTGAACCAATGAACCGAGGAGGAACAGAAGGAGAACGAAAAGAAAAGAATCGACTTACTGAATGAGGACCCACCGCTTCGTGACTTTGATGTTCTAGCCTCTCTCACCGTCGACGAGGTTAACTCAACACTTTCGTCCAATCAATACGGATGAAGCTATAGAACAGCAGGAGAAAACTCGGTATAATCACGCTAAACGGTACTTCAGAGCTTCCTATCACATTCCCCGTTCCCCACCTCCACGCCAAACCAGCGTACGAAAGGATAATGCATAAAAAGATCTTGCCAAGCGTGCAGAAGAACACCATCTTACGGAAGGAATACCCCGCCGATGCGAGAGGAACGACCACGAATTCATCGGGAATAGGCATTAACCCTACGAGAAAAATCAAGAAAGGTTTTGAACGGCCAGCTCGTTCTTCGAGATATCGCAAGTTTTGTAACGTCTTCTCACTCATCCTCCTCCCCGTTAGGTAGCCTAAGCCGTAGGCAGTCATCTCGCCGATCCCCCCAGCAATACCACATACCACCCCCAAGATTAGAGCCTTCCAGAATCCAACTAGTGATACTGCTAAGAATGGAATAACGAATGCGTAAGCGACGGGAAACAAGATAGATGCGTTACCTATGAAGGTAATGGCAAATCCAACGAGGTAAGGATCCCACTGTAAGTTTTTAGCTACCTTGACGAGTGACACGTTGCCAATGAGGAAGTGTGCCCCGATACCCAGTAGAATCGCAAAAAATACCACGATGACGTCCTTTTGCCATTGAAGTAAGTTGATCTTAAAGGGAGTCACTTTTATCCGCTTCAAAACAGAAACTTAACGTCCAAGGTAGGGATGTTTCCAGCCTTTAAAAACTCCACTTTAAATACCCTAGCCCGTGGGGGAGGACCCATCCTTTTCAATGGAGGGTATTACTCAACAAAAAGAAAGGTCATGACTGCTTTCCTCACAGGAGGGTGCATCTTGCCCAAACGAGCGGGCATCTTGTATCATTCCAGATTATCGCGTCGAGAGAGGGAAACGGGTGGAAAAGACACAGTGGGAGGTAATCGTAATAGGGGCGGGTTTTGTTGGCAATTTTACGGCGAAGATCCTAGCTTCTCGGGGGTTAAACGTACTCGTCATAGAAGAGCATGAACAAATAGGCACCCCCAGACACTGTGCAGGACTAATCAGCATTTCAGGCATGCAACGGTTGCACTTAACGGAGATCGCCCAAAAGCATGAGGTAATCTATAATACAGTGCGTCACGCTATTTTCACGGGAATTAGGGGAGTGAAACGCGTCCTCACAGGAAGGAGGCCGACTGCACAGGTTGTTAATAGGGCAAAGCTGGACAAGGTTATGTACCAACAGGCGCAACACGCAGGAGCCACTTATCGTTTAGGATCTCGAGTACGAATGCTAGAACGGAATGGGAACGTCCATGTCACGTTCACAGATGGTAAAGAAACGGTATTAACAGGAGACGTTGTCGTCGATGCAGAAGGGGCCCGCCGCACCCTTATCCAATCATTCCCCGGCGTGGATCTCAGCCACCGCTTACCAGGCCTGCAGATGGACATCAAAACGAAGGCAACGGTGGTACCCCGTAACGCCGTCGAACTTGTGTTCAACCTCCCCGATTTCTTCTCGTGGATCATCCCCCTCACTCCAAGAGTCTATCGCTTTGGCTTAGCTACGAGAAAGTGGGGGAACCACCTTCGTCCCCTACTGATGAAGCTCATCAGTGACCGAACTCCCCGATTCGAGCCAGTACGGCAATTCGGGGGGCTGGTCCTTACGGGTGGACCCATTGAACGCTTCGTATGGGGAAGGGTCATCGCAGTGGGTGATGCTGCTGGGTGGGTCAAGCCCACGACGGGGGGCGGCGTGGTGTTCGGGGGGCTTACTGCAAAATTGGCAGCAAAAGCCATCGAGGAGGCCATTCGTCACCAACGCCCGTTAACGCAGTTTAAAAAGGTGACGAAACGGTACCGACGGGAGTTCAAGATGATGCAGTTTGCCAGGGACACGTTAGACGTCTTGGGCCCGTACGGGATCGAAAGGGTGTTGAAGCTGCTCCCACAACCGATGTTCACCAAATTAAAGGGGGATTACGACCTCCAGTTTAAGACCATTCTCAAACTGTTGTTTCCTCCACTCCTCCTTTTCTAAATGGACAATCCTAGGGAGTACATGCATGCTAGGCATCCCAAGCATGCGAATCAGTGGTGCCTTGAGTATTGAATTAGAGGAACTTGATCTGAAAAACGATCCTCCAAGGTATGGTGACGAGACGAAGATCGTGCATAGAAGAAATATCTCCTTCAGTAATGAGACCAAGGTTAAGTGTCCTACATGTGGAGGAATGGTGGTTATGCTTGATGGTGGGGGGCTAGGACTTTTGGTTTTTTAGCTACTGATGGAGAAGAGGGACTTTCTGTCCTCTCTTCATAAGTGTATCAAGTGTGGTCTTGAAGTAGAAAGGCTTCTTCTCTTACCTCAGGGAGGAAATTGCTTACTTCTTTGTAAACAAATAGTAACTATGAATGGTTGTAGCATATTAATCGCTGTTATGTGATGCGACTGCAAGGCACCGTTTAGGCGAAGTAAAGAGATAGTATGACGTAGGAGTTTTTTATTTCAGTAACCTGAATGACGAGGTTGCTATTAATGCAATTCCAACAATTCCAACAAGGATTCTAGCAGCTACTGGAAGAATTCCAAAGAACATCAAACTGGCACCTATTAAAGCTAATACGATACCTACTATAAATTGAATTAAACTTAATGTCTTTTTATCCATTTTTATAGTCCTTGTTCATCTCTTTGACTCTCTCGTATTATTGTTGTTAAAATTATTTAAAGTTATTTAAAAAATAACTTCCTTAACCTATGCATGCAAATATTTATCGTTTTGCATACGATAGCAATGCATTCTACAATTGAGTTGAATTATAGACATCCAACCAGCTCGAAGGATGCAAGAGATCAACACATGTAGGAGAGAGGACCCCTTAGTAGTTCTCTAAATATTTCGTTAATTCCCATGAAGTGACTTGAGACTCGTATTCTTCCCATTCTTGGAGCTTCGCTCGAAGGAATTTCTTGTAAACGTGCTCCCCAAGTGCCTTCTTTATTATCTCGTCTTTTTTCAGCGCCTCCAGCGCTTCTTTTAAATTGGCAGGTAACTTTTCAATGCCGTATTCCTTTCTCTTCGCCTCGGTAAAATTATAGATGTTTTCACGAATATGCTGTGGACAGTCTAATTTCCTTTTAATTCCATCTAAACCTGCTGCAAGTATGACCGCAAACGCCAGGTACGGATTACAACTTGGATCGGGAGATCTAAATTCCATTCTCGTGCTTTCTGGTCTTCGAAATGCCGGTTTTCTAATTAACGCACTTCTGTTTAAGACGCTCCAAGCGATGTACACGGGTGCCTCGTATCCCGGTAGTAACCTCTTGTAGGAGTTAACTAATGGATTGCAAACGGCAGTAACAGCTGGAGCATGTTCTAAAAGCCCTGCCATGAATTGGTACGCGATCGCCGACAAGCCATACTGATCTTCCTCATCATAAAAGATATTCTCGCCAGTGTTGTTAAAAAGGCTTAGATGCACATGCATTCCGTTCCCGTTCACCCCATACACAGGTTTCGGCATAAAAGTCGCGTGAAGGCCTCGCTTTTCAGCTATCGTTCGTACTATCGTCCGAAATGTTACTATTCTATCTGCAGTAGTCAAGGCATCGGCGTACGTAAAGTCAATTTCATGTTGCCCCTCTGCAGCTTCATGGTGTGATGCTTCAATCTTGAATCCGACCTCTTCTAACGCGAGGATGATTTCATTTCGAATGTCGGAGGCTACGTGCTTCGGGTCAAAATCGAAATACCCTCCCGTATCGTGTGGTGTAGTCGTTGTTTTTCCATTTTCCTTTTCAAAGATAAAGAATTCAGGCTCTGGTCCTACATTTAAAATGTACCCCATCTCGGAGGCTTTGTCAATTTGGTTTTGGAGGACCTGTCGGGGGTTCCCCTCGAAGGGATACCCATCGGAATGGATCACATCACAAATGAACCTCGCAGTTTTACATCCCCCTTCATCGTTACACGGAAAGATTTCAAAAGTTGAAGGATCGGGTTTTAAACGCATGTCAGACTCATTTATCCGAACGAATCCTTCGATGGATGATCCATCAAACCAGATACCGTCTTTAAACGCTTTACCAATTTGTTTGGATGGTATGGAGATATGTTTCACGGTACCTAAGATATCCGTGAATTGCAACCTAATGAAAGTAACTCCTTCCGCTTCTATGGTTTTCCGTAATTCCGTTTCATTCAACCTTTCTCTCCTCATAGTGTCTCCCTTTCATAGACGAGAAATTTATTAAAAGCATACGAACTCACCAGGAACTCTCGGAAACAGTGTTACATCACGGATGTACTTTTTTCCAGTGATGAATCGCATTAACCGTTCTATCCCGAAGCCAGCACCAGCACTTGGAAGCAATCCATCTTTTGCCGCAGTGAGGAACTTCGCATAATGTTCTAGAGGAAGACTATCTTCACGTAAGCGCGTTACTATGCGTTCAAATTTGTATTCTCGTTCTCCACCGGAAAGTGCTTCACCGTATCCTTCGGGATACAGTAAATCATAGTTTTTGAAATGACCTGGCCTCTCGGTATCCTCTTTATCGTAAAACTCTCGATCGTGACAGGTCACCCAGAAAAATCCGTCCATGTCCTCAGAGCTTTTTTCTTCCCAGTTTTTCCCGTATTTAGCTTTCATTTCATGCCTTGTAAATCGTGGAAACGGTGGAGAGGGGATCTTAGTTGACCGTTTAAGTACTTGCAAGTCTCCCCCACATTTTGCATCCACCCTTTCGAAGATCCTGGTGAAAAGCTGCTCTACAAACACCATTACTTCGTCCATGCTGGCACTTGTGATTTCAAAGTCAGCTTGACAGAACTCGAATAAGTGCCTCCCTGTTTTGCCCCTGTTTGGTTTTTCTAATCTAATGTTGGGAGAGATAGCATAAACGCCGTCTGCACCAGTTAACAAGGCGAGCTGCTTATGGAAAATCATACTTTGACAAAGGACAAGGTGTTGCCCATTGTATTCTACTTGTGGCTGTTTGATGATGCTAGCCTCTGGGTCTGGACCAAGAGGATCAGTGATAGAGGAAAGAATGACCGGAGGAATTTGGATAAGCCCTTCTTTCCGCATGAAGTCATGAATAGTCTCGAGAACAACGCTTTGGATTTGAAGAATCGGTAGTGTTTCGCTTTGCTTTAACTTTTGGAGCATTAACTCTGCTAAATGCTTATGCTTAAGAGAAAGAGAGCGTCTTTTCTTTTCAGAACGAGTTTTCACACGCACCCATTACGATCCCTTTTGAGCGTACTTAGAAAAAAGCTATTTAAAGTTTGAGGGGTCTGCCAAAGGGGAGGAAAAGAGACCGGACCTGAAAAAGAAGCGGTAAAAGAAGTGGCTTGAATCCCCCGCAGATCAATCAGAGAGGGTCTCCTCTACGTTCTTATCTCGATACATTCCCCAAATCCGACAAGTACCTTCACTAGAGACCATGCAAGGACCGTAAGGATGATCAGGGGTACAGGTACCCATGAAAAGGGAGCAATCAGTGGGCTCCGCTTGTCCTAAAATGACTTCGGCACACTTGCAGCCAGGTCGGATCTCCGTTGCTTCCCCTACTGCAATGTCAAACTGGTCTCGAGCATCTAAGGAAGAGTATTTCTCTCTTAATCGCCAAATGCTCCTTGGAATTTCTCCGATACCCCTCCAATAGCCGTCTTTACGCTTGAATGCTTGAGAAAGAAATTTTTTCGCACGTACGTTCCCTTCTTGCTGTACAACTCGATCATATTCGTTAACCAAACGTATATTACCAGATTGAAGTTCCTCAAGGATTGTTTCTATAGCGATGAGCACATCTAACGGCTCAAAACCAGTTACCACCACAGGCACCCCATGTTTTTCAGAAACGAAGCCCCAAGCACGAGAACCCGTGATCGTAGCAACATGTCCAGGGGCAATGATCCCCTCGAGGTCGTACTCCATGTGCTCTAACATGTACTGGGTGATGGGGATGGTAATTCTATACGAAACCAAGAGTGAGAGGTTCTCAGGTATTGTTTCTTGGACGACATGTGCCGCCACAGTCGGAGCAGTAGTTTCGAATCCGATCGCGAAGAAGACGTACTGCGTGTTTGGATTATCTTGTGCTAAATTGATGGCATCTCGAAAGCCGTACACGATTCTGACCTTTGCCCCGTCGCCCCTAGCTTGAGCAAGGCTCGTGGTACTTCCTGGTGTTTGGTACATATCTCCGTACGTCAAGACCGTGGCTTCGTTCTTTGCCAAGTAAATTGCTTCATCAACCTCTGCAGCGGGAGTCACACATACGGGACATCCTGGACCAGCGATCACCTTAATCTCGTCTGGAAGAAGGGTCCTAAGTCCATGCACAACCACGGTATGTTCATGGGTACCACAAAATGTCATTACCTTGATTTCATCGCGATTTAAACCTTCTACGAGCGCTTTAAGTCTTTGAGCAACATTCTCGGCGGCGCTCCTATCGTATAATTCCGAAAAATACCGTTTCGACGATATCATGGCTCTCACGAGTTCTACTATTGATTTCTCCAGGGTAGAATGAGGGTTAGGTTCCTCGAGCAACTTGAGAATACTTTGCTAATTCGTTTAACGTGTCTACCAGCTCTTTGTATCGTTCCTCACTTATCCTTGAGATGATCGCACCAGCATGAACGATGACGTAATCACCAACGTCAAGATCTTGCATTAAAATGGCATCTACCTTCTTTTTGACCCCGCCGTAATCCACCAAGGCGTCTCTCTCGGTAACTTCCACTACCTTAGCAGGAATACCAAGACACATATCCATCCCCTAAATTAATCAAAGATAGTTGTAATTAACTTCCTAAGGGAGAGTTACAATTTAAATCCCTAGCATACGAGGTGAGGAGGGATCCCGCCTCACCTAAAACTGCTCACCATCGAAAGAATGCCTCGCACTTCCTGAGAGACCCTTTCCCACGGTTGAGAGAGACCCACAAAAACGGCTATGAGGAAGTCAACCATTTTTCGGAGAATCACAGTAAAAGGAGATGCTGAAACACGGGCGGACCCCGTACCGTTATGAGATGCACGAGCTGCTCGAAAAAAGCAAAGCATGTGGAAAAGTAGTTACCCCTCCCAAGAGTAGCCACATTCTTCACAAGTCAGGATGATTTTGCTCTCTGCTTTCGCAAAGGTGGTGGTAACTTTGCGCCTGTAAGCACCGACGTGTCCGCATTCGGGACACTCCCGCGCTATAGTATCTCGTTCTTCGTCCCCTTCGTAGATAATTTCTGTTGACTTCCTTGCTTTTTCTGTCTCCTTTGCGATGGGAGCGCTGCTAAGTCTACTCTTCTCTCGCCCCTCTTCCAAAAGATCTTGGACATTCCCACAGATATCGCACTTTAGCTTAGTTCCTTCCTTAGTTTCAACAACGCTCATAGGCCCCCCACACTCATCACAGAAATTTGACATTGCCTTCAACCTTCTACTAGGTTTAGTGTGATACTCCTTTTTAATCCTTTCAGTGTCTGTTAATATTAGCCCTTTTTTTATGTCTCTACAGTCTACTCCGTTTCACGGGAGGAAGTTACGAGTGAAACTAGTTCCACAAGGAGGGGATACCGCTTCTCGTTGATGGTAAAAAGAAAAAAGAAAATTTTTTTCGAAGCAGCTACATAGCACTTGAAAGGTGATCCTCGAGTATTCTATGGCTATCAAAATGCTTGTGTGGATCTTTGATCAACGTCCACAACCAGTATATTGCGAATATGCCTATGGCAAGGGTAAGCACCACGTATAATCCTGCCGATCGATCAGGGGCTTTCTTCCATTCCGGGTACACTACCGTCACTCCAATATCATCCGACACGTCGGTAAAGTTCCTAAAGAAGATCCTCTCTCGTCTATCGTGCTCTCCGATATCTTTAGTGAGGAAGTACATTACGTAGAGAATAACGAAAGGTACGAGCACAGAAAGAATGGCATATAACCCGGGGGATTTAGTATCCTCCGAAGCGTTGAGGTCTGAATGGATGGATCGAAGGTTGGCGATGCGAGAGCTAGTTTTCCCTTCATGTTCTTCAAGAAGGTTTAGCAGGCCCGCCCTTAAAGTTCGACTCCTCTTAAAGTGTTCGTTCCTCCGTTCGACAAGCTTAAAAAGCAGTATCGCTATGATGATCACCCCAGTCAGCACACCAGCCACTAGAATAGCCAACGGTCCTAAAATCCATAAATGAGGAGGGATAGGTGGTACTGTCTGAAAGTTTGGCATGAATAGCAGAACGAACGTTATGATAAAAAAGACTATTGCAACTATAGGACCAAATATAGCTACTAAGATCCATATCCCTGAAATACGCGTATCAGTCTCTTCTCTTCGTTGAATTGCATCCCGAACTATGGTTTTTGCTTTTTCAGAATTCACAAAATTCACCTTTTCGACATTACTTTTCCCTTTGATCCTAAACCAGAAAACTACCTATTTGAACATTTCCCTTGGGGAGAGAAAGGTAAACTATCTTCGTAGTAAGGGAGAGACCTCACTTGCATCGATCTTTTAACTAATTCACCAAGAAGTCCCCCTCCTTACTTTGTTAGGTGGGGGGATGAATTGGTAACATTTATGCGACTTATAAGGTGTTTGTTCCCTCCTATAGAAGGAAGGTTGGGGGTGGTGGGGTGCGAACGTACAAGTTCAGGCTGTACCCGAGTGAAGAGGACAGGCGAAAACTGGGGGAGACGCTCGAACGCTGTAGACGCCTGTACAATCATTTCCTTAGGGAGTTAAACGAGCAAGACGACATTCCACCCCGTTACGAACTACAGAAGGAACTCCCTCGCTACAAGGAGGAACATCCTGCATACAAGCAAGTGTACTCGAAAGTCCTCCAGATGGTGTTGCATCGCCTCTACGGCAATCTTAGATCCCTGTCCAAGAAGAAAGAAAAGGGATACCCGGTCGGGCGCCTCCGCTACAAGGAGAAAGGCTGGTATAAGACCTTTACCTACAACCAGTCGGGCTTCACGATCATCAAGACCGACACGCGGCTCGATGTCCTGCACCTCTCAAAGACCGGGGAGATCCCCCCGCGGATGCATAGGGGGGGGAGGGGGAGATCAAGCAGATCGTTGTCAAACGGTACGCCAGTGGGAAGTGGTACGCCTGCATCCAGACCGACCACGGGGGGAAACGGCAGTGTGGAAGCGGTGTGGTCGCCATAGACGTGAACACGAGTAACTACCTGACGGACAGCGATGGAAGGATTATAGAGAACCCGAAGTACGTAGAAGAAAAAGAGGAACGCCTAGGGCGGGCGCAGAGGAACTTGGCGAGAAAGGAGGTGGGAAGCGAGAACTGGAAGCAACAGAAGGTGAAGGTCGCGAGAGCGTTTGAACATGCGGCGAACTGTCGCCTCGATTTCCTCCACAAGCTCACGACCGCCTACGTGGAACACTACGACACGATCATCTTGGAAGACTTGCACCCCTCCCAGATGAATGCGGGCTCCCGCTACGCCAGGTCGAATTACGATGTCACTTGGGGGCTGTTCAAGCAACTACTGCTGTACAAGGCTGAGAGTGCTGGTGCCGAAGTGGTGTTTGTTGACCCGAGGGGCACAACGCAAACGTGTGCAAACTGCGGGAGGCACGTGCCGAAAGCGGTCTGGGAGCGGGAGCATACCTGTCCCGCATGCGGGTTTACGGTTCATAGAGATTATAATGCAGCCCGTAATATCCTACAGCGTGGGCTGGAAAAGCTAGACAGGGGACAGGTCGAAGTCACGCCTGTAGAGACTGGAGCCCCTACACTCACGCATGTGAGTGCAAGCTCTGTCGTGGAAGCAGGAAGCTCCTCCCTCGTGAGCGTAGTGAACTAGGGAGGAGTAGTTCACCGGAGTACGAGGAAACTCTAACATAATCCCTTCAAGATCACGTTACTCTGTGTCTAATTCGGTTAGACAATAGGGGCATATCACTGCATCTGCTCTTATACGTTTTTTACACTGGGGACACTGTCGTAACTTTTCGGATTGTATTTTCGTAGTTCGGTAACGACCAAGTATCAACGTAATTATACCAGCACATGCATACAGTAAAGCAACAACCGTAGCCTGAAGTAACAGGCGAGGAAATCTAAGATCAGGAGCTATAGTACTAGCCCGAACTAAAAACGGGAAACTGAACCAGCCAATAGACGTCCAAATGAGGAAAATAGTTACTACTTTATAGAACTGCCGCTCCATTTTAAACCCCTACAAAGAGTGCAAAGAGATTGTGAAAAGCATGAATGAGCATTGCTACAAAGAGGAGAGCTAAATACTTACGGTCTACCGTTTCTTTCCATGCCCCGATACCATACGATGCTATGGAAGTTGTAAGCATATGTACTGGGAGGAGAAATCGAGCCAAGAGGAGGAGGCCGCCACCATACCAATCAAACTGAGAGACGAAACTAAACCCATATAGCATGTTTTCCAGGAGGGTAAAACCCAAACCGCTACCGATTCCAAGGATCATCCATCCAAAAGGACTGAATGTTAGTTCTTCTTCGGTCTCCAAGAACACCCCCGGCATCACCTTCATAAGCTCTTCTCCAAGGGGAGCAAAAACTACAATGAGTAAAAAGGAGTATAAAGTCATGTTTTCACTGAAGATGAAGGGTAAGAGAAAGACGGACACCTGGGAGTAGTAAAAAATGGAGGTAAGTAGGCCAAATACTCCCCCTAAAAAGATCGCTACGGTGAGGAGACCTCCAGTTACCTCAGCATATTCTGTTTTCGGGACATGTTTTTGAACTCCCTTACTAACGGCCTCGTTCTTACCTTCTTTGGTACTTTTAGTGTCCATACCTTCGTTCACCACGTGCTTTTCTAGAACTTATACTATCTTTAATCAAATATAAAGATGTTTGGATCGAGCGAGTGTCTCCTTTAAGGACCCTTTCCTGCGATGTGATCCTTGAAGGAGTATATTCAAATCTTACTCTAATCGAGGTCAAAAGTATGTTTGCAGAGTTAATCCTACACAACGCTAATATCTTTGGTCATAACGTACCTGAGTATGCCGATGCAATAGCGGTAAAAGAAGGGAAAATTGTTCGGGTCGGTTCTCTTTCGGAACTTACCGATCTCATTTTCAAAGAAACATACTACATCGACGTAAAAGGAAAAAGTGTGATCCCGTGTTTCATAGACGCGCATTCTCACTTGATTAAAAAAGGAATGCAGATGGGCTGGCTAGACCTCTCGGACGTGCATTCACTGGAAGAGTTTAAGAAGCACCTTATCAAAGCCACGGAGGAAGTCCCCCAGGGGGAATGGATACTCGGTAACAATTGGGATGAATCTATGTGGGAGGAAGTTCGGTATCCCACGCGTTTAGAATTAGAGGAAGCTGTGCCTGAGTATCCGGTCTTTCTTAAAAGAATCGACGGGCATATGGCTTTAATTAATTCTAAAGGAATAGAGAAACTCGGTTTATCATCAAATATTCCGCACTTTGATGAGGAAAACGGGTTCCTCAGGGAGGATGCTGTTTCAACAGCAGAAGATGCCCTTCTTGGGAAGATGGGTACAGTCACAGAGGGAATAAAGAATGCTGTTAAACTGGCTAAACAACATGGAACTGTAAGCTTTCATGATACTGTCGATGCAAATCTCATTAAAGGGCTTCAAATCGCATTGAGACAAGGGTACCTAGATATCAACGCGTATCTACTTGTCTGGCATACTTTGATGGATCACTTACTAGAACTTGGACTGTTGCAGGGCTTTGGTGAGAGAATAGAGGTAGGAGCCATAAAACTAATGGTTGATGGATCAATAGGAGCAAGAACAGCTGCTTTGAGAGATGCCTACCGTGATGACGCAAGTAACACGGGAAAAGTACTCCTCACAAAAGAAGAATTGATAGAAATGTTCACAAAGACGAATGCAGCTGGAATGCAGCTGGCTACGCATGCAATTGGTGACCGCGCATTAGACCTTGTGTTTGATGTCTTCAGCAACATTCCCGTTCGTGAAGAGTTACGCCATAGGATTGAACATTTTGAAATGGCAAGAGAAGAACACATTGAAAAGGCTGCAAACCAAAAAGTAGTGGCATCGTTGCAGCCAAACTTTGTAGCGAAATGGCAGATGCCAGGCGGACTTTATGATAAACGACTCGGAAAAGCACGGCGGAGGTTCATGAACCCATTCAAGAAGTTCCTCCAGAAAGAAGTCCCCCTCGCTTTTGGAAGTGATTGTATGCCATTTGGACCAATTTATGGACTTTATGGTGCGATCTCTCACCCAAACGAGGAAAGTCGCTTGTCAATTACAGAAGCGATACAGGCATACACTTATGGTGGGGCATACGCTGCTCACCAAGAAGAGAGACGTGGATCCATTGAGAAAGGGAAACTTGCAGATTTCGCGGTACTTTCACGGGATCCGTTAAAGGTGGAGAAGAACGATCTTTTAGACATTTCAGTGATCGCAACGTTCATAAGAGGGGAGCTAAGTTACAATCCATATGAGTTTACACGCACAAAACGGACGTAAGGGTCAAACATGAGTGAGAAGAAGTTTTTAAACGAAAAGATGAAGGCTCTTATTGTTCAAGGCTTGTCCTTACTCACATTAATACTCGAGACCATTGTGGGAGTTGCGCTTTTTTTGACCTGGACACTTCATATGCGATGGGGATTCATAAACCGTACTATGCTAGTACCTCTCCAATGGTTTCAAGGTTCCGTATTGGTAGTCGTGTTTATCTTCACTTTCGTCCTTCTTTACCCTTTTTCGGATCCAGTTCCCCCTCTCATGAGGATCTTTATCGTAGCCTTCCTCTCCCTTCTGGCAATAGGCACGTTAAATTTGACTAGTGTCTTTACTACATGGATACCCAACGCCTTTTGCTATATCGCAAGTATAACATTCATGTTCTTTGTCCTTGGTAGTTATGTTATGGAGTTTTTTGTGAGGAAAGGAACCCTCCAAAAGATTTTAAACTCCAACTCTCTCGAGGGGAGCCTCCGACATACACTAAAGAAAACTGGTGATCTGCCTCACAAAATGTATTGGTCGTTGATTCTGGCTCTGGGATGCTGGGGCACATCGCTTTCCATAGGTACCCTTTGGAAGGGTAAAAGAGGTTGGTTGGAAGTATTGCTTGAAAATGCACCTACAATTACAATCGTAGGGGTATTCGTATTTGTTCTGCTATTGGGATTACTGAGTATAATTACTGAAAGGCAACCAACAGAGAAAGAAGTTAGAATCTCCACACCTGAAAGAAATGCAGGGTAGAACCTTATGCTTCACTATTACTCTCTTCACTTTTTTCTTTCTTATCTGAGCTAACTATTATATCATCTAGCATATTATCAAGGAGAGGCCTTTCACCGGACTCAACGTTCTCTGCTTCTTGAATCTCTCCTAGATCAGGAAGCTCATCTAAATTGGAAAATGAAGCCTTCGAGCGGGGAAAACGGCCACTATCTTCTACTCTTGAAAGTTTTGACTCTAATCTCTCAATAGCAGCCTTTAAATCTCCAGTACTTTTTATTTGAGTTGTAGAAGAGGGAAAAATAGAAGAATCAGCGAGGTCAAAGACACTTTCGTAAAGGTTGTCTATTGCCTTAATAATAGTTTGGCCAGTATCACCCACTTCATCAGCAAGCGCAAGGAACTTCTCATAGACATCTTCAGGAAGTATGAAGTAAACTTTCATGTACCGTTTTCCATTTTTTCGTTTTGACGCAAGCAGGTGGCTACTCAACCTTGGAACCCCTCTTAATTAAACTCCCCTTGGAGGTTACACTTTATTAAAGACTTTTTAGCTTTTAAATATGGGAGGAGGATGGAGAACCCTGAACTAGACCTCAACGATCAAATAGTTGAAAAACAGCCATTGGAGGCTGGGGCGGTCTCTCTACTCTTCTATAGGATAAAAAATATTGATTTTGGGGAGCTTGAGGAAATTATAGAAGCAAACCGCCTTAAAGAGAGCGAGATACGGGAAAAAACAACCTCTGATGGCTTTACAGATGAACTTGTAAGACGAGGGAGGACGCTTAGAGTAGGCTTCGCCAGAGGAGGGATTAGAAAAATTAGCTTTATGATTGGAAAGGAAGTTGTACCCTTCCGCTTGCTTACGATCCCTCAACATATAAACCTACAGTTCGAAAAGATTGGGGGAGCCACTCTGGAACTGATCCTACAGGATGGAAGGAAGAGTTTTTTGAACCGTCATTTTCTAAAAACTCTAAGGACGATTGCTAAAACTCATGGTGCTAAGCTTAATAAACTGACCATATCTCAACGTTTCATCAAGGCTGGCCTCCAACTCCATAAAGAGGAAGTATACTTCGTAAAGTTTCCTCCTGCTCAGTTGGAACATGTAACATCTATGCTCCACAAAACACAAAACGTTCAAGTTGAACGTGCACGTGGGGAAGTGAAAGGATCCTCGCTCCTGAGAAACACAAACTTACTCAGCCTGCTTAATCAAAATCCCGAAATAAAGGTAGAAGAGTATCGGGCACGAATGGGCTCACCAGTAAATGGTGAGAAAATTAAATATTCTATTAAAGCAAGCGGAGAAATGCAGTTCTTTTTGGGGTATGAGGAAGTGCAGAGGATAGGCTCTCAATTCGATGCCGCTCTTAAACTCATGAATACACTCAGATCTAAAATACGGATAAAAGAAGGAAAAGAACAATGGCCAGAGAGCTATCTTCCTGATATAGAGCTTTCGCTTTCTCTCTTGCGATCTAAAATAGAAGAAGGCTACCTCGAAGAAATCGACGAGATGCTCCTGGATTTGGAAACACTGGACCTTTTTAGGCAGTTGAAGAAAAGTGATAAACGAGAGATTTTTAGTCTTTTTCTCCAAGTCCTACGGGATCACACCATAAAGGCACTTCAACTGTATGGAGACTCCTTTCTCTCACTTCTTTCTAAAGGAGAAGTAAAAGACGTATGTTCAAAAAGAAAAGAGCACATACAAGCTATCGACTCACAAAAATTTGGAGAATTACTTCAAAGAGGCTTTCTGCTCTTTCCCTGCCTTAAACCGCTACTCCTCGAGAGAAAAGAAGAGATATCCCGTGTTCCCCATCTCAAAGAAAAGTTAAAAGGCTTTACATTGTCACAGTTGGAGGTTATTTCAAAGGAAATTCTCTCTGAAGCCAAAACCGTTATGGAAAAGAAGAAAACGCTACAAAAAACCTTGAACCAGAGCCTGGAGAAAGCGATAGATCTCAGAAACACGTATATCTCTCAAGAAAGGAAACTTCAGGAGTTGAGAGCCTTTGCCATTAGTTTCTTTTCGGCATTCATAGATGCCACTGTGTCAAAAAAAGAGGGACATACAACTCTCTTGCTTCAAAAAGAGGGATCATCAAAAGAGTACTTAGTACGGTTAAAGGCTTATGACGCAGAAATCTTGCCAGAGGATGTGACAAGATTTGGGGAGGAACTTGAAAAATTGAGGATGAGAAGGGGGATCTTCTTTACTCTCTCTAAATATTCAAAACTCGCCGAAGAAGAAAGAAGAGAAATACTAAGAAAGCAAGGGATCCTTATTCTCATGGTTGACGAAGAAACTATCGAGAAGGTAATACGCAACGCCGTTTTTTCTCTTACATCTTTGAGAATATTCGAAAAAGAAACGAAGTATTGGCCTACTTTCTCGTAGTATGCCACCTCATTTGGATGGAATATTACCGTTAGAGAGTGACTGCCTCCCCTTCCAGAAAGAGGTGATTTCAATTCGTCATCTAGAAGACAAAGTCGTTTTCTAAGGTATTTCTACTTGATTTTTTCGGCGTATCGTTTAGCGATCAACTCAAAACCCATAGCATTCGTCATCACAGGATCTTCTGGTATGATGAGATTTTTCGGGTCAGAAACTAACCCTTCTTCGAAGAGATGATCTTTAATTGTATTTCCAAACAGATGGATGCCACCACCCTCCAAAATGAAGTAAGTAATAACCGCGTCAGTTGGGAGGTTACTCATTGATCGAGAGACTTCATCAACTATGCTCCTAGCAACAAATTGGGAGATGGAGGAGATCTGTTCCCCTACATGGTACGTTTTCCCCCCAACGGTAATTTTTTTCTCTTTACTTTCAAGAGAAGTCATTAAGTCTTCTGGCTTCACGTTTGTATCTGCTTTTTCACTGAGCAAATCTGCAAGTTTGGTAGTTAACGTATCTACCGCTTCATTAATCGAGCTAGACGCCGTTCTGAGGACAGATCCCTTGTAAAGCGTAAGGATATCTGTCGTGCCGTATCCTATGTCAATGAGGATAGAGTCCATTGCTTTTTGTTCGCCCCGCTCTTTCAAAAGGTAATAGTAAGCACCGTAAGGTTCAGGCATCACGGGGGCTGCCACGATACGACCTTTGACTTCTTTTTTCTCACTAGTAGCGTCATTTTCAATCGTAACTCTAAAAGGCCCAGTTAAACTTTCGCTAAGCTGTTCCATCCGTTCTCTTGAAACTCCAACGGGCACACCAGTAGCTGTGGAATAGTAGTTCCACCCTTGATCTCCTAGGAGACTGAGGACAGCTTGTATCGCGATTTTTGCGTTTTCATAACTCTTCATTCGCCCTTCTCTTGCCAATGGGAATTTCATAACTGATTGAAGTCGTGCTAACTCGCCTACATACCATTCATTGCCGTCGAATTCAATCTTTAGGTTCCTTTCCCAGCTTTTATCCACAGGCATTCCTTTGAATCCAGGATTTGGCTCACCTATAATACTTGGCATCCTAAAAGAGGTATCCCCAGCCACCGACTTAATGGTGGATGTGCCTAGATCAGTACCCGCAGAAATTACTCTTTTTCCTTCCATCGTTTCTCACTAACTTACCATTATTAGTTTATGATTGATCCTAAAATGATCTCTAATAAAAATGTTCTGAATTAGAAAGGACCTTCCTCTTTTCCATCGCCTTTTTAAAACCATGCCAGAAAGGTGGGTATCAAAGAAGGTTTTCCTTGCTTTTCAAAATGTCATGTGGATAGAGAAAACCAAGAGAGAAGACGTAGTTTTTTTGAGAGCTTGCTGTAACCAGAAGATCAATCATTATTAATTACCTAGATCCCTCGAATCTTACAGTTTTGTACATGTTTCTTTGCAATGTTGCACATTTCCTCTAGAACCTGCTCTGAATACGGCTCCTTATCCGTATAGGAGGGATCAATAGTCGTACTTTTTGGTTCAAACTGTTGAAGGACATACTTCCCCTTACCGACGAGTTTACTTATTTTTTCGATGTCTTCAACGTCTATAAGGTTAGGTATGACTGTTGTCCTAAATTCGTACTTTGGTGCTTGCTTAATGAGGCTAATACTCTCAAGTATTTGCTCTTGATCTACTCTAGCATTGACGAGTTCTTCGTATCGTTTTAATGGTGCTTTGATATCCATCGCGATGTAATCTATGAGTGCTCGCCTGAGGAGTGCCTTTAACACTTCTGGATGAGTCCCGTTAGTGTCTAACTTGGCCAAAAATCCCCTCTTCTTTATTTTTTCGATGAATTCGGGTAACCCTGATTGAAGCGTTGGTTCCCCTCCCGTTATCACGACACCATCTAAGAACCGTTTTCTTTTCTCAAGAAACGAAAAGAACTCGTCTTCATCAACGTGGTGGAGGTTTTCTTCCCTACCAAAGACAATATCGGCATTATAACAGAAAGGACATCTGAAATTACAACCTAACGTCCAGACGATGCAGGAAAGTTTTTCTGGGTAGTCGATAAGAGAGAGAGGTTGAAACCCCACTAATTCCACTTAAATCAGTCCTTTTTTATGGGATAACAGGTCGACCATTTAAAGGGAAAAGTTCCATGTTATTGTGATATTAACAGAAAGGAAGAAGTCACTGAATCCAGTAAAGCCAAGTTACAGGATTTTAGGGAAAGGATACTACGCTAGGGAACATGGGAGAGAAGCCTAGCTGTAAGAGTCTCCAAGTAATGAGGTCAGAATTTCATCAGCATTTTCCCCGCTATCTTTGATTTTTTCTCTAAGCTTCATTTTGATTTCTTCATTAAGATTGAGTTCTTTAATTGGGCTTTCTTCCAGAACAAGCCACCATGACGAAGAGGAAAGTTTAAATAACCTAAGAACTTCACTTACCACCTCTGTGGATCCCTTGAGGATAAGTTTTATGATATTTTCTTTGCCCTGAGGCGAGGAGACTGCCCCACTTAGATCTTTAATGCTGCTTGAGAAAGTCAAATTTCTTACTACTTCAGCGACCATATGAGAAAGCTCCTCACTGTTGGTAATCGATAGAGCTTCTGCTAGAATACCAAGCGCATTTTTGATAATCCCTTCCCCGAGATGCGGAGGCGTCAATGATCTCAAAGCTTTCACGATTTGATGCGGGCTATACTCCACTATCTGAGCCAACTCTTCAATAAAGTCGTTTAAAGCCTCTTCTCGTATCTCTCCCATAAATTCCTCAAAAAGCTTCCTCCAGACGAGAGCCCTGATCCATTTAATATTCCCTTGATCTAAGCTATCAGCTATCAGTAAGGCCTCCTTGCCAGAGAAGTCAATCAATCCATTTAAATTGTTTCTCAGGTAAACCCGGAGGTTCAACTCTCTCCAAGAATACTCAGGGGAATAGGTTTTAACGGTACAGTAAACGAACGACGAGATCAACGGAACGAAGTTACTCATGTTAAATTCTGTACTAATAAGGCCCCGAAAACGTTCTAGATCTAAATTCTTTGTGCACATAAGGTTATAAAGGAGGAGGAGCGCGTTACTTTTAGAACCCAACTGCTTACCTCGAGATATTAACGACAAAACTTCATGGGGAAACTCTTTACTAATGAACACCTCCTTAGTAGCCAGGCTTAGGTTAAGGACTTCTGTCGCGTAAATCGTGGAAGAGGAAAGAGCAATGTGTTTTGCTAGGTTATTTGCGTAGATCTTTAGATCTTCATTAGGTTCTAGCTTCTTTTCTAAAACCTTGGCAGCTACATTTCCCTCTTGAATTTCCCCATCAATGATGCTTTCAAGGATCGCAGAAAGCGTCCTACCAAGGAGGGAGATAATTTTTAGGTTAATCGGTCTTCTACTTTCATCAATATTCTGCTTTAAGTTAATCCGAAACAGAGTTAAGTCCACTTTACTACAGGAACCTTTTAAGAGGAGGGCAATATCTTCGGTTTCGCGGGACAAAGGATCCACGTAGACCCCAAACTCTGATAACGCTCCACATAAGGATCGTCTTTCTTCAGGCGTTAGATTATTTGCCTCTATCTGCTTTTTTGCGAAAGTAAGAAAATCTTTAGCCTCTATTTCTTTTAAAATTTGGGTACGTGTATCAGCTCCTTCGGTTTCTCTCAAGAGACCTTCTTTTAAGTGGTCACTCTTCTTTTCTATAGAGTCTTCCATCATTTTGTTCTATAATATAAAGAGGTAAAGCATTTAAAAAGAGAAGCTAAGAGATTTCTGAGGGGACTTGAAAGCAAATGATTGAAGGCCTACTACTTCACTATCCAACATACTCATCTGACTTCAGTTACGAAGCTTACTTTGAAACAGAAGATCTTCTTGAAGAACTTTCAATGAAAATCCCTGCTTTAGTAAAAGCAGATCTAGTAATAGCCCCCGAAGGAATGAACGGTCTTATAGTTATAGATCTGAGAGACAACCCTCTCTCCAATGTGAGAGAAAAGGAGTTTAAAAGAAACTTTAATAAGAAGCTCGAGGAAGGTAAAGCTCAAGGATATTGGAAGTACATTGCAAAACCAGTGTTCTTTAATCGTATTATCAATTCAAAAATTAGTGAAATTGCGGCTGCAGTAAAAAACCTAAAGGAAAAGATCAAAGGAAAGTGGAGAATTAAGATCAATACTCGTCATCGCATCCCAAGAAGGGAAACCATAGAGGAGGTAGCTAAACACATTACCTATCCTGTAGATCTTGAAAACCCTAAGTACATAGTGAAGATTGAATGCCTAGGTAAAATAAGTGGAGTAGCGGTGGAGATAGGCAAGTAACCTGTCTTAGTACGCTCTCAACTTTACTCGTCAATCTGTTACCAAAGAAGAGATTTTTCACATCTGAAGTCAAGTAATGCTACAACGCGAGATATATTCTTTAATTTCCTCCATTTTTTTCGCTTTAGAAAACGAGAGATACCAAAGACGATACGTTCCTAATCGTTCTAATGTAACATCATCTGCCAACGTGACGAGAGGGGTTAGATCAAGATCTTTCTCCGTAACAATATTACAATGCGAAACCCTCCCGTCTTCTTGTTCTAAAATAAACGCCGTCTTTTTGTTCTTCTGGAGCTTTATAGCAATTAAATTCACTTTGTTTCTGAGGGGCACTCCCGCTGCAACTGGATAGTAGATGAGTTCTCCTTTTCCCTGTAACACCGTCTCCCGACCGATCTTCTTTTGATGAGGGGGCTTTTCTGTGAGTTGTAATGATTGTTCAGCACGAGTTTCAAAGTACTCTTTGAATTCCCCCCAGTTCTCCTCTTTAACCATCTCAAAAATGGGAGTAAATTGTCCGTGAGGGGCATCAGCAAGAAATGAGAAAAACATTGCCTTAGAGAGCTTAAGCTTCTCCGTATATCCGTTTTCAAGCTCTTTTAACGCAGTTAGTACCTCCTTTGGAACATAGAGATCGAATATCTCAGATACAAAAGCGGAAATCACGGAATAGTCACTACCATCGAGGATCATGTTACCAAAGAGGAAAAACGTCGAGATCTCTCGTTTGCCTGTGATAATTAAACATGAATCGAGTTCCACGTATCCTATAAGGGAGACATTCAAGAGGATTTTCTGTTTTGCAGAACGAATTTCGTTTTTAAAGTCTACTTCCAAACCTCCGAATACTCGAGAGAGAAGGGCAGCTCCAATAACGCCGTCCCACTCTCTGGTAGCGATTATCCCATCATACGTTACCTCAATCTCTTCTCCAGGCATCTCTCTCACTTAAGGAATTAGATTGAAGATATATTCTCCAAGGATCGTGAATTTTCACACTTTCGTTTTTTAGGCTTATAAGAATCTAGGTGATTAAATCAGATAAGAGTTCAAGCCAATACTCCTCTTCTTCCAGAAGCGCTGACTTTTTGGTCTCTCCCCGTTCTAGCCTATTTTTTTCCTTTAGAACTACTGCAAGGATATGCTGGCAAAAGGGACGTCTCTTCTCCGCTGATTTTAGGAGTGTATGGAAAAAGAAATCGGGACAAGAACAGAAAAAATGTAGCCTGTCATTTATGACACATACAGAAATTACATACTGGGAATGTCTACCCACTACAAGGAACACACTATTTTTCTTATTTTCAAAGATGTACTCTTTTACAGATCCTTCTCCTAGTAAGATTTTCGCTTTCTCATACATTTCAGGGAAGAACTGGATTGCATTGTCAATTATCTTACCGAGTTCCTGCTCGAGTTCTTCTTGACATAGTGGAAAGTTAGAGTGGTGGATTATCCCTTCTCCCCCCGGTCTTTCCTTCTTCGCTTTCTTTTTGCTAGGGCTCGTTCTAGTTGCATAATCAACTTACCTCGTCCACCACCACCGCCTCCTGGTGGTCCAGAGGGCGCTCCTTCAGGTTTTTCTCCTGGGGGAGCTTGGGAAGCTGGAGGAGGAGATGGTTGCGACGGTTGTG
>JABAHQ010012425.1_pt2 | contig 43431 bp, 28 predicted proteins | sample 7062091 | NCBI WGS metagenome assembly JABAHQ01 (sample SAMN14534359, study PRJNA622989) | marine sediment metagenome | biome: marine biome [ENVO:00000428]; feature: marine pelagic biome [ENVO:01000023]; material: deep marine sediment [ENVO:00002113] | place: India: Gulf of Kutch | collected... | reverse complement strand
GGGAGCTGTCATCTTAGCCAGGGTATGGGTTTGACCAAAATTCAAGCCGATACATAGCACATCAGCCGCATTTACAATACCATCGCCATTACAATCTGCATAAGTAGTACTCTGATTGGGTGACCACGGTGTGGCCAGTTTGCATTCCCATAAACATCCTTGCGAAGTACGCGAAGGACCGGTTTGGTTGAAGAACAATCCCAGAGGTAAGACATCGGCAGCATTAGCAATTCCATCATTATTGGCATCACCCGGCCATACACATATACCAGTGGTAAGGGTGATGGTAAGCGGGTTGTTATCGGGAATTACATTGACGGCATTGCCGTTGCCATCAAGGCCGGATAAATTGGTCAAATTAAATTCTATGTCTGTGTTAGAGCTAACCGTTTGTGCGACCTCTAAAGTGCAATGAGCCGCTATACCGCTACCGTTCTTACCTCCGGTAGTGCTGCTAACACCGACCTCAATATGATCAGCGAAGTTCTGGGCAACCAATAACGGATTGGGGCCAAAAAAACCGTTCGCAGTGGTGGTGACGCCATCGATGAAATTCGTATTATTCCAAGCCAGATGAAATGAAACCCCCACTAAATCGGCGGCCTGGATTGGATTCCCAACCTCTATGTCCATCACGAATTGAGTGCCTACCGAACCGTTTACAGTGCTGCCTGACAGGGAGATCATTCTTATTGATACATCAGAAGCAGGCGCTGCAGGTATTGCTTCCACAGTTACGATTACAGCGGGTTCATCGGGATCATTAGAAGATATCGTGATTTCACCGGTTTCGGTAGTGCTCAGCTGGCTCCAGTCAACATCTACATTCACAGCCTGGCTACCACTTGCGGCAATATCAAATGGTATAGAAGGATGCCCGGATGTAGAAAGCCAGGATTTATTGGAGCTCATGCTGTTAATGGTTAACGGAGCAGTGCCATCATTATAGATAGTAAACATGCCGGTTCCTCCGCCTCCACCTGCTGCCATTAAGGCTTGATACGCGTCTACACGACCATATCCGGTGAAGTCATCATATCCGGCAGCGCCAAGGTCAACAGCCGTGTTTTGCATGATGTTACGAACCTGGGTATTGGTTAAAGTTGAATTGTGAGAACGTATCAATGCAGCTACCCCGGCAGCAAAGGGACAGGCTGAGGAAGTACCATTGAAAGTCGAAGTGTAGTCCCCGGACGTATATCCGGCACTCCCGGTAATATCAGTGGTATGAATGCGCACACCGGGAGTCATAAAATCCAAACCGCCGCCGTAATTGCTTCCCCACCAGTTCTCACCGTCACAGGTGGTGGGAGATTTCCGATCGTTACAGGGACTTAACGCACCGACTGAGATACAGTTTGTGAAGTCCGAAGGATAGTGCGGTGTGATAGTATTGTCCCTATTATCATTCCCGGAAGAGCCTAATACGACCACATCATTACTGAAGGCATAGTTAACTGCTGTTTCCAGAGTAGAAGAATAACCATCTCCACCCAAGCTCATACTGATAACGTCAGCGCCATTATCCGTTGACCAGGTGATTCCATTGGCTACATCGGTATACGACCCTCCTGTGGGACCTAAAACCCTCACTGGCATGATTTGCACTCCCCATGCAACACCGGCAACACCCTGACTATTATTCCCGGCGGCTGCGGCAATTCCCGCACAGGCAGTACCATGAGCGCCATCTCCAACCGGGCTGGGATCCGAATCATCATCCACAAAATCATATCCGGGTGTTAAACGCCCTGAAAATTCTGGATGTGTGAGGTCAACCCCTTCATCCACAATTGATACGGTGACACTGCTGCTCCCGGTCTGTATATCCCAGGCCATCTCCGCATTAATGTCCGCGCCTGGAGTTCCTACCGGCGACCCACCTCCAAAAGGTATCGCCTGACCGGTATTATTGAGCCCCCATTGATCCGGGTACATCGGATCATTTGGTATCAAACTCTCCTGTCCGCCTCCCGACTGATCAGGATAGGCAATATAATCCGGCTCTGCATAAACAACGTCAGGATCCGCCGCATAACGGTTGATCATCTCTTGCAAATTATCAGGCTGGCCAAAATCCAATATGAAGATAGATGATAAGCCCAACTGCCTTTTNNGCCTTTTTAGGTCCTGATTTGTTTCATTGAATGTGATCAAGGGACGAATACTCTGTAACCGGTAATCAGAATTCAATTTATTTATCGATGCAGACGATGTCGTTACAGCTACCCGATCAACCACAATATTGTCTTTAAATCGTACTACTAGCCGATCGGGAACGTAATCCGCACTCTGAAGTTGAGTTTTCCGGGCGTATGTTGCTCCCCCCAAATTTGATGTTGAGGGACCGGTTTCCATTATCGTTAGAGAAGTCGGAACAACTCTTATATCGGGCTCAGCAGGGGCAGCAGTCTCTCGATCATAATAAATATCATAATCCGGTGAACCCTGCCGGTAATCGGCCCATGCAATTCCAGGTTCATCGGTGCTCCAGTTACTTGTTATTGCTTTTTTGGAGTAGGCGGCGCTGGCCCAGTCGATATCGTTTACTGTATCAGGAACCGCTTGCCAGAAATTGCTTAAATCCTGAGGGCGCGTACTATAGTATACCCACCAGTCTGCAGACGTATAAGCGAGATGCCAACCCGTACCTCCTTCATTGGCTGTTAATTCTGCAGCAAATTCATTCTCTGAATTGTAGCCTTCCAGAGAAAACAAGGTTGTCCAACTAAAACCGCCATCGGTAGAATAGCATTGCCCGATATTATCATTACCGGAAAAAGATTTTGTGCAGGTTAACATTATGTTATCTAGACCAGTAGCCGCTTCAATATCCGGGTCTACCACATTGGAAGGTACCGGGTCAACCAGGTTAATACTCACCGTGTCGGCAAAGGAGGAGCCAAAAGTAGTACTAATTCGGTGATACAAGGTATTGTCAGTCGCATTGTAACAGGCGACAAATATATCATTACCAGTGGTTCCGTAAGTGCCGTCGGGATCACGCCAGGCAAACCCGTCAAAATCACCTAACAGGACCTGGTGAGGGTCATTATAGGTCGCCCCGAAATCAATGCTCCTCCAAAAGACAACATTGTAATTGTTGTTAGCCGCATCAAAGGCTGCTTCAGCGGTTAAATAGATGTACCAACCATTCCAATCATAAGAATCTGTCCAAACCACCGGTTTCTCATAGCTTTCCCAGAAGGACAAATAGGGAGGCACATTCATGGTTGGGTTCCATCCTCCTGCGTTAATCAGAGGAGTGGTCATGACCTCCACAAAGGGCACCGCCCCATCATCTACTACATAAGCACAGACCAGAAGGTTATCACTGCCTTCCCCAACTGCTAAAGAAGGGGAACGTAAATTATGATTGGGATTCTCAATAAAACCGTAGGCAGTCCAGTTGTCACCGCCATCGGTAGAGTAATAAAACTGCAGGTAATCATTGGTTCCGCTCTGTCCAACATTTTCCCAAACGATATAAATGGTGCCATCGGAAGCCGTGGCCATCGCCGGGTAAGACTCTCTGAAATCCGTGTTGACCGAGCGAACATGAATATCCGTCGCCCACTCGGTAGTGGGAGGCAAATCACTCGGTCGATTATCCGAAGATGGCGTTTGACCCGGGTGGCCAACAGTGGTGCTTTGTCGGATGGTGCTTGCCCCCTGACTTTCGCCAAGAGACTGCGATTCACGGCGTAACTGGGCATACAATTGCTCCAGTTTATCCAAGTCGCCAGCGCGGCGGGCTTCGTGGATGGCTTTAGATAGTTCAGATCGGGGCCGCTTAACCGCTTTTTGATAAAACTGAACTTGCTGCTGAGATTCTGTATCTTCATAGTGCCGCTGATGCTCAGTGGTTTTATGCATCCGCTCACTTTTATTCTTGTCACGTTTATCCTCACCACCCCATCCAGTTATGCAAATGGTCAATAAGCTTGCCAAAACCCACTTGAAAAAATGGGATGTCGGAAACTGTACAAAATTAAACGACGCTTTCATACTTCCTCCATTGATTTATGTGACATTAATTTTTGTCTTATGGTGTTTAGGGGGTTAGAAAAAAATATCGTATCAACAAGTATGATCAGTTTCATTCTTCAACATTCAATACCGGGGAGACGCCAATACATTTAATATTTTCTACCCCTTAAACATGGGGAGTAATGTGAACCAATAATCCTTCCTTTGCTTTTGATTAGAAATATTTCAGCCAAGAATTCTCAATCGTTTATTGCGGGAAAGGCGCTATAGAAACTAGCATCCGGTCAAAGCATCTGAGTATTTATTTAAATGGAAATGTTATTTGGATCTAAGAAAGACGAATTCTTTAACGCAAATAGGAATGAGCTAAATGGACTTATCCTAAAATTTATCAAAGATCTTAAAATTACATTAAATTGCTATATTCAAGTATAAAAAGATGAGATTTACTAACAGGGGTTAGAAAAGATATACGGAAAAAACGGCGGCGATCTGGCAATTGGCGCATTTATGAAATTCATTACAAATCCCTTTATGTGTGCCTGGCTGTTTAATTCCGGGATAGAGTAAACACAAAAACCCCTTGCTGAAAAGTTATTGACAGCTCTTTTCTTATTGCTCTGGCCGTTATGTCTCGACAGAATTTATCCTGAGCATTCTGAAGAGATCACCTTGACAGACCTTTTAACCAGTCGGTCTGAGCACCTGCCTGAGCAGACAGGAAATCGAAGGGGGCTGTATGCGAGCATTACCCTTTCTGAATTGCCGAGTTTTTGGTACATGTTTGTTGAGCAGCAGGGAAATAGTTTAATTTAATCTCCGAATTTAATGAAAGTATATTCACTACTGCTTATCTAAAAAAGCTTTCCCTCTATATTGGAAAAGCAATACAGGTATCAAAAGATCTCAACAGAGTCTTATATAAATTGAAAGCACAACAAAATACAGGAGTGTACAAGAATATCATATGGTATCTTATTTTTTCACCCTCCTATCAAAAAAATAGGAAGACTTTACCCTTTAAAGGCATTTGGTTTCTATATTTATATACTTCTGAAAGTATATTTTTGATATTTAAAAGTCAATATCATTTTCATTAAAAAATGATTATAATCTATGCCGATTCATAAACAAAAATTTAAAAGTATTAAAACACAAATTCTTTATGGTAAATCATATGCATTACCTACCGTTTATTACCGTGATGCAGCGCACAAGTGTAAAATTTACTTATAATTTTCATTATCAATTCAAATCCGTTTTACGGTTATTACGGTTAATGGAATTTATGGTTAAGAACTTAATAGCTCAGGACAATAAATGCGGTACAAAAAGAAGGGAGCAAGAGTATATCCATAGAGGAGAGACTGATGCTACAGTGGCAGTGGAGTAGCTTTTCCGAACTAACCGTTTACGAATTATATACAATTCTAATGCTACGCCAACAAGTTTTTATCGTTGAACAGCAATGCCCGTATATGGATGCCGATGGCAAGGATTTGCTAAGTTTTCACTTGCTGGGGTGGCAAACTCAACCGGAGCAAAAGCAAAAACTGGTAGCTTATTTAAGAGTCGTGCCTCCCCAATTGGCTCACCCTGAAATGTCAATGGGAAGGATATTAGTTGCTCCTAAAGTGCGTAACCAGGGCATCGGTAAGAAATTAATGGAGGAAGCAATCCGAAAGATTGCGGCAAACTTCGGTGTGGTACCAATTCGCATCAGCGCTCAACAATATTTAAAAAAATTTTATGAAGGCTTCGGATTTCGACAAGTTGGTGAACCATTTGATGAGGATGGAATCCTGCATATTGAAATGCTACGTAAGTGAAATAGATGGAGCGGATAACGAATCATAATTTGCCCTAAAACTATTATTGGTGAATGGCGATTTGTGATTGGTTACTTGTAGCTTACCATGACACAACCATTTACCAATCACCACCCTACCACTCACAAGTCTGATGTATGTTGGAATTAGTGTTAACCATTGGAGACTGCTAAAGCCACTAAAACGATAATTTGAAAGGTGTAACTTATGGCAATCTGGTCTAAGAAATATAGTTTGGAAGAAGTAAATCAAATTTCCAAAAATACCATGCTGGAACATCTTGGTATTGAGATAACGGAGATCGGTGACGATTACCTGAAAGCAACCATGCCGGTGGATCATCGCACGATTCAACCCGCTGGTTTATTACATGGCGGCGCGTCAGTGGCTCTGGCAGAATCATTGGGCAGCATTGCTTCAGCAATGACCATAGACATAAATAAAAAGCAATGTGTAGGTTTGGAAGTGAATGCCAATCATATCCGTCCGGTTGAAAAAGGATTTGTAGAAGGAACGGCCCGCTCCGTTCATCTTGGCAGTAAAATTCAAATCTGGGATATCGAAATCCGCAGCTCTGAAGATAAATTAATTTGTGTTAGTCGAATTACAGTGGCTATATTGGAGAATAGCCGGTGAAGCTTTAGTTTGCAGGTAGAAGCCAGTGCTTGAGTCCTGAAAAGTGATAGAGAAACCGTTGACCATAGTAATTAAATTCAAACGAGTTAGAATGGTATTATCTTCCTTTGAACTCAACTTTTTTACCAATTGAACTTAACCCAAGTAATGCATCCTCTGTGGAAAAAATATTGCTGATTTCATCCAGTTCTGACTGATAGCCTGCTGCTTCATCGATTAACTTCTCAGCAGTTTTTATGGCAAGAGGCGCTCTTTGCAGAATTTTTTTTCTCAGCTTTTCGATTGACTCTGGAGGAAGTTGAGTTTCAGCATACTCGTTGTTTACAATTTGATCGACTGAATTGTTGTTGAAAAAATCCTCAATGGCGTTCCATTTCGGATCCATAATCTTCCCAGGTTTTTGGGGTAGTGGAAAAGGTTTTTTAGCGGCTTTCAGTGCAAATATATCTTCCCGTTGAATAACAGCGTCAACCAGTCCAATCTCTTGCGCTTCGTTTGCATTAAGCATCTTCCCGGTAAAGATTAAATATTTGCTGAGTCCTTTTCCGATCCTTTTTGGAGTTCGCTGCGTGCCTCCCAATCCCGGATAAATACCGATTCCGGTTTCAGGAAACGCCATTGTTGCATCCGGCACTGCAACAATAACATCGGCGCATAATGCCAATTCTAATCCTCCTCCCAATGCCATGCCGTTGATAATCGCAATAACTTTTTTTGAAGATTGATCGATTCGTTGATACACTTCTTGACCCAGGCGGGTAAAAGCAACAATCTTTTCGATGGTATTTCGCTTGATATTTCGCACGAAAAATTTGATGTCGGCGCCTGCCATAAAAGCCTTTCCGGAGCCGGTGATACAAATGATGTCAACAGCGGGATCGCTTTCAGCCTCATCGAATTTTTCGGAGATCTCGTTTACGAGCTGATTATTTAACGCATTAAAATCCTCGGGACGGTTAATCGTCAAAAAGGCGATGGGGTTCTGTCTTTCCAACTGAACAAATTCCATTTTCCAAAATCTGGGGTTAATAGAATGAGGGAGTGAGGTTTGATAGCGGTCTGCAATTTGTTGAATCAATCTCAGGATTTCATCCTTATCCAATCCTTGCATTAGTTCAATTGGTCCCTTCCGCCATCTCAATCCAATTCGCGCACCACGATTTAAATCTGTTGCCGAGCACACTTTTTCGTCCAAAATTTGGGAACATACCAGGAATATTGAACCAAGCATTCTTTCTCTAATTTGGATCTCTGTTTCTTCAGATATTTCTTTGCTTTGAGTATCTTCAATAAGCCAGGGTTCGTTTGCCGAAGCCTGTTTTTGCAGCAAGTTTGACACTTTATAAAAATCGCCAAATGCTTCCAAGGTTTTTTGGGAATGATAAGCAATGGGCACCCCGGTGGCATTCATTAAAGCAAACGGTCCCATCCCTATACCAAATGTTTTCATACACACTTGATCAATTGTCGCTGTGTCCGCAATTTCTTCTTCCAATAAACGAACAGCTTCGTTGAGCCAGGGCACAAAAAAGCGATTTACGGCAAACCCATAACGGTCCCTGCAAATGATCGGGTCTTTACCCATTAAAGCTGAACAGACTTCGCAGGCGTTCAGGGTTTCAGGAGTAGTCTCATCACCGGGAACAATTTCAACCAGCCGGTTTTTTGCCGCATGGTAGAAGTAATGCATGCCGATAAATCTTTGCGGGCGAGATACCGACTTTGCCAGCTCCGTTATCGAAAAGGAGGAAGTATTGCTGGCCAAGATCGATTCTTTGGGTAAGATATCACTAAGTTCTTTAAATAATTTGGCTTTGGTATTAAAATCCTCAAAAATAGCTTCTATAACCAGGTCGCAGCTCTGTAAATCAGTTAGTTTATCAGACCCGGTAATATTTGCTAATATGTTTTCTACCTGTTCCTGGCTAAATAATTTCCGTTCAATGCCTTCTTTCAGGATGCTTTCGATATTGGTAAATCCCTTATCCACATATTTCATTTCCCGGTCAACTAAAATGACTTTAAATCCTTCCGTGGCACATTTCTGTGCCAGTGCTGCTCCCATGGTTCCCGCTCCGACGATTCCGACTAATTCGATTTTTTTCATAATCTTGCTCAATTTTGTAATAGCATTATCAAAATCTGTGTACTTGAATCATGAATTAACCCATTTGGGTTTTCTCTTTTGCAAAAAAGCTTGAATTCCTTCACTGGCGTCTCTGGTCTCCATTAGTTCATCTAAATACATTTTTTCTAACCGGGGCAGTTTATTTAGAATAATCTCATCAAGAGCGCAGCGAACGGCTTTAACCGCATACCTAAGTGAGGAGGCGCTTTTGGGAAGAATTTGCTGCTCGATGAACTCATTCACACCATTGTTTAAAGAAACGTTATCCGGGAAAATTTCATTAATGATCCCTGCCTCTTTGGCTTCTTGTGCGGAAATAGTTTTTCCGGTAATCGTTAATTCTTCCGCTTTTGTATATCCAATTTTTAAAGGTAGTAGCAGTGATGCCGGTGGTGGAAACACTCCCAATACAATTTCAGGCTGTCCGATTTTTGCCAGGTGATTGCAAAAAAGAAAATTTCCCATCAAAGCGAGCTCGAATGCACCGCCTAAACAAAAGCCCGATATTTTTGCAAGCGTGGGAATACTCAAATCGATCAAATCATAAAACACCTGATGAAACGCCTTGAGCATGCCGGCAGCATTTTCTTTTTGATGTTCTTCGACACTCGCACCATAAGAAAAATGATCACCTGCTCCTTCAAAGGTTATAAGCTTGATATCTTTTTTTGACTTTAATGTCTTAAATACATCCAATAATTCGGACAGCATGATTGTGTCCAACACATTTCCTTTGGGATCATTCAAAATGATTTGCGCCACGCAATTATCGTGAGTATAGTTAAATTCAATTTTTTCCATTTCTCTCTAACCTCAATCTGTTTTTCGGTATTGTGGCGAAATTGCTTTGATCAAATCATCATTCCATTCATGACCCTCTGCTAATAACTGACGTAACTTTACAAAATCAACTTCGCGGTTACCTTTGGGACCTTCATTAAAAGCACGGAAACCAGCTTTGGCTTCAGTCAGCATGTTTAGCGCCAGCCAGTCTCGATTAGTTTCCTTATTTTTGTCCCAATGCTCTAATTTCTTTTTGCGCAGCGAATTAATGGTTTTGCTCAGGCAATTCGGAAAGGTGCACATTAACTTTGTCGCAAATCTTTCTGTTGCCTCATCTAACAGGGATAGATCAACTTCACCTGATTTTAAGATTTCTTTTGCTTTGTCCCGTTCTTCTCCTTTCTTGGGCATCCCGTAAATAATTTCCCCTTTTTCATTTACCCACTTGTCAATATAAACCATAGGATTGGGGATAAACTCTCCATTTACTTTTAAGGCGGGAACGATCTCGGTTAGCAACCCATGTCTGAAAGCTTCATGGGCGCTCCAGGGGTCGCAAACTGTGCAGGAGAACATAGCCAGTTCAATCCCAACAAACAGATGCAAGAAATCGGTTGATCCGCCATCAGGAGCGCTGCCATGTTTCGGCCCGGCTTGACCGAATCGGGCCAAATCCTGTGCGATGGAAAAATCACAAGCCATACCAATCTCTTGTCCGCCGCCGATCCGCATTCCGTTGACCCGGTTAATGACCGGCTTATCGCACAACAATATGCTAGAAACCATGTCTATAAACAGCCGCATGTACTGCTTGTATTCCTGGGGATTCCCGGCATAATACTCGGCATATTCTTTGGTGTTGCCGCCAGTACAAAACGCTTTATCGCCGGCTGCGGTAAAAATGACTGCATTCACCGAACGGTCATTGGAAGCCTCCCGAATAGCCAGGATTACTTCTTTAACCATCTGGGTTGTATATGCATTATATTGAGCGGGATTATTCAATATAATCCATGCATTGTAAATGCCATCAACCGGTTGCCCATTTTTATCCAGACAAGGACGTTTCTCAAAGATTGTTTCCTGATAATCTGCTTTTGTAAGATTATGATCTTTTAAAATATCCATAAGTCATTCCCTTATTGTTTTAGTTTATAACTTTCGCTCATTGATCACAGATTTTCGGACTTATATCCTTACTCAAACTTGTCTATACGGTTTACCCTGTCTTAAATTTTAGTCAATCAAAATCCGCGGTTAAAATTGACCGTTTTAAATATTTATGTTCCAGCGTGTTTTGAAAAACCTCATTGATTGTTGACATTGGAAAAGTTTCGATGAATGGCTTTATTTTGATTTTTTCTTCGCCAACCAATTTAACAATCTCGGGATACAATTCAGCCTTGCAGCCCCAGGTGCCTATGGCTTTAGCATCAAATGCCATTAATTTACTTAAGCGCAATTCTATTTTGTCCATAGTAAACCCAACAATTGACAGGGTTCCGGCAAAGGTAAGCAAGTTAAACGCTAATTCCTGTCCTGCTTTAGTACCGGACATTTCAAATAATTTCCATCCGGCGGGTGCGGCTCCAACCTTTTTGGCAATTTCTTTAACATTAGCCTTCAGCGATTTAGCATCCAAATTTTTTACATTTAGGGTGGCATCGATGCCCGCCTCTTCTATCATTTTTAATTTTTCATCGCTAATATCCAAAGCCAATACCTTAGCACCTTTAATTTTCGCCAATTGGGCGCCATAAGTGCCAAGACCGCCGACACCGATAGCAATGGCAAGGTCACCCGGTTCTATTTCTGATTTCTCCATTACCTGATAAGGCGTAGAAACCGCGTCGGCAATAACGGATAGTTGTTCTAATGAGTACTTTCCAAGCACTTCATCTGAAACCGGACAGAGAAACTTTGCGGGTACTTTAACATGGGAAGCAAAACCCCCGTCGAAATCATTACCGGGCATGAGTTGGCTCCGACATATATTACTTCTTCCTTTTTTACAAAATGAGCACTCGCCGCAAGGTAAAACCGCCGGAACGATGACATGTTTGCCAATCCAGTCTTTTTCTCCCTCGATGACTGTACCGCTAATTTCATGACCGAGAGCAAGTGGTAATTCATGACGAGTATTGACGCCAAAATACCAAAAACTTAGATCGGTGTGACACACCCCGCAGCCAGCGACTTCGACCAGGACTTCGCCTGGTTTTAATTCCGGATAGGGATTCTCTTGCAACTGAAAAGGTTCTTTAGGTTTGATCATTTGCCAAGTAAACATACAGTTCCTTTCGTGATTTGACGTCCACAGTTTGGAGTTGGATCATCAAGCTCCAACCACCAAATTCCAAACAATAATCCTCAAATATTCACATTTTCAAACAATACCGCAGTACCCTGTCCACCACCGATGCAGGCGGAAGCGATACCATATTTTACCTTTCTCAGATTCATTTCTCTGGAGATAGTTAATGCCAGGCGCGTGCCGGTGGCTCCCAAAGGATGGCCTACGGCAATAGCTCCACCGTTGACGTTGACACGTTTCCGATCAAGTCCCAACTCTTTTTCACAAGCGATATATTGTGCAGCAAAAGCTTCATTGATCTCTATCAAGCCAATATCATCCAGTTTCAATCCGGTCATTTCTAATAATATTTCGATGGCCGGCACCGGACCGATGCCCATGTATTTGGGATCCACACCACATGAAGCAGAAGCAATAACCTTTACTAAAGGCTTTAATTTTCTTGATTCAATGAAGTTATTTTGGGCAATGATGACTGAGGCGGCGCCGTCCACAATCCCGCTGGAGTTACCGGCGGTTTGCACGCCTTCTTTGTCAAACACAGGCGGCAGTTTAGCCAGTGTTTCCCTAGTTGTGGCACGGATGTTCTCATCTTTATCAAAATCAACCACACCTTTGGGTAGCCTAACTTTTCGTGGTTTCAAGCCCTCCGCTTCAAAAACTGTTGAATTCAAGGGAATGATTTCTTCTGTTACAACTCCATCGTTGCGGGAGAAGAAACCCTTTTCCACTGCCGCCATAGCCCGGCTTTGAGAATGTGTGGCAAATTCATCCGCTTCCTCGCGAGCGATGCCATATTTTTTTGCCAGGTTTTCCGCAGTGCATCCCATTGGATAACCGGCGGCGGTATCATCCAGGGCTTCCCAGAGCATATCTTTAAAATTGAGCCGTCCTAATTGATAGCCCATGCGGTTGCCATAACTTACGGTTGGCGCCAATGACATGTTCTCTGTACCGCAGCACAAACCAATTTCAGCTTTTCCAAGGGTGATTTGTTCGCTGGCAGCTACAATCGTTTCCAAACCGGAGGCGCAGATTCGCTGCACCATTATTGTCGGTACAGATTGGGGAACCCCGCTAAATAAAGAAATGTGCCTGGCGATAAAATAAGCGTCGGTGGATGCCTGGCCGATATTGGCAACAAAAGTCTGGTCAATATCTGTCGGTTGAATTCCCGATTTTTCGATGGCAGCGCGGGAAGCAAATATGCCTAAATCAGTAGGTGAAACCTGGGCCAAGGTTCCGCAAAACTTTCCGAAAGCAGTTCGGGTGCCATTGACCAAATAGATATCTTCATAGGCGATTCCAATACCTTTGGATTTGTTGTGGTATGCTTTCATGGTATTATTTCTCATCTTTTTGATTCTTTTGTCTTTTTCCTTTTTACTTTTGACTTTTACCTTTTGCCGTTGCCTTTTACCTTCTTATGCTTTAATCGCAGAGTCAACTTCGTCCGACACAACCTTTCGTCCATTATTTTGATAATCGTTCCGAGCAATTACTGCGGCGCCAAGTGATACAACATATATCGGTTGATCAAGGATAATAATCTCATGTTTGAATTTATCTTTCAAAATGTTTTTAAGCTCAGGATGATAAGCAGCGACTCCTCCGACCAGAAAGAGAGGCTCAATGAGTTCCATTCGTAATTTGGCCACGCGGTTGGCAATAGAAATATAAATACCTCTGGAAATATCCTCTTTGGCAACACCGTCAAATAACCAACCCATTATCTCGGTTTTGGCAAATACCGTACAAAAGCTGTTGATCTCTTTATTAAAGTGAGATTTGTCCGCTAAATTGCTCATCTCTCCAATCTCCAATCCGGCGCGTTCGGCAATTTCGGTAATGAAAGAGCCGGTGCCGGCAGCACATTTGTCATTCAGATAAAAATTATCGACATTATTATTCTCATCGCAGTGGATAACTTTGATATCCTCACCACCAATATCAATGATGGTTTTTCGTCCGTCGAAATATTGAGCGGCTCCCACGGCAGCACATTTAATCTCGGTTTTAATTATTTCTGCGTCCGGGAAATGCTTCCTACCATAACCGGTAGCGCAGCTATTTTTAATATTGAAATCCGAATGGATTGCCTGCATGACGTGTTTCAGCGCCAAACGATCACGGTTCACCGTCCGCAATAGAGATTGAAACACCACATTTGCATTTTCATCGATAACAGTAAATTTGGTGTAAGCGGAACCAAGGTCGATGCCCAGGAAATGATTTCCATTCTTATGGTAAGTCGTTTTTTTATCTTTTGGAATTAGGTTCAAATTATCATTTTTACCGGCCTGGGTACTTGAGGCAGCATCAGGCAGAAGTTCTGTTAAATTCTTATGAGTGATTGCTTTTACCATGTTGGTGAAAGACAGGTTCAGTGGGGTTCGGATGTAGTGTTTTCTCCCATAATCTACAATTTTCCCGTTGAAATAATCTATCTCAGTGGGTCGATTGTTAATCAAATCAACGGCAAGCGATGGGAAATGGCTTCCGGCTTTTCTCAGATAGCGGAGGCATTTTCGAATGAAGTCGTCCTCGAATTTTATTTTTTCTGTTTCAGCCACCTCAATTGCCTCAATGATTATTTGCTCCACGATTTCAACCGTGTCGGGAATTTCCATAGCCTCTTTCATGGTCAGTCTGCCGATTCCACAGAGTGCGCTCAATGCCGAATTCAGAATAGTCTTCTCCCAAATTCGTTTTAAGATTTCAAATGAATTAACAGATTTGGTTTGCAATTCTACGCTGTTTAGCCACCCGGCAAATTGTTCGGCTAACTCAGTCTGGCTGTCATCAATGGAAGCAACATAGTTAGGCGGATTAAAAAAGGTAACTTTTACCACATTGGGCGCGTTCAGGTTACCAGCGTAGTTAATAACCATTCTCAGAGTTTTTGATTCACCAAATACATCGGCAAGAATTTGTTCCACATCGATGCCATTTTGAGCGCTGATGACACTGAGCTTTTCACTTTTTAGTGCGGCGGCTTCCTCTAAAGCCCGGGGGAGCTGATGAGCTTTTACGGAAAAAATTAACAAATCAGGATCGAGTTCCTTCAAGTCGCTGAGGGACGTATAAATTTGCTGGAAATAACAATGTTTGTTAATGACCCCTTCTAATCGGATACCATCCTGCCGGATCTGGTTTATTTTTAACTTATCCACATCGCAGATGGCAATATCGCAACCGGCTTCTTTGAGATGGACGGCTAAAATCATTCCCACCGGTCCCAAACCCACCAGTCCCATTTTTATTGCTTTTTGCGAGCCCTTTTGATTTGACTTACTCATGGCTTCTTCACTTTTTATTTGTCATTCAAAACTTAATTATTTCCAAATCATGCCAAAATTTTTTGACTTTCAATTTGCTCAATAAACGTTTCAATCTTTGTAATGGACTGTGCTTCTGAGAAAAATCGCAAATCGCACAAATCACCTTCGATAACTAAAGTTGGGATACCAGTCTCTTTCTTCAATCGAGAGGGCAACCCAAATCGGGCATTGGAATTGTTAAAGCAAGTTTTCGAATCGTGGAACAGGACGCCGTCAATCCGGTACTCTTCAATCCATGTTTTTAATGTATCCATTTTTGCTTTTTCACTACGGTTGATAAAAATCTGGGTATACGCCAAAGCCGAGGATTCGAAGGGTCTTTTCTCGTCAAAATTGTCAAATACCCAGCTATTACAGTAAGTAGAAGCAACCACGGCGGTATTGTTTTGGATAAACAAATCCGACAGCATCCTCAACTTCCCCCAAATCGGCATTCCATCCCAGAACAGGCGACAATCCTCCTGCTGCAAAAATCCCTGCCCATTTTTTACTCTCTTTTCTAATTCCTTGAGAAGGGTTTGGTAGTATTCTTTTGCTTCGGTAGTGCCGCGTAAAACCACGATTGGCCCCATGTGAATAGTACCGTCAAAAAAGCTAAATGGAGCCGGAGAGGCCTTAGCTGTCTTTAATACTTCCTGCCATAACAGGGTGGCTTCATGACTTAATTTTAAGGTTTCTCTAAACTTGTCGATGTCGAATTTTTTTCCGCTAACCTTCTCGCAAACCGGGATCATTTTTTTAAATTGACGAACCACCAGTTCTATCTCGTCTTTGCTCACTTCATCGAGATATCGCGGCGGATGTACGCCGGCGACAGGACATTGATAATGCGCGGCATAAAAGGAAAACCAATCCTCAACCTCTCGGCATTGGTTGGTATTGTAAACAATCAGATCGGGCCGGGGAATGGATGTTAATCCATAATGGTTTTGAAGAGGTGTTTCGTTGCTCAGAAAGGCGCCGATATCGCTGGTGGTGTAGGAACAGACGTGAGCCGAATATCCATTTTTAATGGCTACCGGAATATAATCACCGGCGATTCTGGTAGCGCCTAACAGAGCCCCGTGATTTTCCGGGAAATAGACTTCAAATCCAAAGGAACGCAGCAGCTCTGCCGGGCCCACGCTGCTACACCAGGCAATGGGAGATTCTTTCTCTTTCATCTTTAGAAAATAATCTCGCATTACTTTTTTTAATAATTCTGCGGATTGAATTTTGTAAGTCTGCATTTTTGAGCCACTTATTAATTGTCAATCAAGTTTGATTATATATACTTTGTCTTTGAATGGCTTTTCTTCTCCATAAAGACTTTCCAGATGGGCTTTATAGACATTTAAAACACGTTTGGGCACCACTTTCATAGAAGGGGTAAGGGTTTGCTTGTCCAGGGAAAGTTCATCATCAATCAAAGCGGCGGCTTTAATTTTAGCAAAATCTTGACTGATTCCACAATTAGCATCATTTAAGCACCCGTGTAAACATTGGCTAAGTTCTTCCAGACTTCGCGGACAAAGACAACCTTTAACAGGAGGATTATTGGGATCGGAATGTTCCAGAAATCCATAATTGGGAAAGAGCAATGCTACCGGATATTCTTTACCGCTTCCTTCAACCAATGCGTATGAGACATAGTGGCATTTTTTCTGAATCAGCGCTTCCAGTTCGGTTGGGACAACCTTTTCGCCATTGGAAAGCTTGAATATGCGGTCTTTTCGGGTGATTAATTTTAATCCTTGCGGTGTAATTTCGCCCACATCCCCGGTTCTGAACCACCCATCCTTGGTAAAAATATCTTTGTTGGCTTCCTCATTTTTGTAATAACCGACCATCACATTGGGGCCTTTCACCTGAATTTCATTCGTCCGGTCGATGCGGAGACTGACGCCCGCTATGGGTTTTCCGACAATTCCCGCCTCCCGTTTAAGTGTGGGATCTGTAATCGTACAGCAAGGAGAAGTCTCAGTAAGCCCCCAACCTTCCAGGACAGGAATATTCCTTTTTTCGAATTCGTGAGACAGTCGTTCCGGAAGAGGCGCCGCGGCAGTGAATATAAACTTTAATTCCGGGTGGAAAAATATCTTCTCCATTTGGAGACTTTCTATGGTTAAATCGAATAAAGCCTGATAGACTTTGGGGACACTAAAAAATACGGTGGGCTGAACCAATTTCCAGTTTTCGAAAATTATTTTCGGATCTTTCCCATAGCTTGATTCCAAATGGAGTGTGGCGCCATGATAAAGCGCACTGAACAATTCGTAGATACCGCCAAAACTGTGATGCCAGGGCAAGTAGGAAAGGAATCGATCATGTTTATCAAGATCCCATAATTGCTCCATAGCGGTGCGTTGTGACAGAATATTTTTATGGGTCAACTGAACACATTTGGGTTTCCCGGTGGTTCCGGAAGTGTACATGTTCAGACAAATTTCTTCAGGAAACGCATCAAATTTTAAATTTAATTCGGATTGCGGATTAGCCTTTAATAATTCACGAAATGGTATCAGATTAGAAAAGTAATTGTTCTGAATATAATCGAAAATGAATATGTATTTTATCGGTAAAGCTGGGCTGATATTTCGCAATTGCTGCTCGCCCGATATCGCTAAAAACCTGGCATCGGAATGAGTTATCAATAATTCGGCAGTTTCCTGATTATAGTTTGCGAAAATGGGGACGGCGATTCCACCGGAGGCCATTACCGCTAACTCAAGCTCCAGCATTTCCAGCCGATTGCGGGAAAAAATGACCATCTTATCGCCGCTGGAAAAACCATATTCTCTTAGATTAGCGGCAATATTTAATAAGTTGGTATAAAATTCACTCCATGAAATGCCCTGATAATCGGTTCCGGTTCGTTCTTTATAAACAGAGTGATTTCCAAATTTGGCTGCGTTTTGTTGCAGCATTTGGGCAAGATTAGGAATGACTTCGCCTAATTTTTTTTCTGATTCTAAGTATTGCATAGAATCCTATGAGTTTGGGGTTTGGAGTTTGAGGCTTAAAGTTTGAAGTTATTTACCAGCGAACCTCAAACATCAGACTTTAAACATCAAACTTTCAATTCAACTAATTGCCTGCGCTTCCTCTTTTGCCAGTTTAATGTGACGATAACCTCCCCATAAGGCCGCCCCAATTGCACCGGCATAAATGGCATCCTCATGCACTTTGATCTCAAAATCGAATTTGCTGTTTTTTAACGTTTCGTCAATTGCCTGAACCAGTCCTTTATTGAGCGCCATTCCTCCGGTTAATACAATGGGCGATTCCGCTCTTAGTGAAGTCAAAAGTCGGATAACTCGCCCCGCCACAGACAGGTGGATTCCTTTAATGATATTGGGAATAGCAATACCCCGGGAAACCATATTGATCACGTCTGTTTCAGCTAAAACGGCACAAATACCGGAAGGCGTTTCGGGGCTTGTTGCATTTAAAGAAATATCACCAACTTCCTCAATTGCCAGGCCAAGGTAGCGAGATATGTTCTCCACAAATTGTCCACTGCCCGAAGCACATTGTCCGGTCATTTTGTAATTGATCACCCGGGAATTTTCATCTAACATGATGGCTTTCACATGAAAAGCGCCGATATCCAAAACCGTTTTTGCATTGGAATAGAAGAAATGACCTCCTCTTGCATGGGTGGTCATACTGTAAAAATGACCTCGCTTTCGGGAAACCATTTCACCCTCACCGGTGGAAGCCAAATATGCGATGTCGTCATATTGAAGCCGGTTCCTGTTTAAGAGATAATCAATAGTCTCTTCAGCCACGTCCGCCGGATTGCGCTTTCGAATTTTTTCACAGTGCTTGTCTATCAGAGCGGGCTTGTGGGAATAATCCACCAATACGGCTTTTATGTAACTGCCCCCGACGTCTATTCCCAGGGTGTAAAAATGTTTGTCCATATTTTCCTTTTAAATATCAATTGTTTGAAGTTTGAAGTTAAAAGTTTGAAGTTAATAATACTGTTGTCATAAAACCTCAAACCCCAAACTTCAAACTCGAAACTATTTCGCCGGCAAATCAACCTCAATATTTCTTCTGGCAAACATGGCTGCTCCGAGTGAACCCATAAAAATAGAATCGGGATGCATGTTAATGGTGAGGTCGTTCCCGTAATTTTGCCGAATCATCTCGGTTATGTATCTTAAAACCGCCTGATTTCTTGCCACACCCCCTGTAAAGGTAAATTCATTTCGCACCCCGCCGCTGCGCGCCAATAAAGACAATGCCCGCATCACAATCGCCTTGTGTAAACCGGCAAGAATATCCTCCCGTTTTTCGCCGATATTTAACAATTCCCGCAGCTCTGCTCCGGCAAATACGGTGCAGGTGGAGCATATATTCACCTCTTTCTGGGCATCCAATGCCAACGGTCCCAATTCGTTGAGCGAAATACTCAATTCATCGGCAATGTACCCCAGATAGCGACCACATCCGGCGGCACAGCGGTCGTTCATGTGAAAGCTGGTCACCAATCCGTATTGATCCACTTGAATGGCTTTGGTATCCTGCCCACCGATATCCAATACGGTTCGGGTATTTGGGAACAGTGCATGAGCGCCAAATGCATGGCAGAGAATTTCTGATTTAATACAATCTTCCGGAAAAGGAAGCAAAGCTCTGCCGTAACCCGTACCGGTCATATTTGATATGTGAATATCCAGTTCAGCTATTTGGTCAATGTGTTCTCTTAAAGATTCCGAAACTTTTTTGTAATTTCCTTTTAACAAATTCAATTCGGCGTCAAAATGGAAACTTTTGTCCTCTGGCGTTGAGTCGGGAATGTCAGCGTATTTTTCATTTAGAAGTTCCATTGCTTGCTGAACCAAGTCCTTAAAGTCATGCTTTACCAATTCGTTTTCTACAGGGGTGATACTTTTGTCAAGAGTGACCATTAAGGGCTCAAAATAGTCTTTATCGAACTTTGCGACTTCCTCGTGGTATTTTTCACTGACCACATCACGGAAAAACTGGCTTTTGGCGCCCAAATCTCCATCCAAAAATTCTTGCTTTATCAAAGGGGAAATGTTGCTAACAATAGTATCAATATAATCGGTTAATTTCGCTTGTATTTCTCCGGGGAAAGCCTGCTTTACAGTTTTTTGTAGCTGGACGTGAAGCATATCCAGCCGTTTCTTGAATTGTAAGTATTGAAATGCATCCTCTATGTACTCAATATACTTTTTGTATAGGGATTCGAAGTCTTTTTCCTGTTCTATCTTTCTTTTTAACAGGGAGAATCTGGCATTGTAAATCGCTTCCAATCGCGCAATTTCGGCAGCTACCTGGTAGTTGGCTCGGGTGTTGGTTATCCCCCGACCAATAATCTCATCCTGCTCGTTAATGATCACTGCTTTGGAAGTGGTTGAGCCTAAATCGACCCCTAAGTAATATTTTTTCATATCGTCATTTATAGTTTCGAGTTTGATGTTTGAAGTTAAATAAACTGTTAACCTCCAACTTCAAACATGAAACTTCAAACTTTAAACCTCAAACCTCAAGCTGTTTTTGTATGAGCTTGCGCTGGTCTAACATTTGAAAGAAGGAATCCAATCTATTTTTGATGTTTGAATAGCTGAAATATCTTGGATCAACCAAATCAGATTCTATAAATCCCACAGGAATCCCCAGTCTGTCTTCCAATACTCTCATCATAAAAAGCTGACCGGCAGAGAATGAATTGCAGCTTTTGATGGAATTAATTAAAAAACCCTCTGCTTGGTAGTCCCTGATACATTTTCCCAGAAGATCAATTCGCTGGGTTAAATTTAGATTGGTGTAACAGTTCATGCAGTATTCAGCCAGACTTTCCAGAGGCTTTTGAGGATCATGGCGGAATCCCCAATCATAAACGCCGCCAACTTTTGTATAAGAGGATGCCACAATGACTGCTCCCATATCGTAAAACAAACTCCAAAACTCTCTAAAATGGGTCCAATTGGGGGGACCTTCAACAACCAATCTAAAGCGTTCTTCTTCCATTTCTCCCTCCGGTGTCACAGGCCCCAATCCTTTTTCCACCCTTTTCCGGACTTCGTTATACAATTCCTGATAATATTCAACAGCCTCCGTTGTCCCTCTGAAACCGACATTAATGGGGCCGATGTAATAAACGCCGGCAAAATAGGCATCAATCGGCGAGGGCTTGTTTTTGGTACTGTCGAATATTTGAGTGATAAGATCCTGGGCTTTACGAGAATTTTCTAAAATTTCGGCGAGCTTAGTCCGGTCGAAATTTTTCCCGGAGACTTTTTCCATTTTTGGAATCACTTCTTCCTTGAGTTGCTTAACCATATAGTGCACCATCTCCGGAGTGATCTTAGCACCTTCTTGATACGGCGTATGTAACATAGCCACTGGAACACCGGGATACAATCGTTCCAGATTTTCAAACCACTTCATGAACGTAAAACAGCCGGTATAGCTCAACAGCAGTAAATCCGGATCAGGAAGTTTTTCCCCAGTGGGCCCGATATTTCCATTCAACATCATTCCTATATCACACTTTACGTAAGTGCACACATCTTCGGAGTGTCCGGCTTTTTCGGCGTCGCGGATAAAATCACGGGACTTTTTCCGCATTCCCGATTGTAGTGCATTTATTTCCGGATATACAGGCAGCATCTCAAAGGCGTGGATTAACTCGGAGAGGTTGCCCGGTACAAATGTATAGACTACCTTTTTCCCGGTTTGTTTTGCGGTACTCAGTTCTTTAAAAAGACGAGCGAGCATATTCTTCTGCAGAAACATACTCGGTTCTTTAGCAACTTGTTTGTCAGACATAATTTAGCCCTGTCTATACATTCATGCGTTCTTCATTTAATTTCAAATTTCCAGCATCGGCTCTTCCCATAGCTTAATGGAATCTGAAAAAGCGCCTACCTGCTCTTTGATCACTTTAAATTGTCCTGTGTTCTCGTGGTATTGGAAATTAATGTGCCTGATTTCGGCTTCATCACAGGCCTTTTGTAAAGTTGGTCGATCCAATAAAGCAGGATCACAGAAGCTGGGTGCGGCAAAAATGACCCCATCGGCATTTCTTTTTTTAACCAGTTGAACCAGTCTCTCCCCTTTAGGATTGCCCACATCATATACTGCCGAAGAAAATGTGCTCTGGTTCAAATAAGCTTCTACCAAAGCATTCAATGGATCGTCGGTATTTTCTTCTACATCACCCTCCATCCATCTGGAGCCCAAAATAAAATCATCATCGACGATGTAACAGCCTGCCATTTCAATGGTTTTGATGAGTCCAATGGGCGGCTGTTCGCAAAAAGCCCCGGAAACCACCACCTTAATCTTGTCCATCGGTTCTCCAATATCCTCCTGAAGAAAGCCAATGGTATCTTTGAGGATTTGATTATGGTGTTCTACTGGAATGGATAAACCCGTTCGTAAAATATAATATAAATTTTCAGTGCTGATCCGCCAGGGAAACTCTTGTTTCAAATCATAAATTTGCTCAATAAGTTTCCGGTTCTGGTTGTAAAGCTTAATCGCTTTATTTAATTGTTCAGGTGTAATTTTAATCCGGTTTATATGATATATCTGATCAATAACATGTTGTAACTCTTTGCGATAAAATTCTCCGCCAATGTGCGAACTAAGATTTTGTGGAAAGTCCAAATATTTAACAAATTTCCCTTTTCCTAATAACTGAAACATGCCGGAAAGATTTCGAATCACATCACAAATGGAAGGAAAAATGAAGCCGTCAAAATCATCTAAATTACCATTCAGGGTCATCTCAATAACACCTCTTGGCATGTGACAAATATAGGATTGATAATAGGCATCCCCCCTTATAATTTGCAGTGTATCTCCGGCGCCCATAATGCCCACTGCTAATCCATTGGCGGCATGAGCGATTTCTCGTGGGAAGTATATGGGAAGAAAACCTAAAAGGATTCGAGAGGAGTCTTCCAATTTCCACTGGCTGGCAATAGTAAAATTTAAATTAAATGCAGTTTGTTTGGAATATTCGATTATTTCGTCGAGAGAATTCATGTAATAACCGGATTTAGAAAATATATTTGAGCCCTGGGCTTTCTAAGGTCTTCGAATTAACAATTAAGAGTATATTTCGCTAAGATTGGGGGTCTAAACTGCTCAGGAGTTATCTGCAGAGACCTTATTTTATTATCACATTTAACAATAAGATAATAGCAAACCATAACATTTTAAAGAATGACTTTTATCATCTATAGATTTGATTTTTGTCATGTTTTTGAATCGAAAAAACCGATATAATATATAAATTAATTGCGATATAAGTTTTCGGACACGTTTATCTTTATTTTAGTTAAAAAATTTAATTGAGAAAAGGAATTATTTTTTTATAAGTTCATAAATTTAAAGTGACATGCAATCTCAAGCTATCCAAATGTTGGTCGATGAACATGATGTGATTAGGAAAGCCATTGAGCAGGTGAACACTATCCTTCAATCGGCGGATTTATCTTTGCAAGCGGACTCTTTATTATGGTTTATAAATTTCTTCCGCGAGTACGGCGATTTGTACCATCATCACAAAGAGGAAGAGATTCTTTTTCCCCTTATTGAACAAAAAGATTCAATGATGGCAGAGGGTATCATAAGAGCGCTTACTGAACATCATGAAATGTTTCGGGAAGATCTGACGCAGGCCCAAAATGCCATATCCAGAGGAAATTGGAGTGCAGTAAGAAAGATTTTTAATCAGTATCTTTCCAATTTGAAAGACCATATCAGCGCAGAAAATGATGAATTTTTTATTTCAGCCGATCTGGTTTTGGATGATTCGGAAAAAGAGTCTCTATATTTTTATTTTCTGGACAAAGACAGAGAATTGAACGAAAATAGAAAAAATGAATTTGAAAAAAGGATTTTAGGCCAAATTTGACTTCCCCTTCAAATAATAGACAAATTGCTATTGTAACCGGTGCCGCACAAGGTATTGGAAAAACTATTGCCCAGAAGTTGACGGAGGTTGGCTATTTTATTGTTATTGCTGATATAGACGAAAAAGTCGGTAAAGAAATTGCCGCTTCGATTGGGCAACAAAAATGTAGCTTTACTTTATGTGACGTGGGAAACGAAGATAGTGTCAAGCACCTTTATGACGGGATTCAGAGAATAGAGGGAGACTTGGCTGTTCTGATAAATAATGCCGGGATTATTCATGATAACATGATATGGAAAATGTCGGTTACTGAATTTGATGAAGTCATCCGGGTCAATTTAAGGGGCAGTTGGTTGATGTGTCGTGAAGCAGCTAAAATCATGCGAGAAAACCGTCAGGGAAGGATTATAAACATTGCTTCCCGTGCTTGGCTGGGAAATCCCGGGCAAACCAATTACTCCGCATCGAAAGCGGGAATTGTCGGACTCACCCGTGCTTTAGCACTTGAGTTAGCAAAATATCAAGTTACGGTCAATGTCGTAGCCCCGGGATTAATCGATACCCCTTTGACCCGCAACCTTCCCGAGTTGGTACGCGAAAAGCTGATTACTGCGCAACCAACAAAAAGAATGGGTAAGCCAGAAGACATTGCCGACCTTGTTTCATTTTTAGTTTCGGAAAGAGCCGGGTTTATCACCGGGCAGGTATATCATGTGGATGGAGGAAAAAGTATTGGTGCAGGGGTGATATAAAATGTTAAGGGATTGTGTGTTAAAGTGGAAATAGAATTCCTGCTTGCCGCCTGTCTGGAACTAAATTCTTAAATGTTATTGAAAGTATTTGGGATAATATAAATGAAGCATATTCAATTTACGGTTAACGACAAAAACTATGATGTGTTGGTAGATCCTCATGAAAATCTCGCTACAGTTTTGCGAGAAAAAATTGGACTCACCGGCACAAAGATAGGCTGTGAGCAAGGGGCATGTGGCGCCTGTACCGTGTTGCTAAATGATGCTCCGGTGTTGAGCTGCATTACACCTGCACTCAGGGGCGACGGCGCCAGCATCCTGACCATTGAAGGCGTGGCAACAAATGGCACCTTGCATCTTTTGCAAGAAAAATTTGTAGAAAAAGGAGCGATTCAGTGTGGTTTTTGCACACCGGGAATGGTAATGACAGTACTTGCTTTTCTTCGCGAAAACCCCCAACCTACCCTTGACGAAATTAAAGAAGCAATTTCGGGAAATTTGTGTCGCTGTACCGGTTACAAGAAAATTATCGAAGCCATTGCGGAAGCCGCACCATTAATGCAAAGTGAGGCAAAGTATGCTGTTGAGCAGAGCACGATCAATAAAGCATCCCCTGTAAATGCACAACCGCCTTCCAATGACGATTTTCAAATTGTTGGGAAGGCAACACCCTATATTGATGCCAGGAAGAAAGTAACGGGGGAAGCCTTATATGCAGATGACTATCAATTTAAAGATACTTTACACTGTAAATTTTTAAGAAGCATTTATCCTCATGCACGAATTGTGGCGATCGATACAAGTGAGGCAAAAAAACTTCCCGGTGTCAGATACATTCTCACCGGGCAAGAATTGCCGGAAAAGTTCGGAATCCTGCCAATCTCACAAGACCAAACGGCTCTGGCAATCGATAAAGTAAAATATATTGGTGAAATCGTTGCGGCGGTGGCGGCAGATTCCGAACCGATTGCTGCCGAAGCAGTGGACCTTATCAAAGTAACTTACCAGAAGCTTACCCCGTATTTAACCATTCAGGATTCCCTGGAACCGATTGGTGAAGGAGATGAAGCAATCCACCCCCATTGCCGTGAAGGTAAAAACATACACAAAGACGCATCGTTACGATTTGGCAATCAAAAACAGGGCCTGCAGGAAGCTGCTCATAGTTTAAAAATGCAATTTGAATTTGAAGGATTGAATCATGCCTTCACCGAACCCCATGCTTGTACTGCATTTTCTGATCCAAACGGTAATCTAACGCTTATTACAGCAACACAAGTCCCCCATTATGTCCATCGAACCCTATCCAAAGTGCTTAAAATGCCGATGGAAAAAATTCGCGTCATCAAACCCTTTCTGGGCGGCGGCTTCGGAGGCAAAGGTGATCCGTTTGCCCATGAACTCATCGCTGCTTTCTTGGCCGGAAAACTCGGGAAACCAGTAAAAGTTAGATTATCGCGTGAAGAAGTATTTTTGACCAATCATGGTCGCCACCCGACTCAGATGAAGATCGAATTGGGTACAGATCGGGAGGGAACATTCACAGTCCTCAATGCCGATATCAAAATTGATGGCGGCGCTTATGGCAGTTTTGGCGTGGTAACAACATATTACAATGGGGTCTTGTTACAAGCACCCTACAGAATCGAAAATATCGGCTTCAATGCTTGCCGGGTTTATACCAACAAACCTCCCAGTGGCGCTATGCGTGGACATGGTGCAGTCAATCCCCGCTTTGCTACGGAAGTCCTCATTGATGAATTGGCCCATCAAATAAACATCGATCCCTGCCAAATTCGGTTTAAGAATTTCCTCCCTTCCAATACGCTTACGGTCGGTCAATTACGTATCACCAGTAATGGCGTCCGGGAAGCTTTGCACACAGTCATGAATCAATCCCGCTGGTCACAACGTTACGGCAAGTTGCCTTTCGGAGAGGGTCTTGGTGTAGCGTGTGGATTTTACATCAGTGGCAGCGCCCTGCCGATTATCTGGAATGAATACCCGCAAACCGTTGTCCATGTAAAATTGGATTTCGATGGCAGGGTAGTTATTTACTCCGGCGCCAGTGATATAGGACAGGGTAGCGATACCATGATGGCATTGATCGTAGCAGAGATATTAGGATTGGATTTGGACAATATTCATGTTCACTCTGCCGATACGTTGATAACTCCGGTTGATTTGGGAAGTTACTCCAGTAGAGTAACTTTTATGGTTGGTAATGCGGCAAAAATGGCGGCAGAGAATTTAAAACAAGAAATTCTAAAACGTGTGGCGAAAAATAAACGTGTAGCTCTGAATAAAATAAGTATGATAAATAAACGTATCGCTAGCAAAGACGGAAAGCTTAATTTGAGTTGGGGTGAAGCGGTAGATATTGCCACAGCGCACCAGGGGGCTTTAACGACCAGCGGATATTATGTTTCTCCCAAATTAGGCGGAAAGTTTAAGGGAGCCGGAGCTGGCTTAAGCCCATCTTACAGTTTTGGTGCTGTGGTTGCCGAAGTAAGAGTTAATTCCGAAACCGGTAGCGTCACAGTACAGGAATTGTGGGGAGCTCATGACTGCGGCAAGGCGCTAAATCCACTGGCAGTTGAAGGTCAATTGGAAGGATCATGGCACATGGGGATGGGGCAGGCTTTGAGCGAGGCAATGAAATACTATAAAGGACTGGTTATTAATCCCAGCATTTTAGATTATAAGATTCCGACTTCGTTGGATATTCCAGATGTTCATACCAATATCATTGAGTCATGTGACCCGGAAGGACCTTTCGGGGCAAAGGAATGCGGTGAAGGCGCCTTGCACCCGGCAGTGCCGGCGATTGCCAATGCCGTATATGATGCTGTTGGGGTACGGCTTACAAATTTGCCCATATCCCCTGAGGCGATTTTAAGGGGAATAAAAGCCAATGAAAAAGTTGAAGTACTACAATGAATTCACTAAAAATAATTGACACCAGACAGCCAAACTATTTAAGCCCCAAAACACTCCGGGAAGCGCTCGAGCTTGCTAAGCAATACCAGGATAATTTTTCTTTTCTGGCAGGGGGAACAGACCTGTGGGTTAATCGACATCAGGGAAATAACAACTCGAATTGTCTGATTGACATTTCTCATATTAACGAATTACAGACCGTTATCACGGCAGAAAATAGTTTAAAAGTTGGCGCTCTGGTTAAACTGGATCAATTAAGAAGCTTTCCTGAAATTCGGGACAATTTTCCTGCCCTGATTGAAGCTGCTCAATCTGTTGGCTCACCATTAATCCGGAAAATGGGAACTTTGGGCGGTAATATTCTGTGCGAAAATAGATGCATTTTTTATAACCAATCAGACTCATGGCGGGAAGCCGCAAATTATTGTTTGAAAAGCGGTGGAAAAATTTGCATCGCAACCGGTGGAAAAAAAGTCTGCTTTTCCGAATTTGTTTCTGATACCGCACCCGCATTAATCAGCATGGATGCGCAGGTAGAGATAATTGATCAAAAAGGAATTGAGATTCTTAAATTAGAGGAAATTTACAGCGGCGACGGTATTCACTCCCGAAAATTAAGTAAAACCGCAATCATTAAGTTTATTCTTTTGCCTCTGGATAAAGCTTATCAGGTGGTATTCAAAAAGCTGCGACCGAGAAACAGCATGGATTTTACTTCGCTTACAACCGCTGTTTCGGTCAGGAATCATGAAAGATTGAAGATTGCCATTGGAGGAGTAAGCCCAAAACCGGCTGTCATTGAAAGTGATATACATACCAATAAAGATACGCTGGTTCGGGAGGCTTTGAAACAGAGTAAAATTGTTGATAATGATGTATATTCGCGTCTTTATCGCCGCGATATGATTCGGGTATTTTTGAATAAAAGTATTGAAGAATTGCCTTTGTAAAAATTCTTTGCAGTTGAAATCCCGATTGAAGCCAAAAAGGTTAACGTAGCGAAACTCGATTGCCTCAATATTTAACTGACAGGGCAAATTGAAAGTATTGCTTTTTTAATAGAAAGTCGCGAAATTCACTGTTATCAAAAATGTTATATCCGGCTGCCTGTAAATTTACCCCTAACCCTGCCATTTTAAATTTATATCCAATCGAAATATCCATATCGTGAAAGGAATTAACTTTCTCTATCGCAATGTTGCTCGGTAGATTGGCCTCCGGGTCCTGGATGTTAACAGCGTCTTCTGCAGTGGGAAACCAGGCAACGCTGGAACCTTCGAAAAAGTAAGTAGCGGTAAAATAAAATCCAAGATTGGTAAGATAATCGAACTGAAAACTGTAGTTGCTCTCCGGTTTATAAGCATAGAAAAGTGGATTGGAAATATCCAGTGCAGTAAAAGAAACTAAAAAATTAACATTCCGCAAAACCTTATTAAAGCTGAGAGCGCCTTCAATTCCAAGAGTTTCATTACGGCCATTTAAAGATATCACCGTGAATGGATCCGATGGACGGCGAAGATATTTGTTAAACACGGTATTTTTAAAAATTGCCAACCTAATTTCTAAATGTTCATAATAGCTTGAATTCGGATCATATAGAAAGGAGCTTCCGAATTCATATGCATTGCTTTCTTCCGGTTTCAATCGTTCTAATGTAGAGTCTCTGCTATTGGCTGCATCATCAAGCGACAAAAATGCGTTGTCCAATAAGGACTGGAATTTCACATTTTTGCCATAGTTCATATAAGGACGCAATTCCCAGGAAGATTTTTTTATTTCTACTGCTATGCCAACGGTGGGAGAGACAAATTGATCTCCGGTGGCAACAAAATCGCCTCGTAATCCCAAATGGGTTTTCCAGGTAATAAAAGGAAGATTGGTTAACTGATTACTAAAAGCAGCAACACCGGCTAAGCTGCCCCGGTTTTCGTACAACGAAGCCTCATATAAAGTATGGGAAATCCCTGATTGGTTTAATTTTAGTGAACTCTCCAACTCATCGTGAAAATATTCAGCCAATATCTGAAAATCATTGGATTGGTAGGCAAACTTCTTCAAAAACTTCAAATTTAATTGCTGAGTAATAAAGGCATCAGTAAACTGTTGATCCCGCTCAGATTGGCTGCGGTCAATCGTATCATCACTATATAAATAATGCGCGTTGACGTCAATGTCCTTGATCCCCAATAAGGAGCCTTGATATTTGCTGGCGATCAAATAATTTTGGCGATTGTTATCAAAGAATGGTTTTTCGTAATCCAAAAAATAACTATACACCCGGGTGCTAAATTCTCCATCGTTCGTATAATAGTTGAACCGGAGATTGTGATTTTGCTTCCGGATTCTAATTTGATTATTCTCTGTTTTCTCATCCTGACGCGCTTCTCCGGGGAAAAATTCGATTCCCGGCTTTAAGCCATTAAATTGACCGAAATAGTTGACGATAAATCGATTTGTGACCGGAAAATTTATATTGGCGATATAATATTGAGTCTCAAAGCTGCCCTGTTTGGTTTTAGCAAAAACACTCTTTTGGGTGTTCCGCCGCGTGGTAATATTGACCGCTCCACCAAAGGCACCACTCCCTAACAAAGTTAGATTTGCTCCCTTCAAGACTTCTATTTTCTGAACGTTCTCGGTGGGAATGATGGAGAGGTCTGCGGAATTGTCAAATCCCAGATTATTGATTAAAATGCCATCCACATAGACATTGACTTCACCAGGATCACTTCCGCGAATAGAAATTTGACGACCGCTAATATCATTGCCTTCGATCCGCACTGCCGGAATGGCTTTAAAAACATCACTGATTTCACTGCTTCCTTGCAACTCGATTTGCCTGTAGTCGATCTCAGCACGGGCATGAGGGATTTCTTGCTTGACCAAATCAATGCGAGGGGCGCTGACTCGAACCGAATCTTCCAGACTGATGCTGAGCGGTTGAAGATAGATGGTGGTATCATTTAAAAACTCATCAACAGGTGACTGAAAAACCTTATAGCCGATGAAACTAATCACTAAAGTATCGTTTTGGATAGAAGACGGATAACGAAGTGCAAATTTGCCATTCTCATCAGAGATCGTACCAGTTTTCGCATGAAGCAAATATACATCCGCTCCTTTTAAGGGAACATTATTTACTTTATCCAATATCTTGCCGGTCACTTCAGAGGTCTGAGAAAATCCGGCAGTAAAACCAAGCGCAGATCCCAGGCAGATGAAAATTATCCCTTTAAGTTTATTTGTTCTCTGCATTGGATTTACGGATAGTAAGATTGTTTTGACTCCACACACGTATAGTGGAGATTTCATATTTTAGAAATTTAATTGTAACATTCAACGATTTGATTTAAGGTCAACCATTTTCTAACGCCACATCAAATGACATATTCTCCGGGGAAATAACTAAATCGGTATACAACGGTCGGTATTTCTCAGCCGTAATCATAACCGGAATGGGTCGGTTCAGGTTCTCATCATTTCCCAGTAAATATAGCAGCTTATACCCGCCTTCCGGATTCGCTGTCGCATCCTGTCCAGAAATATCAACTGTTGCTCGAATGAACGGCTCGTTTGTAAACACATTGGTAATTTTCTCTTCAATTGCTATGGTTTCCGCATCGTTGTTATATCCTAAAAGTTTATTATCTTTATCACAGCTTGGGAGCATTGCTAAAAATGCGCCGGCAAAAAATCAAAAAAATAAAAATGTTAAATCGGGTCTTTGTAATACTCTTGCTGATACCACTGGTTGAAGTTTAGAAGTTACAATTTCGAGGGTAAAAGTGTTCCCGGGCCTGCCTGTTTTGATGGTTTGAGTGTTATGATGTTCAAATAGTAGGTATATCATATTGATGGAGACTTTGAGTTTTTGAGAACTTATGTTGAAATCGTGTTTATCTGATAACATTGCAAGGCTACTTTAACACGGATAATCCTTTTGGCCGGACGTGTCACTACCGGTCATGGGTACAAAGCGGACCGGAATTTTTTTAACTTTTTCCACATGCTCGTTGGCTTTTTTCAGAACAATCAACTCCTGGCGATCCCCGCCAACCGGGATAATCATGCGGCCACCTTCTCCCAGCTGTTCAATTAAAGTCATCGGTATCTGATCCGGGGCCGCTGAAACGATAATACCATCATAAGGAGCGTTTTCCGGCCATCCTTCATGACCGTCTCCCACCTTGAAAAGAACATTGTGATAATCTAATTTTTTGATAACCTCCTGAGCCTTCAAACTTAATTCCGGGATGATTTCTAAGGTATAAACCTCTAGCGACAAATTAGCAAGTACCGCTGTTTGGTATCCTGAGCCGGTTCCAATTTCCAGAACTTTCTCTTCTCCGGTTAATTTAAGCTGATCGACCATATAGGCTACGATGTAAGGTTGAGAAATGGTTTGGTTCATACCGATGGGCAGCGGTTCATCATCATAAGCTTTTTCCCGGAAGCTGGAAGGAACAAAAATATGGCGGGGAATTTCCTCCATCACAGACAACAGACGCGGATCCTCAACACCGCGATTCTTAATTTGGAGATCGACCATCGCTTTCCGCTTGGCAGCAAATTGATCCTTCCCGGAGCCGTCTGTTTGTTGACGATTTACCATAGTTTTCCGTTTGAATTACACTCTTATATATAGAATATAAAAAGTAATTCTTATATTACAACATTAATCTGATCATAAAAAATATTTTGTGCCAACTTTCCAGAAAGATTTACTAAGCCATTTGATTGTGATCTACAAAGGAAAACAAGAGGGGATCTCTGTCGACGAGTTTCAGTTAATCTAACCAGTACAGGCTTAGTAAAGTTGTGTACCTGGTTTCTGAATAGATAGACAAGAATTACGATTCCTCAACCAGCGCTTCCAAATGAGCTAAAACGCTTTTCGCCAGGTTCTGCTGATTATATCCGCCTTCCAAAACTGAAAGAATTTTTGCCCCGTTTAAGTTCTTCATTTCCTGGCGCAGCAACTGTGTCATTTGTCTGTATCCTTCAGTAGAGACACGCATTTCGGCCAGCGGGTCGTCCTCATGTGCATCGAAGCCTGCAGAAAGCAGCAACAGATCAGGACGATAATGCCGCAGTGCCGGTATAATTTTGTCTTTGAGGACAGCGAGATAACTCTCATCACTTTCTCCGGGCGGCATCGGAATATTCATGGTATACCCTTCTCCAACTCCCTGCCCTCGCTCATCCGCAGCGCCGGTTCCCGGATAAAGGGGCCACTGGTGAACACTGCAGAAAAAGATTTCCGGCCGATGATTAAAACTATAATGGGTGCCATTTCCATGATGGATGTCCCAATCCAAAATGAAGACGCGTTGCAATGAATAGTAATCAAGTGCATACCGAGCCGTTATGGCAATGTTATTAAAGAGACAAAAGCCCATGGCACGATCGTATTCTGCATGATGACCCGGCGGACGCACCGCACAAAAAACGCTGTCGGTCCGATCGTTCATTAAATCATCCACACCCGATAGACAGGCTCCTACAGCATGTAAGGCAGCCTGATAAGATTGGGAGGTGACGACGGTATCCCCACCATCCAGAACTGCGGGAGCGCGCTGACACGCTTCTTCAACCGAACGAATATATGCAGAACTATGATTGGTTTCGATCCATTTTATTTCTGCTTGCGGAGGGGGCTTGACCTGTAATTTATCCCAAACGTGTTGCTCCCTTAAATAATTGACAATGGTCCTTAAACGATCCGGATTTTCCGGATGCTGTATCCCCGATAAATGTTCTAAAAAAACAGGATGATAATAAAAAATTAAATTTTCATATGGTGCTGACATGATAATTCCTTGTTACCTACTTTTTATACACCGGTATTTTTATACGGAAGGTGGCGCCTTTTCCCTCTTCTGACTCAATGTCGATTCGGCCACGATGTTCGTCTATAATTTTTTTAACAATCGCCAACCCTAAACCGGTTCCGCTCTCCTTACCGCTCGTCACAAAAGAGTCGAACAAACGATGTTGAATGTCTGGTGGAATACCCGGTCCGTTATCGATAAATTGAAAGGTTACTTCATTATCATTTTCGGATACCTTAAAGACGAACTTTCCACCCTCTCCCATTGCTTCAAGCGCGTTTTTGGTAATGTTATAAAAAACCCGGTTCAGCTTTTCTTCATCAGCATAAATAAGTTGTTGCAGGTTGTTGGCATTAACTGTCAGTTCGACCCTATTTTTGTGACACATTTGCTCGAGATTGGATCGAAATCTTTGCACAACATTTTTAACCCCGGTTTTCCGAGGCAATATATTGCTCTTTCCCTTGGCAAAATCCAGCACTTCGGTAATCATACTCATAATGGATTGAATTTCCTTGCGAACGATGTCCGCAAATTCGATCCGTTCATCGCCTGAGGTAGTTTTATCCTGCATTAAATCTACAAACCCGTAAATGTTATTGATAGGCCCACGAATATCATGAACCACGGTACTCATTAATTGCCCGATAGCCGACAAACGCTCTCTTTGCAACAAAGACTCGCGAAGATTCACCAATTCCTGAGCGCGGGTAATTTTCTGAGCGATCAACTCGATCAATTTCCGCTCATCTTCAAATTTTTGCCTGTGGCCCAGATGTACATCCAACACTATTAGCACCCCCTGGTTTTCATCATCAACATAGATGGGCGCAAACAGGGTCGATATATTCTGAATATCAACATCAAATTGGGTTCGATAATTCTCCTGTATCTCTCGCCAAACTTGCTGTAAACGGGTTGGAGAGGGGTGTAGTACAAAATCCTGCAGCTCAGCTGATATAGAAGGAGACGATTCCGAAAATGTTTGATGCTGTTGGTTAGCGCCGGCAAGCAAATAGCGGGAGCCACCGGGAAACAGCGCAAACACCCACCCGGCTTGCAAGTGATCCACGGTTTTGGAAAGAATCTGGGCTAACATCCCCGGCAATTCATAAACGGAATTGAGCAGTTGTTCAAATTCGTACAAAAGATCAATTTCTTTGTACTTTTTCTCCAGTCGATGGTACAATTGTGAGTTAGCGATGGAAATAGCGACCTGGCCTGCCAACGCTTCTAACAATGTTTCATCTTCTTTCGCAAAGGCCCCGTCTCGTTTATTTAATACCTGGATGACACCGATAATCTCTCGTTTTTTTTCTTGCGGGTGAGGCTCCCATACCGGCATACAGAGAATTGAACGAGTTCGGAAACCGGTTTTTCGGTCGGTGCTGGGATCAAAGCGCTCGTCTTGATAGGCATCGGGAATGTTGAGGGTTTCTCCGGTTTGGGCAACATAACCGGAAATCCCCTTGCCCAATTGCTGACGAATCTCTTTGACCCCCGCCTTTTGCGCGATTTTTGACCAAATTTCCTGCCGCTCGCTATCTAATATAAATAAGGTGCTTCGATCCGCATCCATCAGGGAAGTGGTTTCCTGCATAATCAAATTAAGAAGCTCATCCAACTGTAGGGTAGAACTCAAGGCCTTACCAATGCGTTGGATGGAGTATATCTCCTTCTCTTTATGCTGAAGCATTTTCTCCAGTGATTGACATCGTTCTTCCAGTCCACTCATCAAAAAACTCCTTTTGCGTTGCAATTCAATTACCCTCTGACTTCCTCCGCAACTTATTGACCTTTTGATGGGCCAGTCTTAGCGGCTCCGGTATGCGATATTTTTTAACGCACCTTGCAGCCACTTTTCGGGCATTTTCAATGCTCATTCTGTGGCCGGGGGAAACAAAGATCGGTTTCACATTTTCCCGGCTTCGTAACACCACACCAATTTTTTCCTCTCCATCATATAAATATGCATAAGCACCTTTCTTTTGATCAGGTGGTTCATAGCTTCCGATAAGACGCGATTTTGCGCAGCCAATGGTTGGTTTATCCAATAAGACACCCAGATGGCAGGCTAATCCGAATCGTCGAGGGTGGGCTATGCCCTGGGAATCACATAAAACAATATCAACAGTATGATTTATCTTTTCAAAAATTTTTATCAGGATCGGGATTTCGCGAAAGCTTAAATAGCCGGGCACATAGGGAAAATCTACTTTGCCTGAGGCATAATAAATTTCAATTGGGACTAAATCCGGGAACTGTACTAAAACAACTGCACCAAATAATTGGTGGCTACCTTTTGAGAATGAAATATCAGCAGCGGCGACGGTTTGAATTGTGGATAAAGGAGGATTTTCGGTTAAAACGACTTGGTTTTTCAAACGATGCTGGACTCGAAAAGCTTCGGAAATTGAAATATTCCACTGGTGTTGATGATATATCTTCATCCCAAAAGCTCCCATCTTCCAGGAGGAAGCCCTTCTTGTCAGCTAACTCTCATTATCAAATTTTATGATGTTCGCTCCTCCTCTTGAAACTTTGCTACTGCTCGAGATGCATTTTCATAAGTCTCGAAGACTTCAATCAGTTTGGTAATCATGAGAATACTTTGCACTTTATCGGTAACACTGGCGAGTTTTAATTTGCCGCCGGCCTGCTGTAAAGAGGTCATGCAAGCCATAATTACTCCCAATCCCGAACTATTCATCCATTTCACACCTTTTATATCAATAACCACTTTGCTGAGTCCTTCCGAAATTAAGCTTTTAACTTTATCATGCAAAACCGAAGTTTCAGGTCCTCCCATCATATTCCCAGACACCGTCAAAACGGCTACATCTCCTTCCATTTTCTCTTTGATCTTCATAGGCTCTCCTTTTTGGCTAATTGAACGTATCTGGCAATTTGATTATATCCCCCGGATACAAGTGTTCTAATTTATCTAAATCATTAAAATAAAGCAAAAGATTTACGGGGAAATTATATCTTTTGTGTGCCAGATTCCAGACATTTTCGCCTGGGTTGACCCGATAATTAATGAGCCTTAGCCTTGAAGCACCATTTAAATATTGACGGAGCAATTCCATATGATAGTTTAAGCGCATCTCAAAGAACTCTGCTGCTGAAGCTCGCGTAAACGTAAGTTTGAGCCGTTGACCGGTATAAAGTTGCTGTCTTCTGGATATATTGTTGATCCGGCGTAGTTGATAAATGCTTATATTTAACCATTCACTGTAATGACCTAACGTCTCCCTCGGATAGACAATGACACTCCCATTTTCCGGCCGCAGTCTTTCCATTAAGATCATCTGAATTTCACGAGTAGAAAGAATTTGTCCTCCAGAACCAGCGAGCAACTGTTGGCCTGCCACGTAATCAGGATTGAAACTGTTTTCCACCCCTTTTTTGCGAAAACTAATGTTGGATGATGAGGCAAATAATACCGGTTTACTATCCGAAGCGATATTTTGAACCGGCATCTGTGTCGAACGCGCAACCACAAAATCAGGGGTGATGGATTCAACTTTCGCCTTGGCCAATCTAATAGATTTAAAGCCCTGCTGAAATTGATGCGAAACGGGTGAATTTTCTGCAAGCAAGAGATCCCTGAACGGCTCATTGGCAGTAATATATTCGTCTGGCGAGGAGGTTGCCAAAACGTCTTCCGTTGCTAATGTTGTCGATGTCACAAAAGGTTTTGAGTGAGCGAGGTGAATTTCTTTTGATATCTTCGGAAGTTGCCGTTCAGATTCATAAGCAACAACTTCAGTAAGAGAGGTACTGGGAACAGAAATTTCTTCCTTAACTGGTTGAATGGTCTGCTTGGGTAACTGAGCAGCCGTAACGAGCAGTGAATTATCATTTTGAACAAATCTGGCCGTTGAACTTAATAAGTCGTAGCCTTTGCTCTCCATTGCATTTGCAAGTATATTTTCGGGAATGATAGGGGAAGTCACAGTTTGATTTGAGGTGGCTTCCAGCCCGGGTTTAAGATGATTTATTACGGTTGCAATAATTCTCTCTGAGGATTCACTCCCATTCAACACATTCTCCTCTTGAACTGCTGAGGATGCATACGCAATCATAGCTTGAACACTTTTGCCGGAAAACGAAGAATTGTTATCAGTGGCAAATTCTGGCTCAACTTTTGATTTAGCAGGAAATACTTCATCCCGATAATAGTCTGACATTGTCAACTGAGTTGCCTGTTCTGCAATGGGGAATTGATCCGCCATTTCTGCGATGTCAATGGATTGAATAGAAACATCCACCGGCAGATTCTGGGAAATTATATCAGTTGAGGGCAAATTTAGATTAAGCTCACCCGCGAGAGCTATCAATTGATGGGACTCCCCAGCCCGGGACGTTTCAAATAAATTTGTATCGATTTCATGCCAAGCTACTTCCGATTCGACAACCGGTTTGGATAGATTCATGGCCAGTTTTACAGAAGGTTCGGGTTCTTCCGAGATCACTTCATTCTGTTCAATTGTTTCTTGAAAAGGCAGAAAACCTTCCGAGGCCGAAAGCGAGGTATTGATGGCAAATATTCCCAGGTTGTCAGCCAGTTCAAGAGACTGTTTGGGCAAAACAGCCAAGGCCATCTCCTGAGGACTTAAGTTGGGTGTGGGTGCATCTTCAAAGACGATGGAGCCCTCGGCTTGTTCTTCGAATAAAGCGAAATGTGCCTCATCCAGATAAGCGACATCTTCCATAAGCAGTTGTCCTGTTTCAATTCCCGGACGGGTTGTGGCCAATGCCTGTTGTACTGCCTCTCTTCTGGCCAGTCGTTCTTTTATGGTTTCCAAAACCAATACCCCATGCACTGGATCTTTCCTGGCAACTTCAATCTCTCGCAGGTCTTCAATGGAAGCACCTGAGGACAGAAGAATCCGTTCCGCATTCGCATTCAGCGGAATTCGTAGTGAATATCCGGCGGGCACTCTCCTGGCACCGCTCCAGGTTTTCCATCGATAAGCCGGATTTAATTTTTTTAACTGATCAATATCCAGGCCGTACTTCCTGGCAAAGTAGGGTAAACTTATCGCAGTTGGTAGTTTAATCTCTCTGAAAACCAATAAGGAATCTTTTTCGACATTCGGGAAAAAATAATCCACACTATCCATAATCTCCACTACGGCCAAGAACTCCGGATAAAAATTTTTTGAGGCAAAACCGAAACTACGTCGCAAATACCTTTCACGAATTTTTAAATAATCAGCGCCAAACCGTCGCTTAGCCCGCTTCATACTATTCAGACCGTGATTATAAGCGGTTATGGCTAAAGCCCAATCTCTTAAGACGTAGTAGTTGTAATCCAAAATCCTGGCAGCCCCTTTGGTGGCCACAATCGGGTCTATACGTTGATCGATGATCCAATTTACCTTCATCAAGCTGCGAGCGGTACTGCGCATAAACTGCCACATTCCGGCAGCGCCTACCTTGGATCTGGCATACAGGTTAAATGAGGATTCCACATGAGGCAAATAAACTAATTCTTTGGGAAGACCTTTTTCTTCAAAGATTTTTTCGATATAGGGTAAGTAGGCAAAAGATCGTTGCAACCCTTTTATAAATTTTTCGCGAATCCCCTGTTGAGAGCGTATTCTTCGAGAGGCTTTTAAAAACTTATTGCTTTCTCGAATCGACTTAAATTGGTCGTATATTTCTCGTTCCCAGGAAGTTAGACGGGATTCTTCAAATTGCCCGCGGTGAAATTTCAGAAGGAGGTCTTCTATTTCATCTTTGATCGCTCGAATTCTTCGTTGACGAAAGCGAGGAGAGGTATTGGAATCATATGACACAATTTTATAAATAACAGATAAATGTTGAGAATCATGGATGACATGTTGATTGGTTGATATTCTTGCAAATACCTGTTTCCAGAATTTAACTTCTTCAGAAAGTGCTTCTCTATATGGCATTGATGAACGGTTATTATCGTTACTCACCACAGGTATGGTGAGGAGAACCATTATCAATGGAAGCAGTCGTTTGCATCGATCCATGATTTCCATCTTAATCCCTAATCTTAATATTTCCGTTATTCATACTACAATTATCGAATTTTATAATTCAGTATCCCTCTGGTAAATTCTTGCTTTTATTGCAGGCCAGGTACTTTCCGCTTGCAAACGCTTTAAATTTAATCAATACTCTGGGCTTGCGCATCGAAAAATTCCTGGTTTATTAATATACCTTATTAAAATTATTTGGTTCATCAAACCAGGGTTCATGGGTCACTTTTTGCGGAAAAGAAAAAAACCCATCCGGAATTTTATCCGGATGGATTAACAAATGATAGGTCCAGTAAAATTTCATCACTCCCCGTACGTACACGCGAGTCTGCTCAAATTCGATATTCTCCATGAAAAAATCATCGTCTTCTGTATTGATAACTTTACGCCAACGGTCTACCCGATGCTCTCCGGCATTGTAAGCTGCCAGCGCATGATACAGGTTACCATCGTATCTCTTTAACAACTGCGATAAATAATAGCTGCCCAAAAATATGTTAAAATTAGGATTATACAGACGTCGCACGTCGTTTAAGTCTACCCCCAATTCACGCGACAACCGCTCTGCCGTGGGTGGGATAATTTGCATTAACCCATAAGCATTGGCATAGGAAATAATCCTCGGCTCAAAAGCACTTTCTTTTTTAATGATAGCCCAAATACTGGCAGGGATAATATTGGTTCGCCTCGCATATTGATTTACCTGTCCGTTAAAATAAAGCGGATATAAGTGTTTGAAGAGAAAAATCCATTCCCGCCAACTCTTCCGGGAAAAATTTTCGGCAAAAATTTTACGATAGAGTCGATAGGCTCTTCCGAAATTATTCAATCGTTCATTCATCTCCCCCAGGGCAAATAACAATTTCCAATCATTTTTATTCAGATTTTCGGCCACAAAGTTTAATTCCCGACGAGCATATTGATTACCCAATATTTCATTTATAATCAGTGGTCGTTGAAACCGATCCAGATATTGGGGTAAAAAGCTTCTCTGCTGGTTTTGCATTGCCCATAAAAGAGAATCCACAAATTGATGTATTTGGGTACCACTCCGCAAAAGCAAAAATGCTTTTAGATTGTAATAGCTATCAAAAGGGGTTTTCGCTAACTCCTGTAAATTATGCAGAAATTGAAGCGAGTCCGATTCCCGGGCATGGGCCTTGGCAATCCAATAGGTAAAGCGACTTTGCCAGGAGTCTGTGGTCTCATTTTTTAACGAGATCACCCAGGCGATTCGGGCGGTGTCATATTTTGCCTGACGGTAATAAGACAACCCAATTCGAAAGCGGGCTTCTCTAACAAACTTATAGTGTGGATATCGAGCAATTAATTCTCGATAATATTCACGAGCCTGGTCAATTTTACCCCTTTCTTCACAAAGCCAGGCAATGACCCAAATAACTTCCGGCGTTAAAAAATCGTTCGGATAGGTTTCTTGAAAATAATCATATGCACTTATCGACTTATCAACATTCCGCAGCCTCAGGTAACTACGGGCAATATGGAGATCCACTTCTCTTAAAAATTGCCGATCTCCAAATTTCTTCTTTTGCTGTAAACATGCTTGTAATGTGGCCCAGTATTTTTTTTGATCGTATAACTTTCTAATCCTTAACCAGCGAATTAATTCGCTATGCAGCTCATATCGGGCTTGTGAATAAAACAGGCTGTCTATTTCATCAAATTGATCAGTCTTGGCTAAATAACGAAATATTTTCTTTAGTTTATTGGCAGAAATTACCTGCTTCAAAAATGTTGGTCTGATCACTTGATAGGCTTTTTTACTCTGCGGATGGAAAGGATAACTTTGTAATAGTGTGAAAGCATATCTTTCGGCAGCTGAATGATCTGAAATTAACCCGGAAATATGAATCAATTTGCCATAAATGTCACCTTTATCAAAACCATTGTGTCCTAACAATTTTTGGTAATATTGTCCCGCAGTTCCCCACATCTTCTTCTCATAATAAATTTTGGCAAGCATCGAGTCTATCTGGGAATTCAGTGGACTCTGTGAGTGGGAATGCTGGAATTGTTTCATTTTTCTAAGTGCCAGATTGGTATCTCCCAAAATCAGGCTGGATTTTATGATAAAGAAATCCTGATAATCAGACAATAAATCGATTTTCCCCTTTTCATTATGGAACACGGTAACTGCTGAATCGTGCTTTCCCAAATTAAAGAGACAATAAGCTATCTTAAAGTGAGCCAGGGAATCCTTTGCGGCAAATCTCGAATTCTCTTCAAACGCTTTCTGGTAATTTACGAGCGCCTTTCCGTAATTCTGATTTTGGTAAAATTGCTGCGCCTTATGGTAATAATCCGTGTAGCGATCCACTGATTTTTGGTCGCAAAAAAGCGCATCCGTCAGTAATAATGTAAACAATAAAATAAAGAAGGGGAGAATACGGAAAATTCTATAGTTAATCATTTCGCCTGAAAGCCTCCTTGCTTAAATTAGACGATAATATCATCGACGCTTCACTCTTAAATATAGATGATTTCGGATTTATTTTATCGACGAATTAAATGAAAACCGTATAGATTTAGTTACGGTTTTTGAAAGGATTGGTCTTTAACTTCAAAATAAAAAATGATTTAGAAACTCATTTTCAGAGCAACTCCTCCCAGCCGGGTTTAGCGGAGCAATCTCCTTCCAGGCTGGAAGGCTGATAAAAAGCCTACTTGCAGATTTTGTGGCACAGTCCTTATTCTACGCCACAATTTTCATCCTCATCTCCGAATGGAAAATAGGTGTTCTATTTCATCCACCTACTCATTTCTCACTTTAGCAACATCATTTTCTTTATCTGTTGAAATCCGCTGGCGGTAGTTAAACGGTAAAAATAGATCCCGGATGAGACCACAGTTCCTGAGCCATCGCGGCCATTCCACTGTAATTCATAATTACCGGCAGTATACACCCGGTCAGTTAATATCGTTACCTGTTGTCCAAGTCCATTAAAAATTTTTAAATTAACTCGCGATAACTGAGGTATGCTAAAACGAATTGTTGTTGTCGGATTAAAGGGATTGGGATAATTTTGTGACAACTCAAATTTCGAGGGGAGATTCTCCGTAATCTCAGATTCCTGGATACCTGTAACCGTCTCTTCTAAGTAGGCTATTATCGCATCCATTACTGCGGCTCTCAGATTAGCCTCATTAATTGCCTCAAACCCGAAACCCAAGAAAACAGCCCGGCCTGAATCGCTTTCAGCGGCAACTCCTGCTGTGGCAGATTGATTGGTTCCATAGACAAAGACAGTGCGAGTGATAGTAGAATCACTGATCGCCAACTGATCCCGTGAATTCTGATTACCGGCCCCACCGCTGCCTAAGGTGCTAAAAGTTAAGCCGGCTCCGATATCATTCGGCGCGCCGGTGACAATCGGAAAATTAGAGTTTTGGCTGAAGGTCAAACCCAGGCGATTTAGTAACGGACTCCCGGAATTTTGTTCGGCAATATTCTGACCGGTGACAAAAAGTTTACCGCCGGAATTGATGTGGGCTAATAATTGCTCCTGTTCAAATAGAGTTAGAGTACTATCATTTCCGTCTCCGGTAAACCAGAGAACCAGCTTTCCGGGATATTCATTGAAATCGGCTAATGTCGGAGAACCATCGGTGTCTACGCTCCACCAATGATAGGTAGCGGAAATGTTGTCCAGCGCTTCTATAAAGAAGCTTTCGTAATTATTACCCTGATCGTCATCAACAAGCATGAGCTGCGCCGGATTTAATTCAAAAGTGACTTGCTCCCCACCGACAGGCAAATTGTGCACTAGCTGCTCAACTGAAGGATACGGGGATTCGGGGGTGACCACTATCCGATAATCCTCTCTGGCCGGGACCGTTAAGCTAAACTCACCGTTATTGCCGGTTGTGGTGGAGTCAACTGCTCCCTGGGGGAGGCCCGGTTTATTCGATATCGCAAAAATTTCCACAGTGGCCTGAATGGGATTATTTGTAGCCGAATCAAC
>JABAHQ010006038.1_pt4 | contig 43487 bp, 28 predicted proteins | sample 7062091 | NCBI WGS metagenome assembly JABAHQ01 (sample SAMN14534359, study PRJNA622989) | marine sediment metagenome | biome: marine biome [ENVO:00000428]; feature: marine pelagic biome [ENVO:01000023]; material: deep marine sediment [ENVO:00002113] | place: India: Gulf of Kutch | collected... | reverse complement strand
AAAATAATTTTTTTATTAAAAGTGTTGATTTCTGCAAACAAAAAGATTATACTTGTAATGGATTCCGAAAGGAATCCGAAACCTCCCTCCTTAAATTGGGCATCCGGCGATGAGTCGGATGCCTTTTTTATTTGTATCTCCCCAAAAGTTTATCGTAATAAAACCATCCGCTTATGCTGCACAAAATCGCCCGCTTGCATTCGAATAATATAAATACCACTGGCAACTCTCTGGCCGTTGTCATTACGTCCNNAAATAAATGCCGCTTGGCATATCCACAGCATTCCAATCCGCAGAATAATCTCCGGCCGAAAGGCGATCATCCACCAAGGTAGCAACGACCTGTCCCAATTGATTGTAAATGACCAACTCTACATCGGATGCTTGAGGAATGCTGAATTCAATATTTGTGGTGGGGTTGAACGGATTGGGATAATTTTGCTTTAATTGAAAACCGTCCGGGAGGTTTACACTCGGTTCCTCAGTACCGACAATAGTGGGTAGAGGTGGTAACACAACCTGTTCTTGGTCCACAGATACAGTATAAATCGCCGATCCATAGGCGGATAAATTAACGTTAAAATTTTGCAGCTCGCTTCCTTGTACCTGGAAACTGGTATCGCTATACAAATTATTGATCCAGTAAGTTGCAGTAGGATCAAAGCCACCGGTAAACTTTAGTCCGCTTCCGGCGATGTCTAAAGTCGCTGTCCTGGAGCTTCCGCTAAAATTAACGGCAGTTACCCCATTTTCATCCTTGTAAGGTCTGGTGAAGGAATAGACAATGCCGTTGCTGGAACTCACTCTGACAAAATCAGAACTATCCTGAGCATTCACCTGACCATCGCCGTTAGTATCCCGTTTGTGCTGGGAGAATGCCGGAAATTGGGCGCGAATATGGGCAAGGCGCTGATAATGTGGACGCAACAAATCCCGGCCGCCAAAATTCCAGTCTATGATCCCACGTCTCCTATCATTCAGATCGGGTTCTCCCGGCGCACCCATTCCTCTTCCAAATCCCACTTCCTGACCGTTATGCATTTGGGGCAATCCGGGAGCGGTAAAAATAGTGGTGGCAATGGGCATGGTTTTTACAAAAGAATCATAGATATAAGTCAGCCGATCTTCATCCTGGTTTTCCATAAATCGCAGAAAATATGAATTTTCACCAGGATAAAAACCATTGTTATGCAATTTAGAATGCAAATTATTTACCCCGGCGGTGGAAAATGAAAAATCGCGTATGGCTTGAAAATACAACTTCGAATCATAAGCTGCATCTAAACCTGCACCACGATCCGCATATATCACCTCAGTTCCAACGCCAGTACCATCATCTTCTCCCAGTAGCAGTATGTCTGGTTTAATGTCTTTAAGACTCTCACGCACCGGAATACCCATATTCTGTTCACCGTATTTTCGATGCGGCCCCCAATAAGCATCCAGCCTATAACCGTCGATCCCAAACTTGTTCACCCAGTGTTCGTAAACCTCGATCATATAGTTGCGGGCATCAAGATCACGCCAATCATAGTTTAGCAAGGCATCACTAAACCCGCAATAGTAATAAATACCCTCCGGCGTGACACATTGTCCAAGGCCATTGGTATTGTGAGAAATAAATTCGGTTTGATAATAATTCCAAAACGGAGAAAAATTTCCAAAGACAAGCGCCTCTTGGGCAAAGGGATGCAGCCTGCCGGTGTGATTGGGCGTGACGTCTAGAATTACCTTCAATCCGAGATTATGTGCTTCGGACACAAAATCGTTAAAGTCCTGTGCGGTACCGTAGGAAGTTTCCACGGAGAGAAAATCGATAATATTGTAACCAATATCGACTTGATTGTCCACATCCCCTGCTATTTCCATCACCGGCAACACCCAGATAATATTAAATCCCATATCTTTGATATATTGAAGATTGGGTATAGCTGCCCGGATTGTTCCGGTTGGGGTAAATGCCTTAAAAAATAGCAAATAAATCCGACCGTTTTTCACCCATTGCGGATTATCCGCATATTCGGCCACATCCACTTCCGGGCTATCGGTTTGCACTGTAAAATACGCGCGGGTGGAATCGAGATTTCCATCCGGGTCTTCGGCAAACAATTCAATGAAATATTCGCCTTCAGTCCCCGGCTTGGCAACGGTTAAATCTGTAGTGGTTTGCCCGGCGATTCCCAATAATTCCGGGTTTTCAGCATCTTCTCTCCACAAAAAGGATAATGACTGGCTGTCCGGATCAGTGCTGTTTGCCGCGCTTAGCTCTATGTTAGTGCCGGTGGGGGTAATATCAATTTCTGCTCTCGGTGAGTGATTGACCATGCGGGTAATCACTAATGAATCGGAGGTCTGCAGTTGACCGCCCACCACACCTCGAAGACGGAAAATATTGTCACCCTCTAATAATGAGATACTGGTATCAACTCGTCCACTGGTAACGGAGATGGTCCAGACCGAATCGGGACGTAGAATTTGCGCTGTGGTGACTGTAGAATCGAACCCCCCATCATTGCGGAAGAAAGCGCCCCGAATCCGCCACTGGTCTTTCCAGGTATCTGCGGGCAGAGACAGGATTTGAACCACATCTGCCTGAACGGTAAAGCTGGTGGTATCGATGGTTGGTTGGCCGGTGTCGCTGGCTACGGAGAGTAGCAGATCGTGTCTGCCGTCTCCCAACGGAACCGGCGGCGTAAAGCTTAGTTTATGGGTAGTCGTATCATACCGGTCACCAATATTGGTAAATTGGAGACTGTCTATTTGAAGCATGATAGATGACGTATCCACTTGCGAGCCGATAGCCGGAAAAATGTAGGCGCTAATCTGGGGAAAGCGGGTACGAAGAATACCAACTGCCTGGGTAGAATTGGGCAACAAATAATGTATAGTTGGATCGTTGATAAATAAATAAGAATTGTTGAAATCATCCGGATTCTGGCGGGGATTCAACGGGTCTGATAACCACGTTCCATCCGCATGAAATTTATATTGATAGGCGCCGGGAATACTCGTTGGTGCAGGCAGTGGATCCGGACCACCAACCCGAAGCCTAACCGTCTTCGACCAGACACCTGTGGACGGATTCAAAGTCATTCGGGTTTGGGGATTATTGATCACCCAACCGTTGAATTCTCCGGGAAGATACACATTGGACGGGTTGCCATCCGGCTTATAAAAGAAGGTAGCATCAACACTGTCATTTGGTGATTGAGCGAATATACTGGAAACACTAATAATAAGTAAAATTACAAGTAATATAATATAACTTCTCTTACCATTAAAATTCATTAGAACCTCCAATTACATCTGTTAAAAAATACAATTGATTTATCCATTAGTCATAGAAGTCTGACTGACAGAAAAAATAAAAGACGAATCAAGTTTACTTCTTTGCCACATAAACAAGTGTTGTAAACGGGAAAATGTGGGAAAAGGTGATTTTACTTNNCCTGCGGGGCTTTGTAGTTATTTAAGGAGAGTCTTCCAAGTCGTTGCTTAATTTCCTCCGGGGTCGCTATTAAAATTTTCTCCGCCGTGTTTGGTTTTAAATTACAAATGACGACAGCTACTGACTGATCGTCTTCCCGCAAAAAGGCGCCAACCGATCCTTTCCCCATCAATGCCTGCAGGGCGGTAAAATTTTTGCTGGTTAGACAGGAATATTGATTACGCATTTTTATTAATTCCCGGTACATTCCAAACAACGATGAATCAGCTTCCTCCCAGCTCAACGTATCTTTCTCAAACAAAGATGGTGCCTGGGTTTCCCCGATTTCCTGACCGGCATAAATTAACGGCAATCCGGGTAAGCTAAACAATAGTGTCGCATAAGCTTCAATCGCTTCCGGCCCAAAAACCTGCAAACTTCGTTTCTCGTCGTGGTTTTCCAAAAACCGCATTGGCAGCGCATTTTGCGGATAGCGACTGTCTTTTTTCTCTACTATGTTTATTGCTTCTGCCGTCCGCACCCTGGTTTTTCTGATAGCCTTTAATTGATAAAAAAGCGTCCAATCGTAGTCGGAATTAAAACCATCCAATAGCAATTTAGGGTCCTCCCACTCGGCGAGTAAGAACAAATCCGGTTTAATTTCACGGAGTGCTGGTATAACATCTGCCCAGAAATCATGAGGCACCATCCCGGCTACATCGCAGCGATAACCGTCAATATCAAATTCACGAACCCAGTAGAACAAATTTTCCTTCATGTACCGGCGCATTTGTGGATTTTGATAAGTAAAGTCAATCACATCCGTCCAGTCTTCCTCCACACGAATAAAATTACCATCTTCGTCTTGCATAAACCACTCCGGATGTGCATCAATCAGGGGGTGATCGTTAGCAGCGTGGTTGGGAACGATATCCAATAATACCTTCATCTGTCGTTTGTGAATTTCATCGATCAATAACCGGAAATCTTCCTCGTTTCCCAGCTCCGGGTTTATTGAGCGAAAATTTTTGACCGCATAAGGCGATCCTAAGCGACCCTTGCGTCCCTCTTCACCAATCGGGTAAATCGGCATCAGCCAAATGATGTCAACTCCGAGCTTTTTTAAATGATCCAGCTTCTCAATGGCCGCTCGAAAGGTTCCTTCTTCTGTAAAAGCCCGTAAATACAGCTCATAAAGCACTCCCTGCTTTGCCCAGGATGGTGGCTCCGGCAACCGATGTTCACTGTAATCCGCCAGCGGCTTTCCTTCGCCATGTTTTCTTTCACAATACAATACTAAAAACAGGAGCACAAATAAGCTCATTAACCATCCGGATTTTCGGTAAAAATAACTTTCAACCATTATTATTAGAAGATTTCAAAGCTTCGCTCAGCGGATCAAAATGATGCTGATGTCGTTTTGGCGCATGTATATCCAGCCAGGGATTGTCAGGAAATTTTTCTTTAAGCAACCGACCCAAAAGTTCCAATTCGCCAGGGTGCGATTCAATCACCACATCGCTAACATCTACACCAAGGCGAAGACCATATAAGGTTAGATCCAGAACGATATGATTGATGGCAATCATCACTATGGCACGATTATAAGTCCAGGCCGCTTTGCGCGGATAGCGCTTATTGACCTCTCCCATGATCAGTTCTTCCAGGTCCCGTACCAGTATCATCTTACGATCCCAAACCTTCTCGAGTTCTCGTTCGCTCAGGCCGTAGCTAAACATTGTTCCGATGTTGGGAAGCTCGGTAAACGAAAACAAAATCACCTTTACTCCCCTATCCACTGCCTGAGTTAATTCGCTTTCCAGTTCCTTTATCTCTCTGCCCCAGGCGGAAAGATAAATTTGTTTTTTGGCTTTGTTTATCATTTCCCGTGCTTTGATAATTAAATTTTGATAACCGGTGATGTTCCAGAGGTTTTCCGTTTCCAGGCTAATTTGCAGAGAAGAAATGCTGTCATAAAAGTTTTCAAGCTTATCTTTATAACGATTTTCCAGCAACTCGGTAAATTGGTCCGGGGGCAGCGGAATATATTTTTCCGGCTTGGTTGAGATGGCGTTAACCACCCCAATGCTTTCCAGGCGTCGAATAACGTCGTAAATGGCAGAACGAGGCACCGCACTATTTTTACTAATTTCATAACGAGTGGCCGGATAGCTCTGCAATAGAGAGATATAGGCACGCGCTTCGTATCGGGTAAACCCCAATTCCATCATTTTCTGCGAAATTTTATCTTCCATCAACACCCCCACACAATTGGAATGAGCACAAACCGGAATCAATTACGATTCTGAGGGAGACTTCCTTCTGTGTCTTGCTATAGTTCATAAATTTTCCTCCTCTTAGATGATGATTGCCTTGCTGTCCTAATTTTTTCACCCCTTCACACTACCAAGCGTCAATCCTGAGATGAGCCAGCGCGTCAAGAACATAAATAAAACTACCACCGGTACACTAACGACCACAGCGCCTGCAGAATAGAGTCCCCAGGCCACTTCCATGTTGGATTGAAATAATTTTAATCCCAGTGGCAGTGTAAACAAATCCGTATCCTGGATTAAAACTGCCGCGACGAGATATTCCGAATAAGCGGTAATAAATGAGAAAAGTGCGGATATCGCTAATGCAGGCAGCGCCAGTGGGAGCACGATCTTATAAAACGTATAGCCGGGAGTAGCCCCATCAATATAGGCGGCTTCTTCCAGACTGTAGGGGATTGTATCATAATATCCTTTCATTTGCCATATCGTAAACGGCAACGCAGTGGCTGAATAAGCGATAATCAATCCCAGGTAAGAGTCGTAAAGGCGTAACTTGATGAGCATAATAAATAAGGGGAGAAGCAACATAGTTACCGGAAACATTTGCGTGGTAATTATGGCCAACATCGATGCGTTGCGACCGGTAAATTTATATCGGGAGAAGGAATATCCGGCAGTAGCAGCCAATCCGACCCCTATCAGCGTTACAGCACCGGATACAATAATGCTATTGACTAACCAGCGAAGAAACGGTTCATCCAGAAAAAGCTGATAGTAAGAAACAATCGTGGCGTCTGGTGGAATTATCGCCAGTGATTTGGTCAACAAACGATCTCCGGGACGAATAGAAATAGTAATCACCCGTAATACCGGATAAATGGCAAAAAGGGTGAATAACGTCAAAATAATGTAGGAGACGATTTTTCCTTTAGTTGTAAGATCGCGAGGCTTTTTCATTTTGAGTTACTCGTATTTTATAGCCCTTCAACTGGTTATAGGCAATACTACAGAATTTCTGTGTCATTCTGAGCCGGAGGCGAAGAATCTCNNCTTCGGTCGTTCCACTCCCTCAGAATGACAAATTCAATGCGCTTTCTTGTCCATATTTCAGTAACTTTACCCATACACACTCTCCGTAGCGCTGGTGCGCTTAATAAACCGCCAGCTAAACACAAACAGAATGGCAAATATTATCATTGAAAATGCAGCCGCGTAGCCCATCCGGAAATACTGGAATGCGGCCTTATACACCCAACTGACCAGAATGTGAGTGGTATCGGAGGGTTCTCCGCCATTGCTGACCAGCCAGACCACATTAAAATTGTTAAAAGTCCAGATGACGCCCAGGATCACTGCCGGTACCATCACCGGTCTCAACAAGGGTACCGTAACATTCATAAATTTTTGCCAGGGACTGGCACCGTCAATATCTGCTGCTTCGTACAGTTCATCGGGTATGCTTTGCAATCCGCCGAGGGCAATGATCATCATAAACGGAAATCCCAACCAGATATTGGTAATTAAGCAAGCCGTAAAAGCGCCCCATTCGGTAGAAAGCCAGGGAATTTGCATCCCGATAATTCTATCTAAAAAAAGATTGACCGCACCATATTCGGAATTAAACATGCCTCTCCAGGTAAGCGCGGTAATATACTGTGGCACTGCCCAGGGAAGAATCATTAAAGTCCTAAAAACCGATTTTCCCTTAAGGTTTTTATTTAAAATAACCGCCAGAAAAACACCCAATCCCACATGGAAAATCAGATTTAAAATGGTCCACAAAAAAGTTTTAAATAAAAAATACCAAAACATTCGGTCCGAAATGACCGCACCATAATTTGAAAAGCCTTTGAGACTCCAGTCTCTGAAATTCGGCAAATTCATATTGGAAAACGAAATAACCACATTGTAGATGAATGGATAAAGCACCACAACTGCCATAACCAGCATGGCCGGCAAAATGTACAAATAGGCCAGGTGCTGTCGATTCATTTGCTTGGAAGTTGCGGACATCGCTGTTGGTTGGGTGGCCATGAATATAATTAACCTCGATTTTCACGAATTAATTTTTCCGCCAGTCGCTGCATTTCTCTGGCTGCTTCCTCAGGTTTGTATTGACCGGTAAAAATTCCCTGATAGGCCGGACGCATCGCATCCCAAATCCAGCGTAGCTCAGTCACCACCGGCATTGCTCGTCCTACCGACATCTGATCCAGCGCGGCTGTAAAGAGCTGGTTTTGTTGAAGGACACTGTCTTTCCAAATTGTCTTTCTCGAGGGGATTACATTAAATTGCCGTGCATATTGCAATTGGATAGATGGCGTGGTCAGGTAATGAATTAATTCAATGATAATATTCAGTTTTTCGCCTTCTAAATTGGCATTGACCATGTAACCTCGAGGGGATACTAATGGTTGAGGCCATTGCCCGCTTTCATCGATTTTGGGGATTCGCGAAATTCCAATATTCATGCCGTTTTTAATGTAGGTTCCCCAGGACCAGGGACCGTTAATAATCATTGCCGAATGCCCGTCTAAAAACAGGGCGTTGGCGGTTTCATAGTCACACTCTTTGGGGATAATTTCATATTTATTGGCCAATTTGTAAACAAGCTGCGCGGCATTGCTAACCGCTTCGGTGTTTAGATTGGGATCACCATTATCATCAAATATCCATCCGCCATAACCACCGATGAACGGCACAAAAAAGAATGGTTCTATAAAATTCCAGGCTAAGACATAGCGCTCGGGGTTGCCATCCCCGTCATCGTCTTTAGCTATTCTCTCTCCTATTTGAATTAATTCAGAAATTGTCTTCGGCGGTTCTTCGATAATATCCTTATTGTAGACCAAACAAAGATGATTGCCAACCCGATCGGCAATTTGATAAAGGTGTCCGTTAAACCAGGTATTTGCCTGAACCGGTTGGCTGGCAAAACTGTCCAGAAAAGCTTGGTTAAAATAGTCCTCCAGAGGTTTAATCACCTCCAATTCGGACATGGGGCCGATATTGTCACTGGGACTATGGATTAGAGCAGGGCCTTTACCGGCTAAGGCGGAAATGATGAAATTGGTACGTAATTCCTCAGGTTGATAAAAGAGCTGTTGAAATTCATACTGAGGATAGCGTTTTTGAAATTCATTTAGTTTTTCCTGTAGAAACTCCCGTTCCACCGGCCGCAAGTTAGTCCAGATGACGATACGTTTATCAGCGTTAGATCCACAGTTTAACTGAATTACTGCTATGAGTGGGACGATCAACAAGAAAAGTTTTTTTAAAGTCATAATCGCTTTTTAGTGTTGAAATGTTAATTTGTTAGACCTGCAGGCAGAACTAAGTAAATGGCATTATTTAATCGTCACTTTAGTTCATTCCCGCCTGTCTGCCGTCAGACAGGCAGGCTGGGAATGACAGCTTCACCATAAAAGTGCCGTTTATTTGGATACATTTACTTATATTCCCGACTTCGTTTTAACAAAGGTGCCCATTGCAAAGAGACCCGATCCTGTTGAATCAAGATCGGGTCTCTTTTAAGCTATGGCCTCATTATTCGTGGACGCTTCAACACAGTCTTACTTCATCAGGATCATCTTCTTGGTTTCGGAAAAATCGCCGGCAGATAAGGTATACAGATATATACCGGTACTGACGTTTTCACCTTCATCATTCTTACCGTCCCAGACGGCCTGATGAAGTCCGGCAGTTTGTTCACCTTGTTTCAACACACGGACTTGTTGGCCGAGGGTGTTATAAACAACCAGTTTGACATCAGCTTTCTTGGTTAATTCATACTCAATGGTTGTGCTGGGATTAAATGGGTTAGGATAATTCTGGCCTAAGTGGAATGTCTTGGAAATTTCAGCAATATCTCTGGGAGTAATACCAACTGACAAGCATTCATCCTGGTATGGCGCATACCAGTTTGACATTCCAGGTCCAACGCCATTCGACCCAAAGCAATTTTCCACCATACCGCTCTCCACGTTGCTGGAATGGTTTTCGGCGAAACCTGCTTCATTGTCATTCGGTCCACCGACACCGTATTTCCAGACTGGCGCCTTGGGCGCGCCCACATTGAATGTAATCGTAATCGAATAGATGCTATCACCAGCCATAAGGTCCCCATTTACCCCATCATCATTCATTAATAATGAATCTAAGGTTGGATCACCTGCCGGTAAATCCCATACCCAATCCATAGACGGCGTGGTATTTATTCCCGGATTTCCGGCAATATAGACACTATCCACAACGGTGACTGTATCTCCTGTGGGGCCGAATGCGATAAAACCACTATCCACCAAAAAGGCATGAGCGGAGCGCATATCCACCTGGAATATAACGTCGGTTTGGGTGGTGAAAATATCGTCGGGGCCAATATCGTCAAAGTATACCGTATCCAGCACTGCATCCGGAATTCCGTCGCCATTTAAATCCGGTTCGGTCCCAGTGGCATGATACATCCGATTATCCCGTGATTCCCAAACAGTACCACTGCTGTTTTCGATCACAAATTTGTATTCATGCATCGCCGTATCCACGCGCACTACCGTTTGATACACATCAGGGTCACCAACTCCAGGCGACATAACGTTGTTTAAGCTCCATGCATTAAACGATCCACGCACATCGACCTGATCACCAGCGTTCGGATCAAATGTACCGGTGAGTTTCTGCACCGACATATCCACTGAAAATACAATGTCCACCGAGTCGGCCGGCTGCGCAAAAATTCCGGCGGACATGAGTAACATTAGTGCTGTTACTAATGACGCAATTGTAAATTTACGCTTCATAAAAGCCTCCATAATTAATGATAATGAGTAATTGATTATTTGGTATAGGAACCAGAAAGCAATTCAAAAAATTTAAATGATCAACTATCGAGTGATCTTGATAATATGATCATCACTCTATAATTGTCACCTCCATTTTTAGAAATGCAACCTTATGGTGAATTTTTGAATATCCTCTAAGCGTCCGAAATCTTCGTAAGCATAATCCAGAGTAAATCCAACATTTTCAGAAAAATCATAGTTCAGGCCGCCTCCGACTGTAAATCCTTCTTCACTATCCGGTAGGAAAAGCGATTTATAACCGCCCCGCAAGAACACGAAATTATTATAAGCATATTCGCCACCCACATTGAGACTCTCCGCATTATCGTTAGGATGTAGCGCATCGACAGCCATAGTGAAACGACTTTGTTCGGTGTTTAAAACGTCCATTGAGGCGCCAAAGCGGAATAATAACGGCATGTCAAAGCTTTCTGTTTCCAATAACGCATTTATGGTCTGATTGTTGCCGCTAATGGTCGGATCAACATCTACCTGTACTTTCAGGTCATCCCCGGACATCTGTAATTTGGTGCCAAAATTGGAGATGCTCATGCCGATCCGTAAACCATTGAACGGGGTTGTAAACAGGGTTCCTATATCAAGCGCAAACCCGGTTGCAGAAGTATTCCATATATGTTCACGCACATACTTACCGGTAAATCCAATCGTGAATTTATCGGTCAACTGACGCGCATAAGATAAGCCAATCGCCATACTTCCCACTGAAAATCTCACCCCGGTTCCTTCGGGCTGCATTTCGGTGGTTTGCTCAAAATCATCCATACTCAGTGAGGTAATGTTGACGCCTATGGTTCCAAAATTGGATAGCGGAGCCACAATCCCAACATAGTCAAAATTAATATCCGCCAGCCAATCGGAATGGTTGAAAATGATTTCCGGTCCCCGTACCTTTGAAATTCCGGAAACGTTCCAGAACATTGCCGAGGCATCATTGGCTACAGAGACGAACGCCCCTCCCATTGCCAATGGACGCGCCCCTACGCCAATGGTCAAAAATGGTGCGGCAGTAGTTCCCACTTTAGTGACGTCTCTTGAAAAACACGGCCAGGAAATAAGTAACGATAGTAGAAGGAGTAAACTTTGTTTAAAATAACGCATCTGCTCTATACTCCTTATATGTAATAATTTATAACCTTTTAATTGCTTTATTTAATGACGGCAAACTTGCCGATTTTTTCTCCGATTCCCGGCGCATCTACATGATAAATGTAGACACCATAGGAAATATCCAATTGATCACGCGTGAGCATATCCCAGGTAGCCGTGCCGTTAGTCACATGAGAATTATGGTCAATGGTATCGACCAACTCGCCACGCAGATTGTAAATGCGGATGGTACATTCTTTCGGTAAGTGAGTAAAATGAATCTCGCGCGGTCCCCGACCATCGGAAAAATTATTTCGCGGCTCCCAGGTAGCTGTGGCAATGTAAGGATTGGGAACAACCTTGATATCATTCAATTGATTTTGAGCAAGGCTTCTATCTTCTTTGGCTTCCTTAACCTTAAATTGAAAGACATCATAATTTAAAAATGGTTTATTAACCGGTAACTCCAGAACATCGCCCGACTGTGGCGCTTCTGCGGTGCTATCTGCTCTAAATTTCAGACTATAAGTCAATTTATTTACCACATCATCGTGTGTTTCAAATATAGCAATTAAATCGCTTTCATCTACTTTACCTCTGGATGCAGCAGGCTCATCATCAGGCAAGTCATATAAATTAAAGGTGACATAACGATCTTCGGAGACGTTTTTAATACGGAAATTGACTGGTCCAGTTGTTACTGGGGGAACCCCAAATAAAGGAATACCTGCCGAACTGTCAACTCCCATCTCATCAACTTCCAACCGATAGTTTGCCGGGTAGAGCGTGCCTTGAGTAAGACTGGCTTGAAATTTATTCCAGTTCTCCGGCTGAACGATACTTCTGGTGGTATCAGACCAGCGTAGGTGCGTGGCCGGGACGGGTAATGGTTGCCATCGGTTACCAATTTTCCGACCTGCATTCATGATGTGCAGCTGAGTGCCATCAAATGTGACCGCATCGATATCAACATTGGGATCCTTATTTATAATCGTATCCTGGGCCCCACCGGTAATATCAACTACCGTAAAATTTTTGGTAGATCGGGTGAAACCCTCATCCTCAAATGTCAATTCATATTCATGTCCATCTTTTAATCTCAAAGGATCCACGATCTGCACAAAGATTTCGCCATTTCCGTCACCTTCTACCTGTTCGAGATTCTCAACCTCTGCAGGAATATGACCGGCAGCAGGAGCTTCCGGTTTAACTACTATTACGTTTTTAGCCGCCTCAATTTCTCCCGCCTGATTAATGGTAGCAAATTTTGAAGTTTCTGCGGGTTGTAAAATTTGCTGTTCACCGGTAGAATCGTTGGTAAAGAAAATTCCGTGGTCGTATGCAGTAACTGCATAGAAATAGGTGAATCCGTTTTGAACAGTGGTATCTTTATAGGTATGGACCAGACCGGTGTTGTCGCCCAGGTAGAATACAGACCCCAATTCCGGGTCGATGGCGGGAAAGAATCCGCTATCGGAATCGACCACATCAAATTGGGCAATAGGAACATCCGCGATCCGAGTGCCAAATACATTTCTCACCACACCGGTTTCATCCCAACTGGGGAACGTGGCTCGATAAATTTTATAGCCTTCAAAGTCAAACGGGTCTCCGGTTACTTCCTGACTCAGCCTATCAAAACTCTGCTCGGCAATGGTATCCCAATAAAGGGTCACTTCTCCATCTCCGGCAAAAGCTCGCACACCCGGTAATCTTGGTGATTTGGCAAAGTTATAATCGTTGTTGTAAATTAGTTGGACAGTATTTTTGGTACGAAATATTTCTTCTCGATTATTACCAAAAAAGAAAGCAAGGGAGATTCGTTCGGTTTGTCCGGCCTGGAGCGGAAAATATCCGGTTCCGTAAATAAAATCACCATCTTTGTTTTGCTGTCCCACATCGAAAAATCCAGGTCTTAGCGCATTCCACAGATTACCGTCATTAAATAGCTTTATCACATTAAATGGGGCAAAAAAGAAGAAACTGGTCAAACCGATGATGTCGCCCTCTTCAATGTCGGTCTTGTCGATATTGGGCTCACCAGGCAATCCGGTATCGACCAATTCCCCGCCGGGACCGATGGGCTGAAATCCGGATGTGGGCATGCCATCCCCTTCACCCTGATCTCCGGTACTGGGTTTACCATCTAATCCCACGTCATCCAGAGAAGCCTCCCAGTCGCCATCGTTATCAATCCCGTCAGCGCGGCTTTCATCAATGAGGGGATTATCAATTCCATTTCCGGTAATAAAATCCTTATATTTTAGTCCCAATTGCGGATTTTCTTCATCAATTAATCCGTTATTGTTATTGTCAAGACCATCATTCGGAATTTCGGTATTCTCATCAACAAGGCCATTGAGGTTGTCATCGATATTGTTAAATGGAACCTCTTTTAAGGTGTCACCGGGATTAATGGTCAGTATTTCACCATTATAGGGAATTTGAAGTCCTTCGGAGGGAAAGCTAACCACTTCCCGAGCAAACCAGGGATCATCATAATCAATGACGACCACCTCATCGCCAACACTTGCCAGTCTGGGTCTGAACAAATCGTCATTTATTACCGGGCCGCTGCCGTCGGCGCCATTTCCATCATCGTCGAATCCGTTTAATGCATTTCCGGGACTATCCAAAAAGGCATATCCCAGGTAAGCCACCGGACTCCAACCGGTATTACCCACGTTGTCAAAATCCCAGGAAAAGGTCAAATTGTTTTCCGCACTAAATAACGAATTATCGTCATTGGTATCGCCATCTCCGCCGATCGTTGTTCCCACGATCATGCCAAAAGTCGTTTTATCATAATTTCTGGTTCCGATATTGGTAACGTCGTATAGCCAAAATATGGTGTTTTGAGCCAGTGTTTGCGACCACTGCAATCCTCGCACGTTTGACAACAGAGCCAAACCGCCCCGAGCCTGATCCTCAGGTAGTCCCTCTTCAGTGGAATCGGGGTAAAATCCAAAATTTCGGATAAATTCTTTATCCCGACTATCATCCATCACCCAATAACTTTCCTGATCGGCATTGAACTGATCCTTACCAAAAAAGCCGTTCCATTGTCCTACCCAGCCGGGGTCGTTTATATCATTTTCTCGATCCGGCCATCGATCCGGCCAGGTGACCGGTTGATGACTCATCGCTACCCGATCCGAATCGGGATCAGGGTGATCGTATGAAAATTCCGGCAACGGTTCCCATCCCCAGAAGACTGTGGAATTCAAGGGATCAACCTCATTATTACCTCGCGGACCATCCGCAACAGTAACCGGCCGAATAGCCTGCGTATCAGAAATGGCAATTTCTGCTCCGACCATCACGCTAATATCGCCAACATAGAAATGTCCGGAGTTAATCGGCCATTCTCCGCCGAAATCTTCAGCGGCGTTTTCCCGGCCGATCAGTCCGTAATTAAAAAAGGTCGTCCTTACCTGATTCCCGCTATGCACGTTCTTCTTGCGTTGGTTGGGGTCGCCTCTAAGGGTCTCATAGTACTGTGCATGAATGAAAAATGTCAATCCCAGAAAAACACAAATAATACCCAATAAACGAAAGGGAAGAAAGTTCATTACACCCACCTTGATCTAAAGTTTAAAAATCGTACGATAATCCAAACTGAACCCGGCGTGGTTCACTATAAAAGTCCGGGCGAGAGGCCCAACGTCGATCCGCATTTTCACCGCTTATTCCGGTCTCCAAAGTGAAATCGGCTGAGCCGGTATCGGCCCAGACATTCTGCTCGTTCCTCCGGTCAAACAAATTAAACACCCTGGCAAATAATTGCAGCTTGGTTTCTTTTCCGCCAATATTAATATAGAAGTTTTTATAGAGTTGCAAATCAAAGGTGATCAGCGCCGGTCGTCGCTCACTATTTTCTTCTAAACCGGATTGTATATTCGCACCCCGCCGGGTTCCCTGAATAATGTTCGGCGTATAGGGAAGTCCGGTCTCATATCTTCCCAGGAAACTTAGGCTATAGTCACCAAATCCTAAATAAATGTTTCCACTCAGCACATGCGTTCGGTCCCAATCCAGAGGTATCAGTTCCTTGCGAGGTTCCCGGTTGGCTTTCTCATCGTTAAAGGCATCCGCCGGATCGGAAGCATTGCCTTCAGCCACCTGCCCCGTATAAGAAAGGTTGCCAGCAAAATGATTGGAAAACTGTTTATCGACGGTAATAGTAACGCCACGAATGTTGGCATAATCACGATTTTCGTATTGGGAGTAAAATATGTCTGTTCTATAGGTTTCCTGGAGCGGCGAAGTCCCTACCCAGTTACGAACATCGCGGAAAAAACCGGTAACATCAACACCAATATCACTGGTAATTTGCTGTTGCAGACCGATTTCATACATGATAGTACGCTGAGCATCCAGGTCGGCATTGCCAAATAAGTTATTATTGTCTGCGGTAATTTTAAACGAAGGATTTTCATAGAGAAGGCGAAATTCAGGTATCTGTAAAAAATGGCCGTAAGACGCATGGATCACGCCATTGGCGCTAATCGGATAGGCCAGGCCAATTCTTGGTGAAAACTGGTATTTTGCTGATGGCTCATCATACCAAATTTCCTCCCTTTCTGCCCGGGACATTTCCTGGTGTACAGGTAGCAACGGCGCATCAATACTCGGATCCATTGGATCACTTAATATTTGACCTTGCGAATCAAAATAATCAAATCGAACACCTACATTTACAATAAAATTTTCATATTCAATCTTATCCTGGATATAGGCGGATAATTCAATTGGCTCAAATGAGTATTGACTGAAGTTGATACTGGTGGGATCGGGCTTAACAGGGAAAAATGTGGTGTCCTGGGTAAACTGGCTCCCATCAATAATTGAAAAATCCTCCAAATCCAAATTATTTAAGCGTCCTTCTACTCCCATTTTCATGAGATGTCGCTTGGTTACCTGGGAGGTTATATCGAGTTTAACAATGTTGGTTGCCGTGGTGCGACTAAAATGTTGATTTTTTTGACCTCCTATGGAAAATTGGAATGCAGAGGTGGTAAACTTTGGATCCAGATTATCAACGTAACGAGGGTCTTCGGGATTTTCATAAACATATTGTTCGAAATTTTTCTCGAAGCGGGCAAATTTAACCGTATAGAAGGTGGTTTTACTTAAAGTGTGATCGATGGTAAGCTGGCTATTATAACCCCATTGAAATTTATCAAAATCTCCTTCCGGATTAAATTTATAAAAATGATCGTATTCTCTGAATTCACGATTTTCATAATTGAAGGTGGCGTTTACCTTAAGCAAGTCTGTCAATTGAAAGGAAAGTTTGCTCTGACCGGTGAACCATTCATTGGAATTCATCGAGACAAAAGCGCTGTCTCCGGGAGATCCATCAGTAAAGACATCTCTGCGTCCATACAGATAGCCTTGATTGTAAAAATTACGAAAATTGACAAAAAAGGTATTTTTCTTGCCCAACAGTGGAATCGGTCCGCTTAGACTGAATTTGTAATTGTAAATGTGACGAGGGCTAACATCATCGATATTTAAGAATAGACTATCATCGGTGAGCCCGACGCGGTCTGTGCCATCAGGGGTCAGGTAATCACCGGTATAAGCAGAAACACTTCCCGAATACTCCCGACCACCCGATTTGGTAACAATATTGACGATACCGGACATGGCCTGTCCGTATTCGGCATTAAAGGTTCCGCTGATTACCTGCAAGCTCTTAACCGCATCGTTTTCAATTTCGACTCCAACGCTTCCGTCAAAAGCGTCGGTAACAGAAACACCATCTACCCAAAACGCAACCTCTGAAGAACGGCCGCCCCGGATATGAAATCCACCCTGATCATCACGGGTTACGCCGGCCTGCAATTGCAACACGTCTTCAAATTCTTCGGTAGGAATGTTTTCAATGTCTTCCGCTGTCACTTCACTTTGAGAGGAAGTTAGGTCTTTTCGGATAACTTCCCGTTCGGCAACCACTTCTACTGTCTCACCCAAGTCAACAGTGGCCTCTTGCATCTCTGCATTAACTTTGGTGGTAAAATCGACACTAACCTTCACTCCTGATATTTTAACCTCTCTATACCCAATGTATTGGAAAGAAAGTGTATAAGTACCGGGCGGGACGTTTAATATCAAATATGATCCATCTAAATCTGTTGTTGAACCCAATGTGGTTTCTTCCACAATGACGTTTACGCCGATCAGAGGCTCAGCGGTATTTTTATCTGTGACCACACCGACAATTTTACCGGTAGTGGCGCTAAACAATTGGGGAGAAATTAAAAGGCAGGAAAATAAAACGAGGGCAATAAATTTTCCCTTCACGAGGACCTCCGAATAGGTTTTTAAAGGGAATATGAAAAAAAATTTCATCAAAATTGCGGAAATAAAAATAGTCACTATAAAGTGAGTGACTAAAAGTTGATAATTCTAAATCAATTTGTCAAGAGAAAATTTATTTTTGCAAAAATATTCTATTTCCTGCAAGACTGTCTAATTAGCAAAACTCTCTCCCCCTCATCAACGCAGCGTAGCTACCATACGTAACTGTCCCGGAAGACAGTACGAATTGGCTTTATTTTTTGGTTTAGCTGAGCTTCGGAAAGATCTTGATAAAGGATTAGCGTATCAATTGCAACCGGCGTATTCTGTTTTAATTCCTGATAGAGAGATTTTCGCTCCTCCCATTTTTGAGGATTGGTTTGCTTGTATTTGGCCATGAGAATTTGTTTCTGAAATTCATCCGCTAATAACTCTCTGCGCCATTTTCTCACTTCCCGTTGAACCGTATCGCGTTTATCAATCCCCTTTTGATACGCTTCCCGTAACAACAGCTCATCTCGTACCATGTCCATAATATGTTTGGTAATTTTCTTATCACGATTGATGGCCGGGCGTCGCATGGGCGGCATCTCTTTAAGCTTTTTCAAAAATTCCCTCACCGTCCAGCTGCCTCCGGTGAATCCGACCAGCTTTTCATCCATTAAATGCTGTGCTTCTATGGAAATATTCTCTAACTCTTCATCCGTCACTTCCGGAACAGGTATCGGTGTTTCGGTTCTGCGAAGCTTAATTTGCGATTTATTGATGCCTAACATCTTTATCAGGGTTTCGGTAACAATGGTAACTGACTTGCCGCTTAAGGTTTTTACCACATATTCAGCGCTTTTCACCACTGCCCGACGGTTTTTGAGGGAATAGAGAAAATCTTCTTTATGCTGTTTAAAATAAGTTTTATCCAAAAAAACGGATTGTTTTACATCCTCCACTTTCATGATATGATATCCATAACTGGATCGAAGTGGTTTTGAGTAATACCCAACTCGCAAATTGTAGATACTGTCAACCAGAAAAGGATCAAAGTCGGTCAATTTGATGTAGCCTAAGTCACCGGCATTGTTTGCCAAAGTCGTATCGGAAAAAGCCTCTTTGGCCAGCTTTGCAAAACTCTCGCCTTGTTGAAGCCTTCGATAGTACTCCTGAGCCTCGTCTTTATCGTTTGCAAACAGATGGCGCACTTTAACTTCCAGATTTCGACGTTTATACTCCTCCCATAACTCTTCATCTTCAACGGGTACTTTTTTTAATACTTCTTCCCGATAAAGCTGCTTAAGCATTTCTTTATTTTTAATATATTCGATATGACTGATAATCTCGTGCTGCTTATGCAAACCGACTTTCTCCGCCGCATCGGCTAAAACTACCCGATCTATCATGTGTTGAAGATGCTGAAGTCGGGCTTCGGCGAGAGGAATGTTTGGCTTAAAATGCGGAGAGAGGGTAAAGGTTTCATAAAAATGATCAAATGCAATCTGCTCCTCCCCTACCCTGGCCACTATCTTTTTCTCGGCCTTTTTCTCGGTGGAATCCCATACGCAGCCACTTATCAGAAGGGCAAGGGCAATGATCTTTAAAATCGGATTTAACTTGTTCATGTCCTGCTCAGTTTTAACCATAATTTTGTGTCCAATTCAATTTTGCTCCTCAATTTAAAGATGATTCCTGCCTGTTTCGGTATTTCTGAATTTGAGCTTTTAATTTTAACGCCGGTTCAAATTCCGGTTTTAAACTGAGGGCCTCATCTATAGCCTGATTCGCCTCAGGCCATTTTTTCAAATTTGCATTGCTCACACCTAAATAATAAAATAACGCCGCTTTTTTGGTTGAGTCGAGGACAGCATTAGAGGAATCTACTTTAAATGTTTTTTGGATAACTTCAATGGCCTCCGGGAATTGATTGGTTATGGTCAGTGTCGTGCTCAATTTTGTTAATAGAATTAAATTATCAGGGTTCTGCTCCACCCCACGCCGATACCACAGAACAGCGCGTTTATGAAGGTTTTGGGAGGCAAACAAATCACCTATTTTTATGAAAGGGGTGGGGTTGTCATAAAAAGCAAGGTTTACTGCCCGGTACTCCTCAAATGCTTTTTGGTATTTTTCACTTTCAATATAGTGTTTGGCCAGTTCATAGTGGCTACCATCCCACCACAAATTTTCCCTAACTCGTCGAAGCACCAGGGATTTGGTAAGTTCAGTACCAACCGGGTTGTATTTTTCGAAATCAACTTTGGAATTTGCAAACGGCCAATGATGCGTCAACATATAATTTTTCAATTCTCCGTATTCCAAATCCAGGTCAGTCACACCGCCATCTGCTTTTAAATATTGATCTAATATTTTATTAAGGTGATCTTTTAATAATAGCGCATCACGATATGCTGCGGTTCTGTTTACAGTTGCAACTTCCAATTGGTATAACGATTCAAAAAACGCTTGAGCCATCAAACGATATCCATCAAAGGTAGGATGGAGGTGCTCGTGAAAGAGATCGTCTCCGGGAATAGTTTTACTGCTGGCGGCTCGAAATACCTTCATCATATCAACCATAGGAACATTTTGTTTCTTGGAAACTCTCCGGATAATATCATTAAAGACAGCAGGAGCGCGAAAGCGCAGTTCATCTAAATCACGTGCTTTGGAAAAATGGGTAAAGGCGTTAACGGTGTCCCCGATAGCCAGGTACGACTTCCCTATCGAGAAATTTACTTCTGCGGAAGATGAATCGATTTTCATGATATTTGAAAAAATGCTTAACGCCTTATTATGTTCCCCCAAATTCTGTAATTTTGTTGCCTGCGACAACCATTCTGTACATTGACGATGCGTAGTCTCATTTAATGTTAGAGAGAAGTTTGACACGAAGGGCGCCTGGTCTTTTAAATTTGCCACCAGATTGCTGGTCAATACCATGACGTTTTGCTCGCGGGCCGATTGAATGATTTCGGCTAGATTTTCTTCAAAAATTTTGCAGGCTTTGTTAAATTTTTCTGAATTAAGCGGAATCGTTTGTTCCCCGGACATGGCGAGCATTAAAGAGCGGGAAGTCGGCTCCTGATTTGGAGTGATCAGATATGTTACCCAATTCACCAGGTCTTCCATTAACTGAACCAATCGCAATCGTTTTAACTTAAAGTAAAGTAACACCAGCTCCCGATTACTACTAAAATAATTTGTTGAACCCACCCCATGCGCGCCATAAAACTCATTATGTCCCATATAAATGATTATTACATCCGGTTCCAATTCAAGCATTTCCGGGAGTAAATCCAAAACGGTATAACTGTTTACAGCGGAAATACCAAGATTTATCACTTCCACATAATTATCCAGCAATGCGTTTCGAAGGCGAAACTGTAATTGAAATGGAAAGGTTGCGTTGATCTCGTAGGGAAATCCGGCCGTGGTCGATCCCCCCAGGCACAATATGCGCAATCCATTGGGTTTCTTTTTAACATCAAACACTTCTTCCGAAGCTTCGGGGACTTTATCGCCGGGTAGATTGAAGTAACGTTGGGCAACCTGTCTGTTGACCACATAGTGTTCTTCACCGAAAACTTGCTTCCGTTGAACCAGTGGATACGAACTGCCATATCCGAACAAACGTAAGAACAATTCTAATCCCCCAATTACCACGATAGGGATCAAAACCATAATTGTGGTAAATAAGAATCGCTGTTTGCGAGAAAGTTGAGGTTCGTTTGGAGGCATCATCAAATAAGATGTTTTAACGTTTTGGCTTGAACATACATAAAGTTTCCTCTATTGACAAAAGATGTGATTAAGTTTTGGGCGGTGGGAAAATTGACTGACAGAAAATTTGCTTGACTTAGATGCGAGCAAGTAAAAGACCGGTTAAATAGCGATTATTTATCTGGTATTTATATTTAAAAAGTTCAGCTTTACACAACCCTTTCTTGAGTTTGCGGATTGAAGAAATAAAGCTTATCCAGGTCAAATCCAATATCAATGTTTTGCCGGGGCTTATACATTCGTTCCGAAGAGGAACACCTCATACAGTAATTCTCATCGTTTTGGGCGAAATAGAGAAAAATTTCGTTTCCAATCGGTTCAACCACATCAATGGTAATTTTTTGCGGATCGGACATTCGGCGATTATTACTGATCGCCGTTAGATCAAACATACTCTCCGGCCTCACGCCCATAATAAACTCCTCACTGCCATTTGCTTGCAAAGGTGAGGCAATATCATTCGGCAATGTAAACTGGAAGTTCCCCGCCTGGAATTTCCATCCAGCACTGTTTACCAATTTTCCTCTGAGAAAATTCATTGCCGGGCTGCCAATAAATCCCGCCACAAACAGATTGGCCGGATCATTATACAGATTCAGCGGCGTATCCACTTGTTGAATAACACCATCATTTAAGACCACAATTCTATCGCCCATAGTCATTGCTTCAATTTGATCGTGAGTTACGTAAATCATGGTGGATTGCAACCGGGTATGAAGGCGATTAATCTCGACCCGCATTTGTACACGTAATTTAGCATCCAGGTTGGACAAGGGTTCATCAAACAAAAATACTTTGGGTTGACGGACGATGGCCCGCCCGATCGCCACCCGCTGGCGTTGCCCACCGGAAAGCGCCTTGGGCTTACGATCCAAAAACTGTTGAATCCCCAATATTTCCGCTGCCTGGGCGACCCGATCCTTTATCTCGGATTTGGAAAATTTTCGTAACTTCAAACCGAAGCCCATGTTATCTGCTACGGTCATGTGTGGATAAAGGGCGTAATTCTGGAATACCATGGCAATATCGCGATCTTTGGGCGCCACATCATTTACCTTTCGATCGCCGATGTATAATTCACCAGAGGTAATCTCTTCCAGTCCGGCAATCATGCGCAACAGTGTTGATTTACCGCAGCCAGATGGCCCGACCAACACCACGAATTCTTTATCTTCAACCACAAGTTGCGCATCCTGTACCGCGGTTACCTTTTGATCGTATACTTTGGTCACATTTTTCATTTCAACCCTTGCCACAGCAAATCTCCTTGTTCTTCGCTTTATCTAACACATTTTTACCGCATTGATTTTACAAAATTGGATGGGAAAATTCAATATTTAATTTGGGATGAGAAAAATTTGCAAATATCCGCAAAAATCGATAACATCTGTTTTCTCTGTGTGTATTATGTTTTGGTGGGTTGGTTATTTTGTGTTTTGATAGTGGCTGACACGGTTTATGGAGAATTGGAGTAATGGATTATTAGTGGAGTATTGGCATACAGTGCCCGATTCGTGGGAGTAATGGGGCATTGCATTGATGGGTAGAAGACATATACCACGAAAATTGTCCTTAAGCTACCCTCACTGCCGTATCATCAATTACCCATTACTTCGATTATCCAATAGGCCAGTATTCCCTCGTCAGCCGACCTGAACACCAAAACACTCAGGGCACCGAGATAGTCTAACGCTTTTAACTTAACCAGAAGGGGAAAAGTATGATTGAAACAACTCCAGGTATCATTATCTCGTTTGTGCTTTATCTGATTTTTATGTTACTGATTGGCTGGATTTTTTATCGGCGAACCCAAAACCTGTCAGATTACATTCTGGGTGGCAGAGGCCTTAATACCTGGGTCACTTCCATGAGCGCTCAGGCGTCCGATATGAGCGGATGGCTGTTGTTAGGGCTGCCCGGTTATGCCTATATTGCCGGTTTGGAATCGATCTGGATCGCAGTTGGTTTGGCGGTCGGCACTTATTTTAACTGGCGATTTATCGCTCAGCGATTGCGAAAATATACTCAAATCGCCGGTAATTCTTTAACCCTTCCGGATTATTTTGAAAATAGGTTTCGCGCCAATTCCAAGATTCTAAGGATTGTCTCCGCCCTGTTTATTTTGATCTTTTTTTTAATCTATACCGCCTCTGGTTTTGTTGCCGGGGCAAAACTTTTTAACACTGTATTTGGTCTTTCCTACATCGGAGCGCTCTCCATCGGTGTGCTGGTAATCATTGCTTATACTTTTTTAGGTGGCTTTATGGCAGTTAGCTGGACGGATTTCTTTCAGGGCATGCTAATGTTTATTGCAATTCTGGTTGTGCCCTTAATCGCTATTGGAACTATGGGCGGAATTGACAGCACTGCTGCCTCAATCAATGCTAAAAACAGTGAATTATTGAATGCATTAACTCAGATAGACGGAACCACGATTTCTGCAATTTCCATCATCTCCCTGTTGGCCTGGGGACTTGGCTACTTCGGACAACCACACATTTTGGCGCGCTTTATGGCCATACGTCATTCCAGGAACATTAAGCCGGCCCGACAAATCGCCATGGTTTGGGTGGTGCTGAGTTTGTTGGGCGCGGTAATAGTCGGAATTGTTGGTAATGCTTATCTAGATGTCCCATTAGAAGGCGCGGATACGGAAAAAGTTTTTATGATTATGGTGGATGCCGTGATCAATCCGCTTTTTGCAGGCGTTTTGCTGGCTGCTATCCTGGCCGCAATTATGAGTACGGCGGACTCCCAATTGCTGGTCAGCTCCTCAGCCTTAACCGAAGACCTCTATCGGGTTCTGCTGCGACGGGATGCCAGTGAAAAAGAGCTGGTTTGGGTCAGTCGCTCAGCGGTCATCGGTATTGCGATCATTGCCTTTATTATTGGTACCGATCCGGAGTCTAAGGTGTTGGAGCTGGTTGCCTATGCCTGGGCGGGATTTGGGGCAACTTTTGGCCCCATAATTATTCTGTCTCTATTCTGGAAAAGGATGACCCACAAAGCGGCAATCGGCGGCATTATCGCCGGTGGGCTTACCGTGCTAATCTGGAAACNNGATCTTTACGAGATCGTACCCGGCTTTATTCTTTCTACGGCGACAATTATTATCGTCAGTCTGTGGGACAAAATGCCTTCCGCTGACATTGTTGATGAGTTTAAGAATGTAGAAACCACCGATGTTTGATTTTAGCCAGATTGCAAGTAAATAAAGGAAGCGAATCAGGTCGGTTCAGACTCATTCGCTTCCCTCATAACAGTTCCCTCACTTGAGAAGCAGCATCTTCTTACTGTCAACGAACGAGTTGGTCTCGATTCTGTATATATAAACACCAGACGGTACTACAATTCCTTCATTATTCGTCCCGTTCCAACTAACCGTATGCTGTCCGGCGGCCTTGGGAGAATTAACCAGGGTTTTGACTTCCTCTCCCAAAACATTATAAACCTTTAAGATAACNNCTCCCGAAGATTTTTGAATCGTGTAACCGATGGTGGTAACCGGATTAAACGGATTGGGGTAATTTTGAGACAAATTGAATGACTCCGGCTTATTGGGTTCGTTGCCAGCCAACCCTGTAGTGCCTTTGGTCCATTTGAATACCCCCGAACTCCAGGTCCCGGCCAATAGGTTATCTAATGAGTCAACACTTAGAGAGACGACCGGACTGTTGGTGGAAATTCCGGAGCGGATGGACATCCAGGTATTCCCGTTATCAGTGGAGCGAAAAACGTCATTGGACCGGTTTTCACTGTGGAATGCTTTTCCGGCGAATAGATCTCCCTGGGGAGTGGCGGCTATCGGCTCAATGAAAGGATCGGTTAAACCGCTCTCTGACCAATTATCACCATTATTATCCGAACCGTATACTCCGAAAAACAAAAGTGATATAAAGACATTCTGAGATATTCCATTTACTGCTATAGACCAGACCGGTGGCAGGGGAGGAGGAACAGGGAAACCATTGATGATTTGGGTCCAGGAAGCGCTTCCGCTGTCCCGGCGATACATGCCTCCGGATTCGGTGCCGGCAAAAAGATCGCCATTAGCATTAAATGCCAAAGTAGTCACACTTAAATTGGTTAGCCCGTCATTAAAGGGTTGCCAACTGTCGCCATTGTCATCAGAAAAATAGACACCATTATTACCCGATCCCAAATACACAATGTCATTTTGGCGATCGGTGACCATGGAAGACACGTTTATAATTGAGGGCAGCCCTTCACTAATTATCTCCCAATTTTGCCCGTTATCTAACGATCTGTAAACCTCAAAGGGCGAACCGGCAAACAGCACGCCTTGACCGTTATAAGTCAAAGCGGTTATGGCTGGAATTAACAAGCCTCTATTGGCTTTTTCCCATTTACTCCCATTATCAGTGGTTCGGTAAATGCCGCCCGGAAAAGTTGACACAAAAATATCTCCATTTTGCTTCACTGTAAATCCTTCAATTTTGTATCCGGTTAATCCCTCATTTGCCGATTGCCAGGTATTGCCATTATCTGATGAGGAATAAATACCGCTCCCCACGCTGCCAACAAAAATACGATCATTTTGATTTATCGTGAGACGGTCAACACCAAAATCCAATTCCAATCCGTTGCTTACTTTAGTCCAGCTGACGCCATTATCAGAAGATCGATAAATTTCTCCTTCATCCAAATCGCCGGCAAAGAGTACATCATTTGAATTGATGGCCAAAGCGGTAATTCTGAGATCCTCAATTTGATTGCTGAGTTTATCCCAAGTATTCCCATTATCTGTTGACTGATAGACCCCGGTAATGTTGCCGCCTGGCAAGCCATAAGTCCCAACAAAAAGCTCGCCACTGGAGTTCATAGCAAATTGACCAGTAATGCCGGAAGACAGGCTGGTTTGTGTCCAGTTGCTGCCACCATCTGTGGAAATAAAGATGCCAGCCTGCAAGGTGCCGGCCAGGAGGCGGGTGCTATCAATGCTAAATAGTTGCCATACCATAGTTGAGACCGGTAACCCCACGTTTTCCCAGGTGTTTCCATTATCAGTTGAGCGATGCAGATTTCCCTGGGCGCTTCCGCTGCCGGCAAAGACAACATCATTTTCAGTGACTATTAACGCTTCTATAACAGAATTAACTTCGAGCTCAGTGTCGAACCAGGTGTCTCCGTTATCAGTTGATTTATATACCCTGTCGACTGTGGTAATAAAAACATCTCCTGCAGAATTGATGGCGATGTCGCTTGTGGTTGCTGTTTCTAATTGAGTATTCACCTCTTCCCAGCTTGCTCCATTGTTTGTCGAACGGAACATGCCGGTATAGGTAGCAGCAAATAGATCTCCGGCAGCATTAATAACGATATCATTCACATCACCCCCAAAAACCTCTTCTCGCTCCCATTTTCCGGAAGAGTAAATTCTTCGGAACGCTTGAGAATTTTCATCGATGCGATTCTCCCGATTGCCAGGAAGCGCACGGTAATAATGAATATCCTTAAAGGTCTTCGAAAAGGAATTCTTATTAGTTAAGTTTAAGCTTTCCGGGAGATTAGATTGCGAGAGAGTGACGCTAATAGATACTGTCACAATTAATATTAGATTAAAACCGAATTTCATACTTTGCCCTTTCAAACATATGCCACTTAAATGTTTGGGTATTAAGTTAGTGGGTGATAATCAATGCTGCCTAATAATACCGAAGCAGGTGGCGCCAAGAAAGCAACCACCCGCTTTCGGCTACCGGGATAATCTAATCCCTATTTATTTAAGAGCATCTTGTTGACAAATCTTTTGTCGCCAACTTTCAACATATAGAAGTAAATTCCAGAGGATACTTTCGCTCCGCTTTGATTGGTTCCGTCCCACTGAAATTCGTATCTTCCCGCGGGCAGTTGAGCATTCACCAGTTCAGCTACCTGCTGACCAAGCACATTGTAAATGACCAGTTGAGCGTTTTGTGTCTCCGGCAAGGCAAATCCAATCGTAGTAGTAGGATTAAACGGATTGGGGTAGTTCTGAGCCAATTCAATTTCTTGCGGTATATTATTGTTTTCTTCCGGAGTTACCCCTACAGTTGCCTGCTGTAATTCAAAATTCAGCACCATTGTATTCCCATTATTGGAATTAAACTGAATCTGTTCCGCCTCGCTATCATATCTCACTTTGCTGGCTTGCACCGTGTAATCACCATTTACAATACCATCAACCTGATATCCTCCCTGAGAGTCGCTAAAATCGTAACCGATGACATCGCCGGTGCTGTTTCTAATAGTTAAAAAGACACCGGAGAGTGGATTACCCAGCTCGTCATTTATAGCACCGGCAATAGTGCCACCGCTGGAGCTTTGAACTAGCGGAGCAAGCCCGGCATCAATTCCTGTAACGATGCCGCTTGCAAAGACCGGTGTGGCATCCTCCCAGACCAGTACGTTATTATAGAATTCCGGCACATGACCGTCTGCGGCAAAGAGGAGAATATATGGTGCTCGTTCCAATCCGTCCAACGTATACTGGCCCTGAGCATCGCTAAAGGTGAAGACGATCTCACCTGTATATAAGTTTGAGCCAACGACGAAGGCATTGGAAATTCCAGTGCCACTGGTATCGCTGGTAACAGTTCCGCTAATCGAATTTTGGGGTGGCGTTCCCACCGGATTGAGCGTAAAATCTATACCGGTAATGACCGTATCACCAACAACAAATATCGGATCAGCCATATGTATTGCAGGTTTTTCATACCAAAATTCAATTACATAACCGGATTTCTCTGCAGAAGCAATAAATACGCCGATGGGAAAAACGGTAGTATGGACATCAATTGAATAATTACCCTGTGCGTCAGTAATTCCGGTAAAGAGTAGGGAGTCACCGGTATGACCTCCGAAGTTGCCGCTCCTAATTTTTACCAGTGCACTGTCTAATGGCGTTCCGTTGTTGTCGGTTACGGTACCTGATATGGTCGCATTCACTTGTGTTTGAGATTCGGGAATTCCGAAATCAATTCCATCAGTAACCCCGTTTTCCACAACCGTTACTATGGTTGCCCGGGAAATAGTATGGACATCATCATAATATTCCTGATAAAAGTATGGAATATTTGGATCATAGTAAGCAATGGAGACAATATAATCACCTGCCGGAATTTGCGCCGAATAATTTCCTGAGGAGTCTGTCCGTGTGATATGATTAAATCCTACATTGGATATGAATTCTATCCTGGCGTCTACAACAGGATTACCGCTACTATCGAAGATGGCGGTTCCTGAAATGGTGCCGACACCATGTATTGGCAATGGCGTCAAGAAGAAATCCCGCTCATTGAGGCCTTCGTTAATGGCAAAACTATCAATCTCGACCGGTTGATGATCCGGCGCAGTGCAGGATAAACGGTAGGTTCCGGGAAGAATATGCCGAATGACATACCGGCCGTCGGGTTGATTAATGGTTCGATAAAATAGGGTATCACCGGAAGTCGAATCTATGCCCATCAAAGTAATCGTAGCCGGATGAACAATGCTATTTCCGGTGGAGTCAAACACACTACCCATAAGCGTACCGTTTACATTGGGTAAGGGAACCAGATGAAAGTCTAACCTGTTACCGCCCGGGTTAACGGTAAAATTAGTGATCGTCATCGTTTCAAACCCGGATGCGCTGCATTCAACCGTATAATCGCCGGGGACCAGGTTATCCAAACGGTAAGATCCGTCGAGATTATTCTGAGTGACGTATACCAGTGTATCTCCGGATGGAGAAACGCCAGTCAATTCAATAATCGCGGGATGGACCGGCAACAGATTGATTGAATCCAGAACCACCCCGGTTAATGTTGCCGAACCTCCCGTTGTGTCCGGTATCAGATGAATGTCCAGACCGGTTATTTGGGTATCCGGGGACACAAAAATAAGGGTGTTTCCAACAAAAGGACGATATCCCAGAGCACTCGCCTCCAGATGATAAGTGCCCGGTAAAATGTCTTCAAATCGGTACATTCCGGCGCTGTCACTTAAGGTTGATATTACCAGGCCCTGACCGAGAAGCCTGATTTCGGCTCGTGGCACCGGGTCTAAAGTCTGTGCATCAAGTACAGTGCCCGATACCAAATTGTTAAGCGCATTTCTGGGCGTTAGTTGAAAATCAACGGTCAGATTAGTTTGTGGATCCAGCATGAATGGTCCTTGCTGTCCACGAAAGTACTGGGGATGACTCACCAGGACCAGATAGGTTGCAGCTTGCATGCTGTCAATGGCATAACTTCCGTTGGACTGAGTGTACGTGGTATAGACAAGTGAATCACCGGTTTGGGGATCATTCCCCAGCGCGACCACCATCGCCCTATCAATGCCCTGAGCGGTGTTCGCATCAGTAACAGTCCCGCTGATTGATGCAGCAAAGGCATTACCTGCAACCATTGCGAACAAAATGAACATCATTGGAATTAGTCGTTTAAACTGCATAAATCCTCCTGATATGATTTGATGTATTTTGAATTATTTTTCCCCAGTAGCCGATTACAAATACTTTGATCTTTGCAATTTTTAAAATTCCAGTAATCCATATCCAAAATCGATGCCAATTATTTTAAAGAATTGTAAAAGTGGAGAAAATTGAGCATGTGCCCCGATATAGCTAACGTTGAAACGGCTTTTGGGTAACGGATGATTCACAGGACTACGAAATTATTTCGTACTAAACGCAGACTTTTCGTTCTACATTGAAAATGAAAATCGCACCATGAAATTGGATTTATTGTCAAATCGAAATGTAGGCAGGATTGGCGATGTGATTTTGGCGGGTTGAGTGTTGTCTGTAAAATACAGCAAATCAACTTGAGTGTAGAGCCAAATAAGCGCATAGGCTACAATAAAGGCATTTCGCCTTTTAAATGCTGCATTAAACTCATCGTAACGAGAATCGATGAGCGAACGATTGGTCTCATTCAAATATGTTTCTTCCTTGGAATGGGTATCCACGGCAAAATAGATGGCAGAGCCCAGGCTACCCAATCCTAAGGCCCCAATCACCAGGCCTTTTGTGGTTGAGCCCCTGGCAAAATGCCCCCAGCCCGGCAAGAGCATCGATTTTAGTACCGAAGAGTTAAAATTGTTATCCAGGTTTGCATTTGTCTGGTTTCCGGAAATTGATTTCGGTTCGGCTTCGTCACCAGGCTGTTGTGGATTCCCGGATCTTTGATGAAAATTTGCCTGAATTTCTTCGAAAAAATCAATGATTTTGGGAGCGGTACTTTGCGAATTCAGCTTATAGTCCGGGTCATTTTCTAATATTCTTATGAAAGTACTTAGCGAAGATTTTATATCTCCCAATGAATAGAAAGAAATTGCCCGCAACCTTAATATTTCCAGTAAATGCTCTTTAGCAACCGATTGTTGACCGGAAAGGATATCTTCTGTCACAGCAATCACTTCAGCATATTGAAATGCTTTAAATTTGTCTTTGATGTTGTTTACGGTGAGGGAATCCACTTGCCCATATGATGTTGAAAAAACCGAAAGCGTAAGTATCAACAATGCTGTTGTACATCTCATTGAATCACAATCATCTTTTTTGAATCCGTAAAATATTCCGTAGTCAGCTTATACAAATAGATGCCGCTGCTCACCGAATTTCCCCGGGAATCTTTACCATCCCACCTGATCTTATGACTGCCAGGTGATTGTTTCCTTTCTACTAACGTTTTAATGTGTTGGCCAGTTACAGAGAAAATGTCAATACGTACCGGCGTGTACTGACCGAGGTGATAAGAAATAATTGTGGACGCATTAAACGGATTTGGGTAATTTTGTTGCAGTGAAAATCCCTTTACAATAGTCGGTTCAGTCGGCTCAACGGGTGTGGATACATCCAGTCTTTCCGTAAAGGAGAGGAACAGACCATTTGAATCCATGCCGCCAAAAACATAAATGGTCCCATAGAAATTCACAGCGGTTAAATCCTGCCGGGGAAAATTCAGAGACGGCCCGGCACTAAATTGACTTACCCCCTGGGTAGGTCTAAATATCACCACGGAATCTACTGCCGGCTGTGATTCGGTATATCCTCCAATGATATAGATTCTATCATTGTTTACAGAAACCGCACTGCCTCCGGCCCTCACTGAGTTCATCGGTTGAACTGTAGTGATTTCTTTGGTGATGGTATTAAACTTATAAACAGTTCGATACACGCCAAACTGACTTCCGCCGAAGATATAAATATCATCATCAATGACAGCCGACATCTGTTGATAAGGTTGAAGTTGATTTTGGAATAGACTATCCTCTTCAAATGTGACAGTGGCGCTATCAATATCAAATTCAATTAGATAATTTAGTTGGGGCGGATTATTCCCAATCGGATAACCGCCGATTAAATACAGTTTATCCCCATGCACTAACCCGGTTGCATAAACCCGATTGAACTGTGAGTTAAAATGGTAAATTGCGGGGATGGGATGAAAATTCCATCGTTCCATGCTAAACAAGTGGGGGAATCCTGTTGACTGGAAGATGCCTCCTGTATAATATGCGGTGTTATCATAAGTATCCGCTACGAATCCTGACCGGCGTCCGCGCATGGTGTCCTGGAGTAGAATCCAAAAATCGTCAGCGGGGTGATATTCTTGTATGATATTTTGATTTGAAAAAGCGCCAGGGGGCCCGTTATGTCCGCCCATGATATAAACAAGTGAGTCATGCACTACAGCCTGAGCACCCGCCACCGGGACAGGCATCCGGCTGGATAAAATCTGCCAATTTTGAGGTTGTCCATGCAATGAACAGACAACCACAATTAGCCATAATATTAAAGCATATTTTATTTTATATTTAATCAGCATTTCCATCAAACTTTTTCACGCTAATATTGCAATTCTTATACCGAATTTTAATCGCCTTGTCTGTCAGCAAGATTTTCCAAGTTGAGTTGATACCTGAGCGTATCCTTGCGGGTGATGGTAATTTCAGTTTCGAATGTCTCAAAGCGGGGATTCTTAACACTCAACTGATGATTGCCGGGAGATATGGCAATCGGATGTAACAGGGGAGTTTGTCCTCTTGGTTCACCGTCAATTGTGATTTCTGCCCAGGGATAGATCTGGCAATCCAGATAACCGAATAGCGTATCGAAATCCACAGAAAAATTTACCGTTTGTTCGGACTGAATCTTCAGCGACTGCTGATGCCCGGGAAAATTGGCATTTACCAATCCCAGCTGATATTCTCCCGGTGCTAATTCAATTGGTTTCTGCAAAGGGGTCTCACCCATTCGTATTGAATCTATAAAAATATTTGAGGAAGGCCGGGTCCGGACAAATAGTTTTCCGGGTAAAGGTAACGTGTCAGGCTCATTCGGACGGACTTTTTCGGTGCTACCGGAAACAGTCCTCCTTGCAATGGATTCTGTTCGTGATGCGCGATTGTTAGTTTGAGAAGGTGGGATTCCCGCACTATTTTTAGCCTGATGGCTCATCAACCCATCAGGTTTGCTGTCTTGCCCGCTCTCCCCTTCTCTCCCCGCGTCAATCACCCTTCTCTCCTTGCTCTTCCCTCTTCGCTCTACGTTCTCCCCTCCTCGCTCTTCGCTCTTCCCTCTTCGCTCCTCACTCTTCGAGCCATAACTCATCGTACCTAAATTGCTTTCGTCCAAACTCCGGTAATTATAGACCAACAATCCTCCGATAGAAATCAACAAAACTAATCCCCCCAACATTGCCCATCGCGAAATTGTTCTCCTTTTTGAATCATGGTTGCCTGCCGTTGCAGTAAACTCAATTTGAGGATTCAATTCGTTCAATACTTCCTGCACCGTAGCAGCACGTTGATTTCGGTCGCGAACCAACATTCGATTTAAGATCAACCGAATTTCTTCAGGAAGTTCAGTGTTTTGCTCTAACAATTTTTGAAGATCGACTTTCAAAATATTGTTAATCGTTTCACCGAGGTCTTTGCCGATGAACGGATTTTTTCCGCTAAATAGCTCGTAAATCACAATTCCCGCAGAGAATATATCACTTTGGGCGGAAAGCACACCTCCGCCAACTTGCTCCGGTGACATATATCCGGCCGTCCCAACCAGGGTGGATTTTTGAGTGACCTGATCTTCATTGAGGATTACTGCCAACCCGAAATCCGCAATCTTTAACTGATACTCGTCGTCGATCAAAATATTTTCCGGTTTGACGTCACGATGAATGATCTGGTTCTGGTGGGCAAATGACAGGCCTTCTAAAATCTGTCGGGTCAAATCAATTTTGCGAGCAACATCCAACTGGTTGCTTCTGATTGGGTCCCTTAAATTGCGACTTTCAAAATATTCAAAGGAGATATAAAAATGGTGTTGATAGGTGCCAAAGTCCAGAACTTTAATAATATTGGGGTGATCTAATCGGGCCAAAATTTTGGCCTCTCGCTTAAAACGGGACAGAATCGATTGATCGGGAAGATTGCGGGTATTTAGTGTTTTCAGGAATATCTTCTTGCCAAGGTAGATGTGGTTGGCGATATAGACACTCGAGTGTGCATCCTTCTTTAAGCACTCAAGAATCTCGAATTTTTCGAACAATAAATTATGTGATAAATCGGTCATGCAAAAAGGTTATCCTGAAAAATCATATAAAGCGTTGACTAACTACGCGCCTTCCATTTCTTTTAATTTTAACTGCACCCATCTCACCGACACTCCCAGGGATTTTGCGGTGAGGGTACGATTGCCGTCATATTTCTGCAATCGCTGCAGCAAAAGTTTTTTCTCCAATTCTTTGAGAGTGCCGGAGAAGTATTTCGGATCGTCACTATTGTCATCATCAAGGATAATATGTTCGGGACGAAGACTGACCCCATCACAAAGAATCACCGCCCGATGAATCACATTCTCCAGCTGACGGATATTTCCCGGCCAGGGATGGGCTTGTAGTTTTTTCAGGGTCTCGGGGCCAATCTTAATATCCTCTCGACCATATTTTTTAATAAAAAATTCGGTTAAGAGGGGGATATCATCTCTACGCTCCCGAAGCGGCGGAATGGACACCGGAAACACATTTAAGCGATAAAAAAGGTCTTCCCGGAATTCCCCTTTTTGAGCAAGTTGTTTTAAGTCCTTGTTAGTGGCAGCAATAATGCGAACGTCCACCTTTTTCACTTTAGTATCACCGACGCGAATAATTTCATGATTCTGCAACACTCGCAACAATTTTGCCTGTAGAGCGAAAGGGATGTCGGCAATTTCATCCAGGAAAAAGGTTCCGCCATCTGCAACTTCAAACAGTCCTTTCTTGTCGGAAGATGCGCCGGAAAAGGCGCCTTTTTTATATCCAAAAAGTTCGCTTTCCAACAGCGTTTCCGGTATGGAACCACAAAATTGGGCGAGATAAGGGCGATCCTTGCGGGGGCTCAATTTGTGTATCGCCTGGGCTGCCAAATCCTTTCCGGTGCCACTCTCACCTAAAATCAATACCGTGGCGTCGGTGCGGGCTACTTTATGAACAAGTGCCGCTAAGTTGCGCATTTCCGGGCTTTCACCGATCATATCCGGAAGATATTGATCGGTTCTCAGCCGGCTCTTTAATATGCGATTCTCTCTTTCTAGCTCTTCAAAACGGATAATTTTGTCCAGGGCAAGAGAAACTAAATTAGAGAAAAAATCCAGGAAAACCAAGTTTTCCTCAGTAAACTCCTGCCGATTCTCACGGCTATCTGCTAAAATCACCCCCCATATATGACCTTGATAGAATATGGGAACGCCCAGCACGGATTTGATGCTCTGAATCATCACACTTTCAAACTGAGAAAGATTGGGATCGCTTTGCACATCATGATAGAGACAGGGTTCTTTTTTGGAAACTACCTGCTGCAGAATGCCGGAGGAGAATTCGGATAGATCGCCGATAGATTCTTGCTTGATATTACGGGCTGCAATGATCGAAAAATCGTTCTTCTCATCATTATATTTGACAAACAATCCCCGTTCGGCATTGATAGATTTAACCACCCAGTCCAGTGCTTGCTCTATCAACACATCCTGATAAGTTGCCTGATTAAGCAATTGGCTGATTTGATAGAGCGTTTCGAATTGTTCTTTGCTTATATCATGAATACTGGAAAAGTTTTTTAACGATGTGGTACTCATAACTTAATCGATTGACCCTGTAATGTTCATCCTGTATGATTAAATGCATTTGGTTAAATAGCAATGTCTTATTTAAAATGCTCATCCATTTTCTCTTCCACATGGCGACGGATTTGTGCATCCGATATGGGCAACAAAGGGCTTTTGTTGATATATACCGTAACGGCTTGGCCCTCAACTTCAATATAGCCGCTGACTCCCAGTCGTTTAAATACCAGGCGGTCCCCTTCCCACTGATATCGTATATTCAATGCTTCAGATAAATCTGAGGCAATATCTTCAACTATTTCCGTAATTGAGGATTTACTCAGATTATGTGTCCGATGAATCTTAATAGACACCTCCTTTTCAACATAAATGTTACTCATTCACCGTGAACCTGGCTAACTGTGAACGTATACGGTTGCCAAACGAATCAATCGCCCACAACGCCCAAACATAATTACCGGGTATCAGCGGTGTGGTCAGTTCGTAATTCTCCGCACCTTGTGGAATGTCTTCAATTTCCAGATATGGTTCCGGTAAGCCATCATCATTAAAAATTTGTAAATCTATAGTGAAAGTATGGGAAAAGCCGGGTTGAAATTTGCTCCATCCAAATACAGGCATCGGCGGGGCGGTGCTTTGATTAGCCGGGCTGAGTCCGGATATAGTTCCCAAAATAACGCGTTTTATCTGCTCGCGACCGACTTCGATTCGTTTATCAAATTTGTCTTGCACCAGAATTATAAAATCATGCCCCACAATCTCCCCAAATTGTAAACCGTAATCTGCCGTGGCAAAAGTCAGATCGTAAAGTTCCAGATCGGGATTATACCGCAGAGAGCCATCAATGCCCAAATCCGGTACTTGCCAGAAGACCGAATCAATATCTACATCCGGGTCGGTTATTTCAGCTCGAATCGCCACTTCAAAATCCTTTAGGCTGGGACTGCGACTCTTGACCACGCTATATAAGTCCAGTTTTCTTAGACGGGGTCTGGCATTCAAAAAGTGCTGGATGGAGACTTTGTTCAATTGATTCCAGTTGATAAAAATCGAATCATCGTGAAAACCTTCTTTTTCAAACATCAGCCAGTCGTCCTTCGGTAGTATTTCCTCAAAGCGAAAATACCCGTTTTCATCTGTAATCGTGGTGGCGCCACTGTTTTTCCACAGCACATCGACTCCCGCAATAGAATTACGTGGTACGCTGAAGGTCTGAACCACTCCCTCCAGAACTACAAAAGAGTTGTGGGGATTTTGCGGGTCCAGCGGATTATTCCTGGGGGCATCACAGCGAAACAACATAATCTGAATAAAAATAATTAATATGATAGCATATACTACTGTTTTCATCTTTCCTAATGTATAAGCATTTAACTAATCACTCTCGAACAATTGTCACAATTCCCATTCTAAATCTTTAAGAGCCTCTTTGGAAAGTCACTATATTGGCCACAACGACACGAAGACGCAAAGTCTTCATCAAGTTTTTCTATATTTTTCAGTCATTTCTTCATGATTCTTTGTGCCTTAGAGCCTTCGTGGCCTGTCTGACTCGTATCGCAGGCAGGCCTGTCTGCCTTCAGCGTCAGGTAGACAACTTTTCAAACACCCTCTAAAAGTTTGTCCTAAACCGACTTTAATTGTTTCAAAATAAATTGTAAAATTTTTATAGCAGACGGTTTCGCATTTTCACCAACCTCTAATACCGGCCCCGCGCAGGAGGGACAGCCGCTTTCACATTGACAATTTGACACTAACTCCAACGCAGCCTCTAATGTGGGTTGCGGATCGTTATACAATTTAAAACTTAACCCAACCCCGCCGGGATAATTATCATACACATAGATGGTCGGATTTTGGGAGAATGGCGCCCGAATCATCGGTATGGCGCGGATATCGGAAGGATCACACATAATGTAAACCGGAACGATATTTCGCAACAGATTTGCTACTGCCTGTAAAGCGCCACTCAGTTCGGAAGCGTTCATCGATAACATTTCATCAAAAGTTTCCGGGAATTCGAGCCACATTGCGGTGGTTGCCATTTCCTGTTCCGGTAGATACACCCGGCCAGCGCCCACATTTTCATGGGTAAATAATTTGATCTTTTTGTAGCCGGTGGTCACCGAATTAACATTGATATCGCCGTAGGCTTGCAAAAGCTGTTCATGCGGCTTTTGTTCATCCAGGCTTAAAACTTTTATATCCGTTTTAATGATCGCATCGGTATAGTAATCCACATCGACCTGGTGAACATAGGCTTTCTTACGCTCCCAATCCAGTTTATCCACGTGGTATTGCCGGCTTTCATGCATGTAGATGGCCTCCTGGTGCACCAGCATCTGGGCGCTGAATAAATCCGTCTCCCCAATAACCCGTTCCTCGTTGGTCGTATCAATGATAACCACATTGTCAGGTGAGGCGCTACGTAAGCTTACCTCTTCCGCCGGATAGATTTCTTGCATCCAATGGTATTTACCTTCCGCTTTGCGCAAAACGTTTTGATCGACCAGGTATTCCAAAATCTCTTGAGTTGCGGTGGGACTGAATGGTTCATCCTCGCGGAAGGGAATCTCAAACGCTGCACACTTTAAATGGCTCATCAATATGAGGAGATTTTGCGGATCTACTATACCATGTTCCGGGGATTGACCGAAGAAATAATCGGGATGATTGATGATATATTGATCCAGCGGCGCACTGCTGGCCACCATAATTGCCAGCGAGGTGTTTATTCGTCTCCCGGCACGTCCGGCCTGCTGCCAGGCACTGGCGATGGCGCCGGGATACCCGGCTAAAATAGCCACATCCAGTTGCCCGATATCGATGCCCAATTCCAATGCATTGGTGCTCACCACCCCCAGAATGTCGCCGGAACGCAATCCCCATTCGATCTCCCGACGTTCCAGCGGCAGGTAGCCGCCTCGATATCCGCGAATGCGTTTCTCGCCAATCTTTAACTTGCGGGCTTGCTCTTTGAGGTAGTGAGTCAGTATCTCTACCCGTACCCGGCTGCGGGCAAATACAATCGATTGTACCCGGGTTTCCAAAAACATCCGCGACAATCGATTCACTTCGCTTACTACCGACCGGCGGATGCCCAATTCTCTGTTAATAATGGGCGGATTGTAAAGGATAAAATGCTTTCGACCTTGGGGAGCGCCATTATTATCCACCAATAAGACCTCATCTTCCACGATCCTTTCCGCTAACTCTTTGGGGTTGGCAATGGTTGCCGAACAGCAAATAAAGATCGGATGACTGTTATAAAAATTGGCGATGCGTTTTAGCCGGCGGATCACGTTAGCCAAATGGCTGCCAAAAACACCGCGGTAGTGATGAATTTCATCAATCACCACGAAACGCAAATTCTCAAATAGTTTTAGCCAGATAGTGTGGTGCGGCAAAATTCCCTGGTGTAGCATATCCGGATTGGTAATCACAATATGCCCGGCGCGACGAATGGCCTTTCGCGCGGTAGCCGGCGTGTCGCCGTCAAAAGTGTAGGTGCGGATATCGATCTCCAATCTTGAAACGAGATCATGGAGCTCCGTGTATTGGTCTTGCGATAGCGCCTTGGTCGGAAACAAATAAAGAGCCCGGGCTTCCTGATCCTGTAAAACCCGGTTCAACACGGGAAGGTTATATCCGAGGGTTTTACCGGACGCAGTTGGCGTTACCATAACCACATTCTTGCCATCCTGAACATATTGAAACGCCTCTCCCTGGTGAGAATATAATTGACGCATTCCTTTTTGCTGCAATACGTCTTTTAAGCGAGAATCAATGTTATCAGGAAAATCAACATAAGTGGGACTCTTTTCCGGTATCACTTCCCAGTGGGTGACATTCTGCATGAACTGTTGCTGTTCTTTCAGATAGCCGATTAATTGTTCCAGATTCATGACGAAATTGTTTTTAGTTAATATACTTTATTTTACTCGAAATTATGGATTTGTCATTCTGAGGGAGGGAAACGACCGAAGAATCTCTAATGCCAATCACTTCAAAGCAAGAAGAGAGATTCTTCTCCCGCTATATGGTAGCCACCATGTGGCAAGGCCGAAATCAGAATGACTATATTTTAATTAAACAGTGCCCTCTGCATTAATTAGTAAGAGCGAGCTATTTTATTTTCAAGCCGGGATAGATATTCAGCCGCTTCAAACAATTGGTCTTCACTAAATACCCGTATTTCGTGATCTTCCAACAAGGCGACAGCAACACCCTTTCCCGGCTTCCTGGTGCCGGAAAAATTTCCATCATAAATAAAATGGCTTCCACAAGCAGGACTGTCTTCTTTTAATATGGCAATTTTTATCAAAAATTGCTGAGCCAATTGCAAGGCTTGTCGGGCGCCGTTCAGATAATTTTCAGTTACATCCTGGCCTTCTGTTGTCCACAGAAAAGATTCTCCTGCCAACACCGAACTCCCGTCACCACCCTGAATTTCGGCAGGCGATCTGGGCACCGGTAAACCGCCTTCTACCTCAGGGCATACCGGAACCAAACGTCCCTCTCTCCCCCATTGTTTCAATATTGGATTTTCAAATTGTATTTGTTGTGCATTATAACGAACGATTTCTCCTAACAAACAAGTGCTGATTAAAACTTTTTCCATACTTTGCAATTTAACTATTTTTTTGGCAATTTCGAGGAATAAATTATCATAAAAATAAGTATTGAACAACGTCTCATTATGTTATCCTAACTATAAAGCATTAAAAATAATTTAAAGCATTTGCAAGCAAAAAGGAAATATTGCCATGCAGGCAACCCTGTGTCACTGGCATTAAATGCGAATCAGGTTTAAATTTTGGTTTTGTTTCTCAAATTTGCACCCATTATATTCTATTTAAAATAAACATAGGATCGGTTAAAGAATAACTTTTTAATCTTAAAGGCAAAATGATTATGGGCATAATTATTATTGAATTATAGAATAAAATTATTTTGCCATCCTTCTTTTCAAAATCGTTAATATTTATTTTTTGACTGATCCATTGCTGCTAAACATGGAAAAACGAGAGCAATTTTTCCATGTTGGTATTATATAGTAGTAATATGAGGAATATTTTCTATACTATAAAGTGTTATGGTGGAAAATAAATATAGCATTTTCCATGTATTGCCAAGTTAGATGCAGCAATTTGGAGTAGGTCGGATACAGGAGCAAGAAGAAATGGCTAATCCAACCAGAATAATGTATATCGAGTACAAAGGAGATGGCATCGTGGGTCCTGCTAGAATCGGTAGAGTTACGTTTTCTAAGTCGGGCAAATCGCTGTATTATCGTGGGCGCAGATTCAAGACTCTAAAAGGGCGTGGCTTCAAAGCCAATTACTATGATGTAGAAACAGGTGAAGAATACTGGATTTCAGGCTGCAAGAAAGACGGGACAGCTGCGTTGTATTCAACAACAGTGGAGATTGATGAGGATGCCAGAGAAGAATACTGGACAAAAATCCGAGAAAAGCCAGAGCTAAAAGAGACAAGATCAATGAGAATAGCCGGCAAGTATTCAAAATAGAAGAAGGAAGTGAGGTGAAGTAAGCTGCTTGGGTTTGCTCCTAAACGTCAACAGGGAAGTCATATGATCCTATTACTCTGAAAAAATTTGAAGTTGCTTTTCCAATATCTTCTTCAACATCCCGGCATTTTTAATGGCCTGCCCCTGAGGATGGTTATTGAAGAAAATATAGGTTCGATAACTGCGCTTAATCAGGCGAACTAAATGATGAATCCACTCCTGCAACTCTTCCTCGGAATATAAATAGTTATACCGTGATTCATTGGTCCCCTCCCACCAGTTTTTAATATTTCTGCCATGAAATCGCACATATCCCAGATTACCGGTCAACAGGTCTTGCCTGGGTAATAATCCCCGCAAGGGCGGTTGATCCACATTGACATAGTTAATGTCATTCTCTCCTAAAAAGTCAGCCAATTGATCCTGATTCCAGGTCCAGTTACGGAATTCCACAAATAACGGTATTTCACCGGTTAGTTCTTTAGTTTGTAGAATGTAATCTCTATTGGTCGGTATATTTTTAAATGAATAGGGAAACTGAGCCAGATAACCTTTTAGTTTCGCGGACTCTTTCAACGGCTTAACTGCCTCTTGCAATTCCCGCATGGCTTTGGCATTTTCCTTCCGATTGTGGGTGCTCTCCCGATTGGTCTTAACGATGAATTCAAAATCTGGCGCCGTTTTTTGATGGAGATGGTAAAAAACAGCCGGGTTGGGGATGCGATAATAGGTAGAATTAATTTCAACGGTATTGAAATGCTGCGCATAATAATCTAATTTCTTTCCTTTGGGAATATCCGGCGGATAAAAAACGCCTTCCCAATCTTTATAACTGTAACCGGAAGTACCAATTCTGTAAGACATATCCATTATCCATTTTTAGCGCATCTTGATTTCTCAAAAATTTCTCCTAAATTAAAAATTTATGCAGAAAATGCCAAGATTAATTCAGAGGAGAATAAAATGAGTTGGTTTCAGAAACAGATTACCATTTCACCTAAATCCAGGGGATTTCATGTGATTACCAATGAAATTTTAAGCAAGCTGCCGGAGTTGAAGAATATTAAGACCGGCATCGCTCATATCTTCATCCAGCACACTTCTGCCTCCTTAACCATCAACGAAAATGTGTCGCCGGATGTGCGCAGCGACATGGAATCCCATTTTAACCACATGGTGCCGGAAAATGCGCCATACTATTCACATGTCATGGAGGGAGCGGATGACATGCCTGCCCATATCAAATCTTCTATCCTGGGACCCAGCCTGACCATGCCGATTACCGATGGTCGGTTTAACCTGGGCACCTGGCAGGGGATTTACCTCTGCGAGCATCGCAATCGTGGTTCTGCGCGGAGAATTGTGGTGACGATTAGTGGAGAGTAAATGCCCTGCTGGTAAATGCCATCTCTCTGCTATGCGACGTTGTGGTGAAGCATTGCTGCAAACTAAGCAATTTGGAGCGTATGGAAGAATGAACTGCAAAGAACAATTGATAGAAATTAGAAACTGGAACATAGTCCCCCCATGGGGGAGCTTCCCTTGCAAATTCGTTCCATCCCGCAGCTGCGCATAAGCGTTAACCTTATGGATTTCGCCTGTCTGCTCAGGCAGGCTTGCGAAATCCAGTTAATTTTCCCACCTTTCCAAGTTGTCACACAGACACACTTGCCACCGTGGGGATGAAGGTCAGCAAGCAACTGTCATAGTAAATATACCTGGCCAGTGGAACAAATGCGATCATCTCGGCAGGGCTTGTCCCTGCCGAATGAAGACTGACAGCCAAAAAAAACAGAAACGCCAAATTAAACACCGTCACCACCGGGCTTGTCCCGGCGGGACGATGATTTTTCTACCAACAAGTTCTGACTGTCAGTCAAGGCTCCGCGGGAACAAGTCCCGCCACATGGTGGCCACTGCGTGGCGGTGGCCGTGTTGGCGGATTTAGCGAGCCTTTGGCTAACAATCATAGCTCCGCAGGGTCAAGCCCAGCGGAGGCCAGCAATGCCTCTAAAATTGAAAAAGAAAGGAGAAACACAAGGAAGGCAACCGCTTTGTGCATGTGTAGGTAAGTGACAGCTTAATCAAGGAGAGGAATTTTTCGCGCTTGTTCTGCAATCTACGCTAAGGTTAACGCCTATGC